>Ga0082212_10001612_pt1 | contig 33192 bp, 28 predicted proteins | sample TergutNt197P3_FD_71548 | JGI IMG/M metagenome (GOLD analysis project Ga0082212, IMG submission 71548) | Neocapritermes taracua P3 segment gut microbial communities from Petit-Saut dam, French Guiana - Nt197 P3 | ecosystem: Host-associated > Arthropoda: Insects > Digestive system > Gut ... | reverse complement strand
CCCACTCCACAACCGATATCAAGAATGCGGCTCGCACGCGAGATGCCCAAAAAAGGCACAATCGTTTCTTTCTCATGGGCATCTCGTGCTGCCGCAAGTTCCGGGTTTTTATCCTGATAACTCGTTGCGGTATACGGATGCTGATCACTGTATTTATCAGCCCGCGCATCAAAAAAACATTGCGCAGAATTATAATCTATAGTAATGATTTCTTTATTTATTCTTGCTTTCATATTCTTCCGGTGACACACCAAATTGCTTTATTTTTAATGCAATTTTTACAAAATTTCTGATGCTCAATTTTCTTGCATAGCATCACTCAATATATTGACTATCAATTTCGACGGCGGTATCCTATGCGGATCAAAAAGAATTTTTGCAATGGCTAGGCGCGTTTCATGTAATGGGTCATGGCCTTTCGCCAAATGAACCAGAGTAGAGATCGCTTCATCAAAATTTTGCGCCCTGTAAAGACCTGGAGTCAGCAGCTCCCCGGCAGGATTGAACCCCACGCTTCTTCCACTGTCCGTGTGAATGATCGGTTTTCCGGTCAACATGTATTCGGAGAAAAAACCAATTCCGTCGGTGATCAATATGTCTGAAGCTCCGAATAACGGAATAAAATCTCCATCTTCGTACAATGCAGCATTTGGGAGTGCGGTAAAGTCGGCGATAAATTTGTCGATGTGCTCTTGCGGAACGCCATGGGCTCGAAGTTTTGCAAATAATGCCGGATGTGGGCGCAGCACAATGTGCAGATGTGGATTGCTGCGCGCCAGATTGTAAAATAACATGTGATTGTCAACAAAGGTTGAAAATCCAAGCCATTGCGGTGTTACGGAATGATGTGGCGCCCATATAATTTTTATGTCACCAGAACGCGTTGTTGTGGGCCAAAATTGTTCGCTACGGCGTTCCCACAGCGTTTCAAACTTGGGAAAGCCAGTTACGACAACATTCCGTGACCCCAGTGGCGAATTTTTTTCGTAAAGCAGACGGTGCAGTCTGGTTTCGCAAAATATGCCCCAACACGCACGGTGGTAGGCTTGATTGAACTGTTCATGCTCGATATTGGCGGACAAAAATCCGTAAGGAATATAGCACAGTCGCGCAAAATCCAAATTCCAGACCCTGAATTCCGGCGGCAGATGATTTTCCCACGGAGCCTGTCTGAACACATAGTCGGGAGCGAAGGCTTTAATGACATCCAAAAATTCGCCCATGGTTTTGCGTTTGGGATGCACGGTTCTAACGCCGAGTTTCAGCATTTCCGTGTATGTTGTATCTTCTCCTCCATACTGGCCGATGCTCGCATGATCGCAGGGAATGACGAACACTCTGGGAACAAAACCACTCTCTTTTTGCACCATGCGCATATATACGGTATGCAGTGAATCCCACGTCGCGGCATTGTTAACGATAAATGCCACTTTAATTTTCGCGCGCATACTGTCTTCCCTGCTCCTGCGGGATAAGGCTTGGCCTTGGCTTGCGAACGCATTTGTTTCCATGTTCCAGGGTTAATAGGGCATAATAGCAGCATTTGTCAAGGCGTACAGAATTCTATTTCGTGACGCAAAGCGGTCTCTCGACGGGTTGAGCCGGCTCAGCTTGTCCATCCAGCGCTTTGCCAACTCATACAGCTCAATCTACTCGGGGTAGCTTCCCTGGAGGAACTGCTGAATCCGCGACGACGAAAAAATGAAAATGCCTATAACTTCAGCTTGTTAACCCTAAACGCCTAGCCGGACAGCAATGATGTAGAGTCATTTCACTTTGAAATTGAAATGGCTCTCAGTTGTAACCTTGGGCGGGGGAGCTCGCGACGGAGTTTTCCCCGCCGTTCAGTATCGTACCGCACCGGCCTCACATGCGGCGTGAGAAGCCACTTATAATTTGATTTGAGATGGCTTCTATGCGGTCGGCCAGGCCGCGATCAATTTGCCGGAGATGTCGGCGAATTGCGGATGACGCTCAACAAGAGACAGAAGACGGTCGAAAAGCATGATATTGAACGCATACGGCAGGAATATTCTCCGCTTTTCATTGGCTGACCGCAACTGCATGGCCCAGTCAAAAAGAAAAATCATTGCTGCCCTGGTTTTTATGGGTCCGAGCTGGTGAAAACATTTCTGTGCTTCCATATCCTTTGCCGAACCGGCGCAACCCAAAATTTCAAAGGCTTGCACACGCGCCCGCGCGGCCATTTCCTGTTGTTCTTTACCGCGTGCGGCGGATATGGAGCCTTCATGCCGCCTGTAGCGTCCGATCATTTGGGGGATGTTGGCGAATCGCGCTTCGTGGCGCAGGGCCAGGCGAATCCACAGCTCGTAGTCTTGGGCGTAGTGCATTGTCTCGTCGTATCTGATCCCATGCTCGCGCAGTGTGTCGCCGCGCAGCATGACAAACGGGTGCGCCAAAGGGCATAGAAAGAGCAAAGCCGCCTTGATTCCTTCGTGCTCCCAAATCATTTGCGGCGCCGATTCCGTTTCTTTGTCCCAAACGGTATGGGCGCCGCCGCAAACCCAGATATCGGGGTGGGCGCGCATAAAAGCGGCTTGCTGGGCGAAACGGTCCGGCAGGCTGATGTCGTCGGCATCCATTCTGGCGACGAGCGGAGCACGGGCCAACGCCAAGCCTTTGTTCAGGGTGGCGGGTATTTTCAGATTCCGTTCGTTGTGCTCCAGGCGTATGCGCGAGTCCTGGCGTGCGTATTGCCGTAAAATATCCGGCGTATCGTCGCTTGATCCGTCGTCCAGTATCAAAAATTCAAAATCCGTGAAAGTTTGCGCCAAAATACTTTCCATCGCCTCCGCGAGATGCGCTGCGGCGTTATAGACCGGCATCAAAACTGTTATGGCGGGAGAGGCATTCATACTTTTATCCACCGCACAGGAACAGGCGAATCATTGCGCCTTGCCGGCAGGGCAAACCAAAATTTCGGCGCGATGACCATGCCCTTGCCCGACGACAACCAAGCCCCCCACCAGGAAAAGGAACTGTTGGCGATAATGTGATGCACGCCGAGGCTCATAAGGTGCATGTCGTGCCAGGGCTGATCGTGATGTTCGGGAAAATCGACAATGGTTGCCGGATGGCCTTGCGCGTCAAAATTTCTCCGCACCCAGGCGGGATCATCCGTAAAGAGAAACAGACTGAGCTGATCGCGTACTTTTCGGGCAAGAATTCCCAAAGCCTGCGCATAATACTCCAGAGAACATAAGCCGTGAACGTGCCTGACTGTGGGGTCTGCCGCATAATCACCCCTGCGGATATGGATGCAGACGGAAGTTGCGCAAGATCTGATCGCAGCGGCCAGATCGTTTGCTTCCGGGCAGGGCAAAGCTGGAAAGGTAAAATCTTTTCGTATGCTCTCCGCCGCATCAAGAAAGTAATCCTCCTGCTGCCAGTATCCTGCAAGATACACAGGCGGGACAAGAGAAGTAAACCCAGGCCAGTAGTTGTATGAAGGTTCAGCGATGATGCCTTGTGTGCAGTTTTGAAAAATTTTGTCCGCAAAAGGAGCCATGTGTGCAAAATCTTCAGGCATGGCCTTGGTCGTCGCAATAGGGAAGGCATGGAGCATGTATTTTCGCAATGTGCCGCCAGCCTCAAACCCTGCAAGAGCAAGTTTGCAGGGTGCGCCAAAGCGCAGGGCAAGGGCACGGCCGGCGGCATATTGGAACATCTGGTTGCCCAGGCCGCCCATGAGATGAGTGATTATCATGGCTGTTTGCTCAATGGAGAATAGAAAAATCCAAAATTTCTGTATTCAAATGACTTCCACCGTTTGCATCGCCTTGTCAAGGCGTTTGAAAATGTGGTCAACGAACTCTGCAAGCAGGGCGTCACTGACCGGCGCTGCCTGGTTTGTTTCTACAGAGCTTGCGGCGCACATTCGCCACAGGCTTGTGGAAGGATCGACAAACCTGTATTCTGTCAGTAAGTTGATGGAGTATAATTGGCCCGCGCCGGAAGGCTACCCTGCGGCCCGCCGCAGTCTGGAGAAATGACGCATGTCCACTCCCACTGTTGATATCCTCTACATCACATACAACAGAATTCTTTACACGCGCAAGACTCTTCCCGCAATGATTGAAAACGCAGGGGCCGATTTCGCCCTGACCATCGTCGACAACGGCTCAACGGACGGCACAACGGAATATCTCAAATTCATCGAAAAAAAATACAGCCATGTGGTCACGCGCGTTCAATACAATTCGGAGAATCAGGGCATTTCCCTGCCCACCAACATCTTCTGGAAAAACTCCGAGGCCGGGTTTCTCGGTAAAGTGGACAACGATACCTTGCTGCCACCCGGCTGGCTGGCAAGGCTTTTGGAAGCGCACGCCAAATCGCGCAGACTCGGCGTCGTGGGCGGTTATCATTTCCATCCCGACTACATGGACATGGCTGCGCTTGAGCGCCGCGTGGTGGATGTGGACGGCGTGGCGCTCGTTCCAGATGTCTTTATCGGCGGCTGTTGCTACCTATTCCGCAAAGAAGTGCAGGAGAAAATCGGCTACCTGCCGGTTACCCCAGGGAAAAAAACTTTCGGCTGGACGCAATACCAGCGAGCTATCTGTCTCATGGGCTATAACAACGGCTATCTTTATCCCTTACTGTTTGTGGAGCACTTTGACGATCCCTTGAACGAACAAAACCTCGCCTTTACCGTACATGCAAAAATCTCCAAAATCTCCTTCGGTGATAAGAATCTTACTCTGGATCGCAAAAAAGCCCTTGCCTGGTATATTCGAGACGCCCGCCGGGTAGAAAGCGGCGCCTCCCTTAAAGAACTGGGGCTGCCCATAAGCGCCCGGTAGCAATTTACACGATCCATTCGCCAACCGCGTCTTTATAAAAAGCTCGCCGCCACCAGTCATAGTCGGCGCGTTCTTGAGCCGTGGCCCGGCGCTTTTTGAGCAGCACTTCCATGGCATCCACCGCGCGGGGGGTGCGGATGATTTCCGCCTGGGCAACACCTTGGGCCTGCATGGCCTTGCCGAACTCGCTGGGCACATAATCCATCTTTGCCACATGGAAGCGATGATCGCGCCAGTTTACATACCAGGCCCAATCGGTGTAATACCGCCAGCTTTCTTCGTTGAAGGCGTGCAGATGGGTGGGATCCTGCCAGGCGCCGAGGGAGAGATCGTACGGGACGTTGATGTGAAGCATGCCGCCTTCTTCAAGGAGATCCAGAAAGTTTTTCATAATCTGCGGCACGTTGGCCACATGTTCGATCAGGTCGAAAGCGCGGATTGCCTTGAACATGCCGGGGCGGAATGTCAATGAGCCGAAGCGTTGGGTGGCGTGCGTTTTTGTGAAATCCAGCGGTTCTGACAGATCCAGCGCAAGATCCGGGTTCCATTTCCGATCGATATCGATATTCAGGGCATCACGCCGAAAATTTTTGCCGGACCCGGCATTCAAAAGATCCGGCACAGGGGCGGAAAATGCTTCCGATCCGGCGCTTTTGTCGAGGATGTGCGCGCATTCACGCAGAATACGGGGGTAGTCGTTGGCGCTGAAGGCGGCAAATCCCAACCCGGCCTGCATGGCGAGAGCCTTGGGAGCGCGCAGGCAGTCCAGGGTTTTTTGCACAAGCTCCTCGTACGGCGCGTAAATGCAGGCGCGTTCATAACCCTCATGGATCGCCGTATCCGCATTGCATTCGCACACAACGGGCTTGCGGTTGGCCCACAAATAACCCAGGCGGGCCATTTCCTGCATGCCCGGCACACAGTGATGCACGTTCAGGATGATCGTGGAGCGCGCGATCAAAAAATCCCGCTCCTGGCCGAAGACTTGTTCCACGGCAACGGCCCTGGCTCCGGCCGCCTGTAGTTCGCGGACAATCCGCATGCGGCGCTCGTTGAGGCGGCCATAAAGCAACACGTCAATATCTTTGGGGTATTCCGGGTCCAGGCGCGTCATTTCCGGGCAGTAGCCGAAAGGAACATGGGTGACGCGCGTCAGCCCAAAATCGTGCCGCAAGACCTGCAGGTTGGACACACTGCATTCCCAGACCTGGAAATGGCGCAGGGCTTCCATGTAGTGCGGCCGTGAATCCTTGCTGTCCGGCTCGATCCGCTCGAAGTTGTATATGACGGCATTGTCCGGAATGGCGGATAAGGCGACATCCGGCCGATCCTGCAAGCCAAGGAGGATGTGTGTCCCCGCGGATGAAAAGGTGTTGGCGAAAGCTTCCGCGCGGCAGCCCATGCGGCGCAGGGAACAGCACAGCGGCAGGGCGATGTCGTCAAAGGAGTGCCGGTACGGCCCATCGTCCCGGGCGAGGTTCACAATGGCATAATCAAGCGGGGCGTCGCTCCAGGCCATGCCGCTGTCCTGCGCCGGAAGGCGTTTGCCGGCATGCGGCCCTGTGGGCGCCGCGGCGCGAATTTTCTTCATGAAAGCGCTCCTTGTGCGCCATGCCCGGTGCATCCGGAGGAGCCGGGGGCTTGCTCCGCCTGGTCTCCATCGCTGTGCGCGCCGAGTTTTTGCAGCCTCTCCCTGAGAGCGGCATTTTCCTTGCTGAGGCGCTCGACAAGCTGATGCAGGCCCTGCGTTGCGGACATGGCGTGCTGTTGTGGGGCGGCGAAAATTTTGCGCAACAGGGGCAGCAGCAGAAGGAGCAGGGCTTCGTACTGTCTGGAACTGGCTTGGGATTCCGGCAAGGACGGTGGAGAACATCGTGCCGCAAGGCCGGGCATGCAATAGAGGATGGTTTCCCACTCACGGTTGGAAAAATGCCGCAGTTTGAAGGTGTACGGCGCTATGGAAAGAATGCGATCCGGAAGCGCAACAAGGTCAAAGGCATTGTGGTAAGCGGAGATTGCCATTTTCGGCCTGTGCTTCCGGATGATGTCTGTTGCGCCTTCAAGCGCGTGGTCTTCGGCGCCTTCCACGTCCATCTTGATGAAATCGATCTTGGTCAGGTTGCGGGAGTCGCAGAATGCGTCAAGGGTGATCGCCGGGACTCTTTCTCCGTCCGCGACGATGTGGCCGCCCTGGTTGTCGCCGGAAAAATGCAGAACCCCCGTCGTATTGCTGACGGCAGCGTGGACAGGCGTCACATTGTCCACGCCGCGCATATTGTGCGCATATTTTGTAAATGTGGCGCTTGCGGCCTCAAAGCCGTAGACATGCCCCGAAACGCCGACTTTTTGTGAAAAATACAGACTGGTATTGCCGGTATATGTGCCGCAATCGAGCACGACATCGCCCGGCAGAGCCTCGCATTCGCCTTTCAGGGCGTAGGCTTCAAGAATCCAGGTGTCAAGACGGTCAAGCAGGTAGTCATCCGGAATATATGGAGTCATCGCAGCCGCCTGTTGTTCGAGCCGCGTCCATTCATCCGCCTGAAAAGGGGCGTTCTGCAAATGAATGGGAATGGAGTGCCCGAAAAAACTCAAGACGGTCTTGTATTGCTGCACCCAGTCAAAGACCCGGCGCGAAGGCTCGTCCGTATAATAGTTCAGGCGCGCGGCATCCAGAGAAGCCAGCCTGCCGACCTGGTGGAAAAAAAAATTCCCTGAGCGGATTGGGACGGCTTCACTCGCTGCCATGAGTTTCAGGGCCGTCAGCAAGTTATTCAGGCATGGCGACACGGTGTTGTCCTTGCCGAAGGGTTCCAGGGGCATCTCCGTTTTGGGGTCTCCACCGGGGGCCATACTCCCGCCAGGGGAGACAGCGCGACGGAGCCTTCGCCGGAGGGCGGGCGGTACATGGCCGTACCGCGTCGCCGTGCCCGCAGTATATCATACCCTGTGCATCTGATCGAGATCGTGCTGTGAAAAGAAATATATGGCCGCAACACGTTTGGTCAATTCCGATTTCGCTTCCGATCCCGCGCTTGACTTTTAGCCGGGTATGGCTCATGGATTCGAAAATACTGGTTGCCGGTTTGTGCGCTTTGCCTTTTGTCAGCAGCCGGATCAAAAGGTTTGCATGCGGCGCCTTTTGGGTGTTTTTTGTCGCGTTCGCACCCGTGAATTCCCTGCCGGAGTTGTAATCCATGCGCAAAATCATCACCAATGATCTGGAAAAATGCGTCGGCTGCAATCGGTGTATCCGCGTATGCCCCGTGGAAGAGGCGAACGTGGCCTATGTGGAGAATGGCAGTGTCAAGGTGCGCGTGGACAATACGAAATGCATCGCCTGCGGCGCCTGCCTGCAAGCCTGCCGGCATGACTCCCGGATGTACGAGGATGATACCGAGCGCTTCTTTGCCGATCTGAGTAAAGGCACGCCCATATCCCTGTTCTGCGCCCCGGCCAGCCGTTCCAACTTGGAAAATTGGGATAGGGTGCTGGCTCTGCTGCACCAGATGGGCGTGCGGAAAATATACGACGTTTCCCTGGGTGCGGACATCTGCATCTGGGCATACATACGCTATATACAAAAGAACAATCCGCCTCCGCTGATCACCCAACCCTGTCCGGCCATTGTGGATTACATCCTGGTGCACCACAATGAACTTTTGCCCTATCTGTCGCCGGCGCAGTCGCCCATGATGTGCACCGCCGTCTACATGAAAAAATACAACGGCATAACCGACAGAATCGCCGCCCTTTCTCCGTGCATAGCCAAAACCAACGAGTTTGAAGAAAACGGCGGGGTGGTGTCCTACAACGTCACCTTCGTCAAGCTGGAAGAATACATCAAGCGCAACAACCTGCGGCTTCCGGATCAGGGCAGGGGCTACGACCACATTGATTGCGCGCTCGGCTCCGTCTTTTCCATGCCCGGCGGCCTGAAGGAAAACGTGGAATTCATGCTCGGCAAGACGCTGCGCGTGGACAAAAGCGAAGGGCAAAGGGTGGTGTACAGAGACCTTGACGCATACAGCAAGGCGAACAAGGCGCATCTCCCGGCCATTTTTGACGTGCTGAACTGTGCCGAGGGGTGTAACCTGGGCACCGGATGCCATCACAACAAAACGATTTATGAAGTGAACACGGCCATGGACAAGGCCCGTCAGAACGCGGTGAAAGGGCGCGAGTGGGAGTATTTTGAACAACTGTACCAGGAATACGACAAAACCTTTCACCTGGAAGACTTTTTGCGCCATTACCGCCCGGCCCCGGTGCGCGCCGTAATTGTCAAGGACAGCGATCTTGAAGAGGCATTCAGGCAGCTCGGCAAACTCGATGAAGCCTCCCGCAATTTTGACTGCGGCGCCTGCGGTTCCAATACCTGCCGCGCGATGGCCATGAAAGTGGCCAAAAAGGTGAACACGCCCGCGAACTGCATTCAGAAGACGCACAGTGATTTGCACCGTGAGCACGCCAAGGTCGTGACCTGGCAGGAACAAAACGTGGGGGCCATCAACGCGACCGCTACCGACATAGCCGAGATCAAGGAATTGGCGGACAAAATTGTGCACAATGTGGCTGACGTGGATAAGCTGATCAACCTTTATGACGCGATGGCCAAGGAAATCGACAAAATCGCCTCCAATGTCCACATGATTTCACTCAACGCCTCCATTGAGGCGGCGCGCGCCGGCGAGCACGGACGTTCCTTCGCCGTGGTGGCCGACGCCATCCGCGCCCTGGCCGGAGAAAGCCAGGCGGCCACCTCCAAAATCGACAAGGCGACGAAAGAAGCCAAGCACGCTCTTGGCGGCATATCCAACAACGTGGTGAGCATAGGTGAAGATATTGCCAAAGCGCACCAGAGTGTGAGCACCATAGCCGAAAACACGAATGCCCTGCTGCGCGACAACAACGACGCATAGCGCCCGTTGCGCAGGCGGTTCACGCATGGCCGGCTTTGATACGTTCCGTTTGGCGTTCTTCGCGCCGGGCGGGGCGTTTCACAATCGGGGAGAAGCCTTGATGCTCGGCGTTTGACCGGCGCTGCCGTCGCCTTGTGCCTGGGAACAAAACTATGAGAACGGAATCTTTCATCAATGATGCGCTGATCTGGGAAACGCTGGAAAAAGAATGCGCCCCGAGTCCGGAACGCATACGCGACATTCTGGCCAAGGCCGCCGAGGCGAAAGGCTTGGACATGGCCGAAACGGCGGCTCTTTTGGCGCCGATGCCCGCCGGGCAGGAACAGCTCCTGTTTGCAACCGCCCTGAAAGTCAAAGAGACCATCTACGGAAACCGCATGGTCCTTTTCGCTCCGCTTTATGTGAGCAATGAGTGCGCCAATCGCTGCGCTTACTGCGCGTTCAGCGCATCCAACCGGGATCTGGTCCGGCGCAGCCTGGATCCTGCGGAACTGGAGCAGGAAGTCCGCATTTTGCAGGATATGGGCCACAAGCGCATTCTGGCGGTATACGGCGAGCATCCGAAATGGAACGCCGAAGCCATCGCTGCAAGCGTAACGGCCATGTATGCGGTACGGCAGCGCCCAGGCGCGGCAATCAGGCGCGTCAACATAAACGGCGCTCCTCACGACGTGGAAGGCTTCAAAACCCTTCATGCGGCCCAAATAGGAACCTTCCAGTGCTTTCAGGAAAGTTATAACCGCGCCTGCTACGAGAGCGTCCATCTGGGCGGCAAAAAACGCGACTTTTTGTGGCGGCTTCTGGCCATGCACCGCGCGCAGGAAGCAGGCATAGACGATGTGGGTTTTGGCGTGCTGTTCGGCCTTTTTGATCACCGCTTCGAAGTGTTGGGTCTTTTGGCGCACGCTCTGGAGTTGGAACGGGAATACGGGGTCGGCCCGCACACTGTCTCTGTGCCGCGCATCGAGCCGGCGCAGAATGCCCCTTTGTCCGAAAATCCGCCGAGCGTCATCACCGATGAGGTGTTCAAGCGCATTGTGGCCGTAATCCGTCTGGCCATGCCCTATACCGGCATGATCATCACCACGCGCGAAAAACCCGGCCTGAAAGGCGAACTGCTGCGCCTTGGCATCTCTCAACTCAGCGCCGCCTCGCGCACCTACCCCGGCGGCTACGCGGAAAACGCCGCCAACAGGCCCGCGGCGCAGCAATTCTGGGTGGGCGACGAACGCAGTCTGGCGCAGGTTATTCAGGATCTTGTCGCCGACGGCTTCATCCCGTCTTTTTGCACCGGCTGCTACCGGCTCGGCCGCACCGGCGATCACTTCATGGGTTTGGCCAAAACGGCGTTCATCAAAGAATTTTGTCTGCCCAACGCCATAACCTCGTTTGCGGAATACCTGGCCGACTACGCGCCGGGCGAGTTGCGCCGCAGCGGAGGAGCCGCCATTGCAGCGCAGGTGGCCGCCATCGACAACCTTGAGCAGCGGAATGTGCTGCACGGGCGGCTGCGCCAAATCGCCGACGGGCAGCGCGACATGTTCTGCTGAGGCCTGTTCGGACGGAGCATCGCATGACCCAGGCGCACCGGGGAAACCGCACCCATATCGCCATCGCCGGGCGCTGCAATACGGGCAAATCCACGGTTCTCAACTGCCTGGTCGGGCAGGCGGCGGCCATTGTGTCCGACCGGCCGGGCACCACGGCTGACCCGGTTTCCGTATCGTTTGAGCTTCTGCCCTATGGCCCGGTAGTCTTTCACGACACAGCCGGCCTGGACGAACCGGGCGAACTCGGCCTGCTGCGGCGAGGCAAAAGCCTCGACCGTGTCGAGAAGGCGGATCTGGTCATCCTGGTGCTTGACGAACGCGGCCTCGGCCCCCTGGAAAAAAATTTGATCAATCGTGTGAAGCAGCTTGCCACACCGCTTTTGGTGGTGGCCAACAAGGCCGACCTGCGTCCGCTTGGCGCGGAAGACGCGGCCTGGCTGCGGCGCGAGGCTGTGCGGACCATACCTGCCGCCCTGCGGGGACAAAGCGATCCCGCCCCTCTGCGGGAAGCGGTGCTCGCACTCATGCCCGATCCGGAAAGCGAACGGCCGGTCGTGGCGGATCTGGTGCCGCCGCACGGGCTTGTCGTATGCGTCATACCCATTGACGCCTCCGCTCCCAAGGGGCGTCTGATCGCGCCACAGGTGCAGGTCTTGCGCGAACTCGCCGATCACAAACTGCTCGCCCTGACCACGCAGCCGGCTACCCTGGCTGCTGCGCTCGCCCGGCTGGCCGCGCCGCCGGATTTGGTCGTCGCCGATTCGCAGGCTGTGCTTGAAGTGGCGCGCATTGTTCCTCCCGCTGTGCCCCTGACCACGTTTTCACTCCTGTTTGCGCGGCTGAAAGGCGATTTCAGCTTGCAACTGGCGGGAGCGCTGGCCATCAACGATCTCCGGCCCGGCGATCCGGTGTTGCTTGCCGAAGCCTGCTCCCACCACGCCCAGAAAGACGATATCGCCAGGGTGAAGATCCCGAAGCTTCTGGAAAAACGGGCCGGCGGGCGGCTTGCGACGGCTTTTTCTTCAGGCGGCGAGTTCCCGGATGATCTCAAGCGCTACAAGCTGGTGCTGCATTGTGGGGCGTGCATGCTCAGCGCGCGGGACATGCGGCGCAGAGTGAAGCAGTGCGCGGCGGCCGGCGTTCCCGTGACCAATTACGGCATGGCCATAGCCTTGTGCCAGGGAGTTCTGGAACGGGCGGCACAGCCGATCGCGTCCCGCGAGGTGAGTGGAGGATCTGCGTGAGAACTTTTGGGGCGGCTCCCTTGATGCCGGCCGCGGCTTGACTGGGTGACGGAACAGGAAAGATCGCCGGATTCCCGGGTTGCAGACGGCAATGCGGGAAGGGGAGGGCGTATGCATGACTCGGGTGATCCGGCCGGCCGCCGGGAAAGGGCGCAAGGCAAACCGCGGCCGCCATGGCTGCGCGCTCTCGGTCGGGACGATCCGCCGGCCCGGCTGATCGTTGACGAAACGGCCTGGCAACTGGCGAATGTGCTGAAGCACGATTCCTTCGCGGCCACGGCCCTGTACCGGAGCGAATCCGGCCGGGAAATCGCCTGCAAATTCAACCGGCGGCAGCCGGTTCTGAGTTTGCCTCTGGCCTGGCTGGGAAACTGGCTGGCCCGGCGGGAGGCTTTTTTTTACGCGCAACTGGCCGATTTGGCCTGCATCCCCGGCGGCTGCGGCGCGGTCTTCGCAGACGGCGTGGAGCTGAAGTATGCCTGCGCGCACGACTTTGTGCCGGGCGCGCCGCTGAAAAAGACAGACTGTCTGCCGGAGGCTTTTTTCGACGATCTGGAGGCTGGTCTGGCCGCGCTGCATGCGCGCGGCATCTTTCTGCTCGATCTGAACAAGCGGGAAAACATCATTGTCGGACGTGACGGCGCTCCGTGTCTCATCGACTTCCAGATCGCCGCGTATGTGCCCCCGGACAGCCGCAATGTTCTGCTGCGCCGCATAGCGCGGGAGCTGGAGCGCTGCGACGCCTACCACCTTATGAAGCACCGGATGAGGCACAGCCGGGGCGGGGCGGCGCCGGCGGAAGAAACGCTTGAGGCCATGCGCCCGGTTTGGGTCCGGATGCACCGCGTGTTCGCCCAACCGCTGATCCGTTTGCGGCGATGGCTTTTGGTCAAACTTGAGGTCCGCACCGGCAAGGGCCATGCCGGATCGGAGCACGATCCGGAAGCGGCGCTGCGCGACGATGAATAATGTTTATCCTCTTGCCGGACCTTATCGCAATTCGAGCATGACCGCGTTCAATTCCTGGGCTGTTTGCGCCAGTTCGTGCAGAGCCTGGGAGGATTGGTGCATGCTGCTGGCGGTTTCCGCCACGATCCTGTTGATTGCCTCAATGGACTGGTGGATTTCTTCGGAGGTGGCGCTTTGCTCCTCCGCCGTTGCGGCGATGGCGGCGACCACTGCGGAATTGGCCGCGGCCAGATCGACGATCCCCGTCAGAGCCTGGCCGGAGGTATTGGCCAGTTCCGTGGCCTCGGTGATGGCCTTGGCCGCGGTGCCTACCTCGGCGATATTGGTGCGCGTGGAGTGCTGAATGGCCGTGATGCTGGCCCCCACTTCCTGCGTGGCGGACATGGTCTTTTCCGCCAGCTTGCGCACCTCGTCCGCCACCACGGCGAAGCCCCGACCCGCCTCGCCGGCGCGCGCCGCTTCAATGGCCGCGTTGAGCGCCAGCAGGTTGGTCTGATCCGCAATGTCGGAGATGACGTTCATCACCCCGCCGATATTTTCCGCCTGGCTGCCAAGTTCCTGCATGTTTGTCTGGAGCGTTGCGGCCACCTTGTTGACCAGGTTGATGGCGTGCACCACCTTGTCCACCAGGGCGGCCCCGTCGCTGGCCCTGCGCTTGGTCGCCTCGGCCTGTTCTGCGGCCTGGCCGGCATTTTTCGCCACTTCCAGCGCGCTGGCATTCATTTGCGTCATGGCAGCGACCGTGCTCTCCATCCGGCTGCGCTGCACTTCCGTCCCACGCGCGACTTGTTCCACCTGGGTCGAAAGCTCCTCGGAGGAGGAGGCCACCCGGTTGGCGATGGAGGTCGCCTGATCGGCCACGTTGCGGATGGTGAGGTGGGCCTGTTCCGCCTCCTCTTTGGCCGCGTGCGCTTCCTGGTGCGCCTGTTGCGCGGCGAGAGCCTGGCGCTCGGCTTCTTTGCTCTTTTCTTCCGTCACGCGCATCATGGACACGATATTCGTCACCATGGTCTTTATATTGTCCGCCAACTGCCCCAATTCGTCTCTGTGCGTCATGACGAGCGTCGCATCCAGGGCGCCTGTGGACACGTTTTCCACATAGTGCGCGATTTTGAGTACAGGCTCCGTGACGCTGCGGACAATGACCATGCCCACGAAAAGCGCCAGCAGCAGAGCGAAGGCGGCAACGCTTATGGAAATGATGAAAGCGTCGGAAACATGATCTTCAAATACCTGTACGCTCTTTGTCCTGTTGTTGTGCATAATCTCTGAAATTTGCCCCAGGGCTTTTTGCACCGCCAGCATATTCTGCATGGATACCTGTTGGAACACTTCCTGCGCTTTGTGCAGGTCGCCGGCCTCCTTGTGTTGCTTGATTGTGGTCGCGGATGCATGCAAGGCGTTATGCGTCGCTTCAATTGCCCGGAGCGGCGCGATGATTGCCGGAGAAGAGGCCTCGGCTTCGGCCCGTTGCGGCCCGTAATACCATGTGCCGAAGCCGCACTGGTGCGGGTTTTCCTGGATTTCGAGGGTCTTGATGCTGTCGTCGTACACATAGTGCTGCAAGGTGGCGATCCATCTCCAGTGGTCAATTTCACGCGCCAGCACAATGGCGTTGAGGTCGGAGGCAAACTCCATCTGCTGTATCTCCTTATGGATGGCGCGCAAGCTGAGTATGAACAGGCTTGCCATGATGAACACCGTACACAGCAGCACACCTATGAGGATGGCTATCTTTTTGTTCAGGCGCAAGTTCTTCCAGGACATCGCAACACTCCTTGGTATGCGGTTCTTAATGGGAATTTGTCCGCCAACGGCGAAAGCCGTGGGCAAGAGCGATTCAAGGGTTGGGCGTGACCGGGTGAACGTCGTGAATGGTTGCGGCAAAGACGCCCCTGCCTCCCGATGGAAGAACAGGACCGTTTTTGGAAGAGGGGAAACCGCGTTGCGCTTGGCTGTGAGCGTGTGTCGGCGGGGGTGCTGTGCGCAGCAGGAAGCGGGCCGGAGTCAGATCCGGCGGTTGTGCACGCGGGGAAGGGATTTTGCTATGCGCACAAAACACATACACCTCACGGGAGAATACGAAACGTCTACCACCATGCCGCGAAAAGCGCAATCGGCTCAAAGCCAATTGGCGCAATCGTTTCGTAAGAATTTTTGCTCGTTTTGCGCAAGGGAGAAGGGCGCGAACCGAACAGAACCTGACGCAACAGGAATTGGCTGAGCGAATCGGCATCAAGCAAAGCAACATCAGCCGTTTGGAAAGCGGCCGGTATAACCCGTCGCTGGATTTTCTCAAAAAAGTCGCAGGCGGCTTGGGCAAGGAATTGTATATCGAATTGCGGCAGGCAAAAAATGCTGTGCGTGATGGGCTTTGAATCCAGAAGCCTTGCTAGCGCATTGCGTCGCTGTCGGGCATGGGTGATCCTTGAGGCCGTCAGGCCGCTCCTATTCCGCGTAACCTGAAAAATCCGTTTTCAATGCTTCCGTTTCCCGTAAGAGAGCGGCAGCGCCTTCGTCGTTCAGCCAGCGCAGGATGTTTGTTTTGTCCAGAATATCCGCAAAACACAACACCTCGTCCCAGGCTTGCACGCACTCGGGCCGTGCGTCCGGCACAGGCAGATCCGCTCCAAGGGCGAGCATATCCGCGCGCAGCAGCCTGTATAATATATGAGAATTTTTGAGTTTTTTAGAAAGACCATGCCAAAATCCTGCAGCCAGATCCTGGCAGCGGCGCGCGTTTGCCGGATCATTCCGGCCGGTTCCGGCGCAAAATTCAAGGATGACGTAGCTCACGTACAAAATATCTATGTACGTCAGCAACAGGTCTTCGACGCGCACGGCTATTTCAATGCGCTGCAGCATCGGTTGGACAAAAATGACCATGATGTGCCGCGGCAGGTCGGCTGCGGTCCGCTGCCCGGCGTGCAGCAGAGCCGGGCCGCACCATTGCCAGATCCGGCGGCAATGCGCCTGGCGGGAAATCACCCTGGTCTGGATGGCGCGTATCTCCGGTTCCACATACAGGACATATCCGGCGTTTTTCATGACCTGGCACAGGGCATGGTCTTCGCATACGTCGCGCGCGTAGCCGCCAAACCCGCCAAGCTCATGCCACAGGCTGCGGCGCAGGGCAAAAGCGTTGCCGGGGATAAAATCGACCGGACCGTTTTTGTCCATGTTGTGCACATCGCCAAACAGGCGCAAATAGCGTGAGACCAGGTCGTTTTTGCCGCCGTATCCGGTCGGGCCGCTGACCATCCCCACGGAAGGATCGGCAAGGCGTTCCAGGCAGCGTTCAAGATAGTCCGCCGTGACCCGCACGTCACAGTCAACAGAAAATATGACTTCACCGGAGGCGGCGCTGAGGCCTGCGGATTTGGCCTTGGTAATCCGTTGATTGACCGCATGGCGCATCACCAGGATTGGCCACGGATATTCCTTGGGTGTGAAAGGAATCAGGGAGCCGTCATCGACAACGAGAATTTCATCCGGCGTCACGCTCCAGTCGGCTATGGAATCCAGCAGCCCGTGAGTCAGATCGGCATCGTTGTAAGTATATGTGCACAAGGTGGAGCGGATCACAGAGCGCCTTCACTGATGAAATTGTGCCGGGGGATGCGGTTTGTCATTTTATGCCGTACATACGCGGACAGGATGCCCTTGTCAAAATGCCGCACACTGCCGCATTGTCTTTCTTCTGGCGCTCCGCGCGGGCATGATCTACATTTCGCTCATGCCGGACATTACCTTGTGCACATATACATACAACGACGCCGATCTGGCATGTGCGCTGATCGCCTCAATGCCGCTGTGGACGCTCAGGCCGCGAAGGCTTTTGGTGGTGGACGACGGCTCTGTGCCGCCCTTTGCCCTGCCTGGGGATATGGACGGCATGGAGGCCGAACTGTTGCGCCTGCCGGATAATCAGGGACCGGGCAAGGCGAAGGCGGCCGGACTCTCCCGGGCGGACACGGAATTGATTTTAAGCCTTGACTGCGATATGCGTCTGGCGTCCGGCTGGCTGGCCGGGGCCGTGCCGCAGGCTTTGCTGCCGGATGTGGGCATTGTGAGCGCGCCCTTTGTGGCGGATGCCGGGCCGGGGGTTGTCGGACGATGGCTGAAGCATTTTGACGCGGAGCGCAAGCCGCCGGGAGAAACGGATTTTCTCACCGGCGGCATTTGGCTGTTCCGGCGGGAGGTCTGGCAGGATACGGGCGGTTTTGGGGATTATGTGGGGCGTACGCACGAAGATCATCATTTTTGCGAACGCGTGAAGCGTCTTGGCTTGCGGCTTTTGGTGCTTGGCGAGGAGGCAAGCCAGGTGCGCCGCCTGTCGCGCATTGCCCTGGCCGGACGCTACCGGGCCTGGTTCGGGTCAAATCTGCGAGGAGGAGGGCGAAGCCGGGAAACTCTGGCGGTCAGCGCCCTGCATCTCACGCAGACCATGATCGACCATGTTGCGTATGCCTTGCGCCTGAATGAACCGCTTTTCATTTATCTGGAAATGCTTTTTTTCGCGGTTTTCGGCGTGGCCTGCAGCGAAGGTCTGCAAGATGCCCAGCCGGGCGAGGCGCTTGCCTGTTCCGGAGCATTGTTGCTTGGCCTTGAGCAAGTGTGCGCGCCGTTTCCGCGCCTGGCCGCGCTTTTGCGGCACGATTTGGCCGTTCTGGGAGTTACGCCGCCACATGAAAAAACAGGGCAATGCCCCGTTTGGCAGGCCGCCCTGGATGCCCTGACCGCTTTGGCCCAGGGAGGAACCTTCAGCCGCATTGAAAAATTTTTGCCCCTGTTGCTGGAAGAAGAGGGCGACAGGGCGGATTTTTCCTTTTACGCCGTTGATTGATGACGCCGATGGGGCATTATGTCGCAATACGAGAGGAGACTGTGATGCAAGGCAAAAAAGTGACGGAAAGCGAAGTGATCATGCTGCACCTGCCCATGCCGGACGAAACGAATGCGGCGGGCAGCATCCACGGCGGACATCTGCTGAAGCACATTGACAACGCGGGCGGCATTGCGGCCTGCCGGCATGCGCGGGCGCATGTGGTGACCGCGTTTCTCGACCGCATGGATTTTCTCACGCCTGTTCATCCGGGCGAGTTGATCATTTTCAAAGCCTCGGTCAACGCCGTGGGCCGGACTTCGATAGAAGTCGGCGTGCGGGTGGAAGTGGAAGATATGACCACGGGCAGCACACGCCATACCGCCACCTGCTACCTCACTTACGTGGCTCTGGACGAACTGCGCAAGCCCAAAGAGGTGCCGCCGCTGATTCTGGAAACCGACATCGAGCGCGAACGCCACGGCAAGGCGCTGCAACGCCGTCAACTCCGGCAGAATCGAGAAAAGACCCGCCCTGCCGGGTAGTGGGTAGTGCTCTGGATTGACACGCAGTGGAATGGACTGCACAATACTCCATTCCATCCGGCGAGGATCATCATGAAATCCGTTGACGAACAAATGCAAGTCATCAAGCGCGGTTCCGCCGAACTTGTGGACGAGGCCGAACTGCGCAAAAAACTCGCGCGCGGCACGGCGCTGAACATCAAGGTCGGTTTTGATCCCACAGCGCCGGATTTGCATCTGGGCCACACCGTCATCATGCACAAGATGCGCCACTTTCAGGAACTTGGGCACCGGGTGGTTTTTCTCATCGGCGATTTTACCGGCCTCATCGGCGACCCTTCGGGCCGCTCGGCCACCCGGCCGCCGCTCACGCCCGAACAGATCGCGGCCAATGCCGAAACCTACAAGCGCCAGGTGTTCAAGATTCTCGATCCGGAAAAGACAGTGATTGACTTCAATTCGCGCTGGCTGGGCGCACTCGGCTCGGCCGACATGATCCGTCTGGCCGCCCGCTGCACCCTGGCCCGGATTCTGGAGCGCGACGATTTTTCCCGCCGCTGGAAGGACAACAGCCCTATCTCCCTGCACGAGTTGTTGTATCCGCTCATGCAGGCTTACGATTCCGTCGTGCTCAAGACCGATGTGGAAATGGGCGGCACGGACCAGACGTTCAACCTGCTCATGGGCCGCACCCTGCAGGGCCAGTTCGATATGGAGCCGCAGTGCGTCCTGACCATGCCGCTTCTGGAAGGGCTGGACGGCGTGCGCAAAATGTCGAAAAGCTACGGCAACTATATCGGCATCGACGAACCGGCTGCGGAGCAGTTCGGCAAAGCCATGTCCATTTCCGATGATTTGATGTGGCGCTACTACGAACTGCTGTCCGATCGCTCCCTGGAGGACATCGCGACGCTCAGGCGGGACGTGGCCGCAGGCCGGCTGCACCCCAAGACGGCCAAGGAGGATCTGGCCGGTGAAATCGTGCTCCGCTATCACGGCCGCAAGGCTGCGGAAGAAGCCCGCCAGGCTTTCAACGCCGTGTTTGCGGGCGGCGGCGTGCCGGATGATGTCCCGCAATACGCCTGTACGGCCGGCGAGGCCAGCAAGCCAGCGGCCTTTCTGGCTGAAACCGGCCTGGCCGCCTCGCGCGGCGAAGCCAGACGCCTGGTCAGACAGGGCGCTCTGTCCGTGGACGGCACAAACCTGGCGGATAGTGAAACGCCCCTGCCTGCCGGCGTCTATGAGATCAAACTGGGCAAAAAGCGCTTTCTGCGCCTGACGGTGCGCTGATGTTCGGTTCCATGGCGGATTTCGAGGTCGCCGTCCGGCGCATGGCCCTGGCCTTTATTCCCCTGGCTCTGGGCATCATCGTGCATGAGGTGGCTCATGGCTGGATGGCTTGGCGCAAGGGCGATCCGACCGCCGCCCAGGAGGGGCGGCTGACGCTCAACCCCCTGCCGCACGTCGATCCCATGGGCTTGTTGGCCTTTGTGCTGACCAGCCTGTCCGGTCCCTTCGTTTTCGGTTGGGCCAAGCCCGTGCCGGTCGATTACCGCAATCTGCGCAACCCGCTCAAAGACATGATGATCATTGCCGCCGCCGGTCCGGTCAGCAATATGTGCCTGGCCGTCGCCTTCGCCCTGGCGGTCAAGCTGATGCTCTGGCTGTTCCCGCCGGCTGCCTGGCACGCCAACCAGATCTGGCACTTCTTCTCGCTCATGCTGCCCATGGGCATCACCATCAACTGCGCGCTGGCCTGGCTCAATCTCTTGCCCATTCCACCCCTGGACGGCAGCAAAATCCTCACGGGCGTCCTGCCCTATCGCTTTATCGGACCCTACCTGAGACTGGAGCGCTACGGCTTCATGCTGCTCATCCTGCTCCTCATGACCGGCATTCTGGGCAAAATTCTCTATCCTTTGATCGGACTGACGCTTGAAGCCGTCGTTTTCATCGTCGGCCTGTCCTGAACCGTTTTTCGCCGGAGCCTCGCATGTCTCACGATCCTTCCCGTCACACGCTTTCCGGCATGCGTCCCACGGGCGCGCTGCACATCGGGCACTATTTCGGCGCCCTCAAGAATTGGCTGGCCCTGCAGGAAGAAACCCAGTGCTACTTTTTTGTCGCCGATTGGCACGCCCTGACCAGCGACTACGCCGACACCTCGTCCTTGCGCGCCTACATCGGCGAAATGGTCACGGACTGGCTGGCCTGCGGCCTTGATCCGGACAAGAGCATCGTCTTCCGGCAGTCCGCCATTCTTGAGCATGCGGAACTCGGTCTTTTGCTCGGCATGATCACGCCGATCAGCTGGCTGGAACGCAATCCGACCTACAAGGAGCAGCAGCAGGAGATCACGACCAAGGATCTCGGCAACTTCGGCTTTCTCGGCTATCCCGTGCTCCAGGCCGCGGACATCCTCATGTACCGGCCCAAGTGGGTGCCCGTGGGTCAGGATCAACTGCCGCATCTGGAACTGACGCGCGAAATCGCCCGGCGCTTCAACCATTTCTACGGTTCGATTTTTCCCGAGCCTGAGGCGCGCCTCACGCCGACAGCCAAATGTCCGGGGCTGGACGGCCGCAAGATGTCGAAAAGCTACGGCAACGGCATCTTTTTGCGCGACACGATGGAGGAAATCGCCCCCAAGGTCCGGGGCATGTTCACGGACCCGGCCCGGCTGCGCAGGAGCGATCCCGGCAACCCCGATGTGTGTAACCTTTACCCCTACCACGACATCCTGACCGATGGGGAAACCCGCGCCCACATCCGCCAGGGCTGCGTCACGGCGACTTTTGGCTGCGTGGACTGCAAGAAAATTTTTCTGGCCGGTCTGGAGCGTTTTCTGGCGCCGGTTCACGAGCGCCGCGCCTATTACGCGGCGCGCCCGGAACTGGTCTGGGATATTCTGGAAGCCGGCAACGCCAAAGCCCGCGCCGTGGCCGGATCGACCATGGATCTCGTGCGCGGCGCGATGAGGTTTTGATGTCTTTGCCCCACCCTGGCATTGTGACGGACCGGGACGAACTCGATGCCCGTCTGACCGTCCTGCGCGCGGCCGGCAAGAGCATTGTCTTCACGAACGGCTGCTACGACATCCTGCATCCCGGCCATGTGGATCTCCTGGCGCGGGCGCGCGATCTCGGCGATGTCCTCGTGCTCGGCCTGAACAGCGATGATTCGGTGCGCCGCCTGGAAAAGGGGCCGGACAGACCCATCAACCCCTTCGCGGCCCGCGCCTTCGTGGCCGCGCACCTGGCCTGCGTGGATCTCGTCACTGTGTTTGACGAAGACACGCCGCTCGCCCTGATTGCGCGCATCCGTCCGGATGTGCTGGTCAAGGGCGGCGACTGGCCGATCGCAGCCATAGTCGGCGGCGAAATGGTCAGGGCCTGGGGCGGGCGGGTGCTCAGCCTGCCCCTTCTTGACGACTGGTCTACGACCGGCCTTGTCGCACGCATCCGCAATGGAGGTCTGCCATGTTCCCTGCCGTGATCTGGTTTGTCGCCGGCCTTGCCTGTTTCGCGGCGGAGGTTCTGACCCCGCATTTCGTGCTCATGTTTTTCGGCCTCGGCGCTTTGGCTGCGGCCTTGGTCAGCCTGTTCTTTCATGATATTATTGTGGAATTGCTCATATTTTCGATGGTCAGCCTGGCCAGCCTGGCGCTTCTGCGCAGCCGCGTGCTCGGCGGCCTGTGGGGCCGCACCCGCTCCGCCTCCGCTCCGGATGCCGATCCCGGCGGTCAGCCGGGCCAGTCCGGCCAAGCCGGCCGAACCGGCAGCGTCAGCCGGGACATCCCCAAAGACGGCGAGGGCGAGGTGGCTCTGGGCGGCAGTTATTGGCGCGCCGTGGCCGATGAAGCCCTGCCGGCGGGCACGGCTGTCCGGGTTATCGGCCACGCTCCGGACAACGAGATTCTGCTGCACGTCGAGCGTTCTTCGGACCGATCGGCATAAAACAAAGAAATTTCCAGAGCGATTCCATGTTCACCGTCAACGCCGGACAGGGCGTCGTAACGTGAATCTGCTCTATGAAAAAGCTGTTGAAAGAATTTTTGAAAGATTTTTTTTCGTATTGGGCGGCGGTCATTGCGTTCGTCTATGTGTGGCGGCTTGTCAGAATTTTTATAGGAGAGGTACATTTTATGGACGCTTCATTCATCGCTGTCGTTGTTCTGGCGCTGTTCGTCGTCATCATCCTGTTCAACTGCGCGATCATCGTGCCCAATCAGCAGGCGTATGTGATCGAGCGCCTGGGCAAATTTCACGCTTCGCTGTATGCCGGGCTGCATCTGCGGATTCCTTTCGTGGATCGCGTGGCCTACCGGCGCACCCTCAAGGAAGAGGTGCTGGACGTGCCCAAGCAGACCTGCATCACCCGCGACAACGTCAGCGTGGATATTGACGGCGTGCTGTATCTTCAGGTGATCAGCCCGGAAAAATCCTCCTACGGCATCAGCAACTATATTTCCGGCGCGGTGCAGTTGGCCCAGACGGCGTTGCGTTCAGCCATCGGCAAACTGGAACTGGATCGCACCTTTGAGGAACGCAACACCATCAACCAGGAAGTGATCGCCGCGCTTGACGCGGCTACCGTACCGTGGGGCATCAAGGTTCTGCGTTACGAAATCCGGGACATCTCCCCGCCGGCCTCGGTCATGCAGGCCATGGAAAAGCAGATGCGCGCCGAACGCGAAAAACGGGCCGTGATTGCGGAGTCCGAAGGCCAGATGCAGGCGCAGAAAAACCGGGCCGAAGGCGTGAAAGCGGCGACCATCGCCGAGTCGGAAGGAGAGATGCAGGCCCAGAAGAACCGGGCCGAAGGCGAGGCCGCGCTGATTCGTATCGTGGCGGAAGCAACGGCCGGGGGCCTGCACATGGTGGCCGAAGAAATGCGTACCTCGCACGGCGTGCAGGCCGCCAATTTGCGCATTGCCGAAAATTACCTGGAGCGCTTCGGCCTTTTGGCCAGCAAGAACAATGCGCTCATTTTGCCCACCAATCTGGCGGATGTGGCCGGCATGGTGGCTACCCTGAGCACGGTGCTCAAGCAGACATCGAAAACCGGAGAATAGGGCGGTTTCATCGTGCGGATCGTCCCGCCTGTTTGCCATGACCTGTCTGCAAGTTGCAGGGTCACAGAGCGGTGCGTTATGCGTCCTGCACGCCGTCGCGCACCCAGTAGACCAGGGTGAAGGCCTGGGACAGGGCGGCGATCAGGTTTTCTTCCTGTTCGCGGTCCATGCGCCGCACCCGGATATAGATGCGGCGTTTGTCGGCGGAAACGGGTTCGCTGGCCGAGGTCAGCATGGAGACGATGGTGGCCTTGTGATCGCGCAAGAGATCGAAAATGGGCCGCATGGTGCCGGGCGCGTCGTCCACTTCAAAGGCCAGATGCAGACCGCCGTGCCGTACGCCGGTGATGTCCACCAGAACCTTGAAAATATCGTAATCGGTGATGATGCCGATGACCTTGTTGTCCGCATCCACCACGGGCAGCCCGCCGATTTTTTTTTCCTCCATGAGCAGAGCGCCTGTTTCCACGGTCTGATCCGGGCTGATGCTGATGGGCGAGGCGGTCATGACATCGCGGATCTTGATTTCGGACAAGAGATACATCAGCTCGTACATGTCCAGGGTGGTGGCGCGGGAGGGCGAGGCGGCCTTGACGTCGCGGTCGGATATGATGCCGACCAGCCGGTCGTGATCGTCCACTACGGGCAGGCGGCGGATCTGATGCTCCTTCATGAGCCTGGAAGCTTTGAACAACGAGGCTTCCGGCGTCACGGTGATGACATCACGCGTCATCCATTCGCGTATCTGCATGGCAATCTCCTGGGATTCATTGCGCCCTATGCTTCAAAAAAGCCCTGATACGCCAGCTTGGTCGCGTAGATGTCGACCTTGGACGCCAACTCGAACGGGCTGTGCATGCCGAGCAGGGCCGGACCCATGTCGATGACATCCAGACCGTAGGCCGCCAGATACAGGGCCACCGTGCCGCCCCCGCCGGCGTCGACCTTGCCGAGTTCGGCCATCTGCCAGGGGATGCCGCGCGTGTTCAGCATGGCGCGCAGCCAGGCCACGTATTCCGGGTGCGCATCGTTGGCGCCGTGTTTGCCGCGCGAACCGGTGAACTTGCACATGCACGGCCCGTGCCCGATGACTGCGGCGTTGAGTTTTTCATGCAATTCCTGCCAATCCGGATCGAGAGCGCCGTGCACATCGGCCGACACGGCCCGGCTGCGGCGCATGATGTCGCGGAAGCGGGTTTCGGGTTCCCAGGCCGCGATCAGGTCTTGCAGGCAGTATTCCAGAAAGCGCGACTGCGCCCCGGTCGAACCTGCGGAGCCGATTTCCTCTTTGTCCCAAAGCATCAGGCAGGCCGGGCTGTCCGGGGTTTTGGCCTCAAGAAAGGCCTCCAGAGCCGTGAATACGCAGATGCGGTCATCCTGGCCGTAGGCGCCGATCAAGGCTTCGTCCAGCCCTACGACGCGGCCCGGCCCGGCGGGCACGGCCTGGAGTTCGGCCGAGTACAGGTCTTCTTCCCGAATGCCGTATTTGGCGTGGAGCAGGGCCAGCGCCTGCGCCTTGATCGGGTCTTTGGTCTTTTTGCTTGCGTCTTTGTCGTTTTTGTCCGGCAGCGGCCTGTGGCCGATAATGATGTTCAGTTTTTCCGCCTCAAAGGCGTCGGCTACGGTCTGGGTGACCTGTTTCTGGGCCAGGTGCGGCAGAAGATCCGCGATGGTGAACACCGGTTCGCGCGGGTCTTCGCCCAGAATTACGGGCGTGACGCTGCCGTCTTCTTTGACCACCACTCCGTGCAGGGCGAGCGGCCGCGCCAGCCATTGGTATTTGCGCACGCCCCCGTAGTAGTGCGTCTTGGCCTGGCCCACGCCGGCCTGCTCCAGAAGCGGGTGCTGCTTAAGATCCAGGCGGGGCGTGTCCGCGTGCGCGGCCACAAGGCGCAGGCCGCCGGAGAGAGGGGTTTTGCCCCGCCGGGCCGCGAACAGGGATTTGCCGTGGAACACGCGAAACACTGTGTCGGCGGCGAAATCCTGGCTGAAACCGGCCCCGGCCAGAGACGCGGCCGCATGCGCGATGGTTTCGCGTTCGGTCTTGCACCTGGAGATGAAATCCAGGTACTTGCGGGCCAAGGTGTCGATCCGGGATCGGTCCGCTTTGGAGGCGAACGCTTCCCAGCCGTTTTTTGTGGCGCAGGCGAGTTCCGGCATACAAATATCCTCAGTTGCGGCAGAATGATTTTTGCACAATGGCTATTTACACCAGGAAGGTCAAGCCTTCGCCACATTTTCCCTCCCAGCATTGTTCAAATAGAAATGCCGCACGGTTCCGCAAGCAGGTGCGGGAATAAGCGGAACACCTCGCCCAAAAGGTAGAGCGAACCGCAGATTGTGATCGGATCGTCGTCTTCTCCGGGCAGACCGGCGGCTTGCGTCAAGGCCGCGCGCGCGTCAGCGCAAGGTCTGGCGTTCGTGCCCAGGCGCACGGCCAGGTCGGCGGCGCGGCGCGCCCGCGCATTGCCCGGCAGGCCGGGAACCAGTACCGGGCATCCTTCGCTCAGCTTGCGGATGCGCGGCAGCATGGCGTCCGCGTCCTTGTCGGCCAGGCAAGTGAAGATCAAGGATCGCGGCCGGATGCGCAGGGCGTCCAGGGCCAGGATCAGGCTGTCCAGCCCGTGGGCGTTGTGCGCGCCGTCCAGAAGCAGAGGAGGCAGGCCGACTGCGGCCGGCACGCGTTGCAAGCGGCCGGGGATGAAGGCGCGGGCCAGTCCCCGGCTTTCGGCCTGGGCGTCAACAGGCCAGCGGCGTTGTGCGGCCAGGGAGCGCCATGCGGCCAGGGCCAGGGCCGCGTTGCCGCGCTGGTGCGGCCCGGCCGGGCCGGGCTCGCCGGGCAGGGGAGCGTCGGTTTCGAGCAGGGTGCAATGCTTGCGTGCGGCTTCGGCCCGCAGGCAGCGCATGACCTCGGGCGTTTGCGGCGCGGTGAGGGCCAGGCCGCCCTGCCGCATGGCCTGGGCTTTATCCGCCGCGATGCGTTGCAGGCTCGGCCCCAGGATGGGCGCGTGATCCACGGCAATGGGCGTAAAGCAGACGAGATCCGCGCCGATGGCCGTGGTGGCGTCATACCGGCCGCCGAGGCCCGCTTCCAGAATCAGGCAGTCCACGTCCGCGCGGGTGAAGACCAGAACGGCCAGAACAGTCAGGAATTCAAAATAGGTCAAATCCGGGCAGGCGGCGTACACGGCGCTCGCCGGTTCCGGCCACTGCCCGGCCGCAAGCGGAACGCCGCTCAGGCGGATGCGTTCGTTGATCCGGAGCAAATGCGGCGAAGTGTACAGGCCGGTGTGCAGCCCGTGCTCCCGGAGCAGGCGATCCAGAAAGGCGGCGGTGGACCCTTTGCCGTTTGTGCCGACAATCTGCACAACGGGGGCGCAAGGCCCGTCCGGGCGATCCGGCATGAGCGCCGCCAGGGCCTGTTCCATCCGGCTGAGGCTGAAATCCATATGAAACAGGCCCAGCCTGTCCAGGTGGGCCATAACATCGGAAAAGCGCGAAAACGTCATGGGAGCGCCTTACCAAACACACAGCACTGCCCGCTGTCCGGCGTGGCGCAATACATACGTCCACGCCGGACACAGCGTCTCAAACTCGAGCGGCCCGCCTTACTTCAATCCTTCCACAACACCGTGCAGTTGGTGGGCCATGAGGGAAAGGTCATGTACGGCCGTGGCGGATTGCGTCATGCCATCAGCGGTTTCTGTGACGATATTGTTGATCTCCTCAATGGAGTGATTGATCTCTTCGCTGGTTGCGCTCTGTTCTTCCGCGGCGGTGGCGATGGAGGCGACAATCGCGGAGTTGGCGGCCGCCAGTTGCACGATCTCATTGAGGGCCTTGCCGGAAGAATTGGCCAGTTTGTTGGCTTCGGCCACGTTGTCGACGGCCTTGCCCACCTCTTCGATGTTGACGCGCGCGGACTGCTGCACCGCGTGGATGGAAGCGCCCACTTCCTGGGTCGCGTGCATCGTTTTTTCCGCGAGCTTTCTGACTTCATCCGCCACAACTGCGAAACCGCGCCCGGCTTCGCCGGCGCGGGCGGCTTCAATGGCCGCGTTCAAGGCCAGCAGGTTGGTTTGATCCGCGATGTCGGAAATGACGTTCATCACGTTGCCGATGCTTTCGGCCTGTGTGCCCAGTTCCTGCATATTGGCCTGCAGGTTCTGCCCCACCTCGTTGACCGCGTTGATGGCCGCCACGACCTGGTTGACCAGTTCCGCTCCAAGTTGCGCCTTGGCGCGGGTGCCTTCGCTCTGTTCCGAAGCCTCTCCGGCGCTTCTTGCGACTTCGAGCACGGTGGCGTTCATCTCGGTCATGGCGCTGGCGGTGGAACTCACCCGGTCACGCTGCATTTCAGCCCCGCGCGCGACCTGCCCCACTTGCGCTTCCAGTCTTTCCGAGGCGGCGGCGACGCGGTCGGCAATTTCCGTAGCCTGCCCGACAACGTTCAGGATGGTTTTCTGTCTGGCCTTGCTTTCGGTTATGTCCGAGCAAATTTCCATGAAGCCGCGCAGGGTTCCCCCCTTGTCGCGCAGCGGCAGTGCGGTGACGGCAATATCCAGGTGAATGCCGGACTCGGGATAAATGGCCACTTCGCCGGTGACCGGCGATCCGGTAGTTCTGGCGATGGAGGCGAGGCACTTGTCCGTGTTGCATATCGCCGTCTTCATGCAACCGCTGCAGGTGTGGCCGACTTTGTTGCCGCCGACGATGGTCTGGGTGAGATTGTTGAGGTAGATCATCTTGTTGTCAAAATCGCCGGTGAAAATGGCGAGCGGGATGTCGTCAAGGGTTTTTGTGTACGCATCGCTCACCGTGTCTATGGATTGCACCAGATCCTTGAAGGAACCGGGAAAGGCGTCGTTGTTGGGCCTGAACCTGTAATCCCCGGCGAGGATTTTGTCGGCCATGTTGTGCGCTTCGGCGATGAGCTTTTCCAGCATCAGGGGGATGTGCCGCAGGGCGGCGACCACCGCGCCGATTTCGCCCTTTTCGTGCGATTTTATCTGGCTGGAGAAGTCGCCCCGGGCAACGGAGTCGGCGTAGGCGGCGACATCGGTCAAGGTGCGCACCAGGCCGACGATGATGATCAGGGCAAGCGCCAGGCCAATCAGCACGCCGCCGGCGCTGCTGCCGAGCAGCATGGTCTGGCCGGTTGCGGTTTGCTCGGTAAGGGCCGCGCCGGTGGCGTTCATCCGCTCGTCGAGCGTGTTGCTCATGGCGGCGAGATCCTTGACTACGTCCACGCGGATGTCACGCGCCGCGGCAATGAGTGCGTTGGCGGACTTGGCCGCGTTGTTCATATCGGTGACGGCGGCGAACATGGTTTTGGCCGCGTTCATGAGTCTGCCGTGGACTTCGCGGCCCTCGGACGACATCATGTGATTGCCCATCTCCGACAAAATAGGCTCCAGGATGGCGATGTTGTCGAAAACGGTCTTCATGTCCCCCTCGCTGCGCGAATGGAGAAAGCGCCCCAGGGCGAAGAGCATCCGGGAATAAATCTCGAACATTTCATTGAGGGCGGCCTGCACAGTCTGATTGTTGAGCCGCTGTGCGGCTTGTCCCAGATAGTTGACCGCTTCCAGCATGGCGTCGTTGCTGGGGAGCACCTTGGTCCGGTATTGATCCAGCATGGCGTTGACCAGATCCGTCGATTTGGCCAGCCTTTCTTTATAGTCGCGCCCCTGTTTGCGCAGAGCCTGCGTTTTGGCCTCCAGGTCTTTCTGGTTCGTCATGTCTTTTAGGGCGGCCTCAAGATCCCTGTCCATCGTGTCCAAAAAATCCTGGGACGCTTTCATGCTCGTTGCGTCGTAATAGGCCAGGAACTGGATCGCCCCGCTGCTCGACGCGTTGAGATGGGTCGTGGCGTCGCTGAACCGTACGTTCGTGCGCGCGTAAGTGCGGTATTGGGAGATGCCGATCATGGAAGTGTCGAGATACCAGTAGCCCAGGCAGGACACGGCAATCAAAATGGCCATCATACAGAAAAATCCGAAGATAATTTTATGCTTCGCAGTCACGGGAGCCTCCTTGCTGGATCGCTTCCCTAGAAATATAGCAGTTTTCGAACGATTGTGCAACCGGTAATGTGCAGGCAAACGTATGAGAATCGTGCCTCTGGCGGGAGTGTTGCCCGGCAGGCTGGCCAATGTGTTGATGATACTGAATAATTTTAGAAAATTTCTAGAAAAAATAATTAAAAAAAATTTAATTTATTTCATGATATTGCATTACCATGCCAAGATCCCCTATAGGGCGCTGCGGATGGCTTTTTCCAGATCGACGTTGGCCGGCGCGCGCATCGCGAGGCCGGTGATGGAAATGGTCCGCATCGTATGCAGGTTTGCCACCTTGGGGCGCACCCGGATGCCGCGTCCGTCGGCCAGGAGCACGACTTTGGGCCGCAGGGGTTCGGCCTCGTTCGACTCGATGACCACGCCCAGGTGATGGTTGGAGAGCGAGACCAGACTGCCCGGCGGGTAAACCCCCACGGCGCTGATCAGGGTCTCGGTAAAACCGGGCGAATAATCCTGGCGTTCGCTGTACATGATGGACAGGGCCTGGGCCGGGGAGAGGGGATTGCGGTAGCTGCGCTTGCTGGACAGGGCGTCGTAGACATCGGCCACCGCCAGCAGGCGGCCGGTGAAGCTGATGGCCGAGCCGGCCTTGCGGCCGGGATAGCCTGTGCCCCCGTAGCGTTCATGGTGTTCGAGCGCGCCGTCCAGCACGATCTGGGGCACAGGATGCGCTTTGAGAAAATCGTGGCCGCGCGCCGCATGGGCTTGCGCCTCGCGCAAGCGCTCGGCGCTCAGTTTGCCCCGAAAATCGAGCACGCTTTTGTCCACGAAGAACTTGCCGATGTCGTGCAAAAAGCCGGCCAGGGCCAGATCGTGAATATATTGGGATTTGATGCGCATCTGGCGGCCCAGGGCCACGGCCAGAATGCACACGTTCAGGCCGTGGGTGCAAATGGAATCGTCAAGTTTGTTCAGTTTGGCCAGACTGAGCAGAACGCTTTCATTGCGCGTCACGCTGTCCACGATGCCGGACAAAAAGCTGCGAATGAGCGGAAGCGGCAGATCGGCTTCGGACAGGACGGCGGTGGTGATGAGTTCGGCGATGTCGTTCGATTCGTTTTGCAGACTCTGGGCGTGCTCATATTCGTCGTGGTAGGCCGTGGCCCGCGCGGGGCTTGCGTCGTCAGGCGACAACAGGTCGAATTCGTGAAGCGTCCGGCCCGGTTCCGGATCGGGGCCGAGCAGGCGGGAGCGGACGGGGTCGACGAATGCGGTTGTGAACCCTTGCTGCAGGAGGCGGGGAATTTCCTCTTCCGACAGCATATATCCCTCGACGGAAAAAATCGACGCATCTTCTCCGCGTTTTTCCTCAAGGTCAACAATGTACATGCCCGGTTTCAAATCTGTTATGGCAACCCGGATGCCCATTCCGCACCTGTCCTTGTCTGTCAGGATGAAAATGGATCGTGTCCATTACAGATTGATAAGCATGGAATGGTCCCAGGTCAAATGCGATCAGCCGTTGCGCAACGGGTTTTCCGTCGGAGGCTGCGCAAGGTTCAGTGCGCGCCGCAGCCGCCGCCGCAGGAGGCGCAACCGCCCGCGCCGAGGCCGGGAATTTCAAGCGCGGACTCGACGACAAAGCCCATGTAGCTCATGTCGATGGAAATAGCGCCGGACTGCTGGTACAGATCTTTCTCAATGCACAAGGTATAGCCGCAGTTTTCGAAAACAGCGTCGTCCGTGGTCGGCTCATCCAGGGCCAGGGCCAGGCGGGCGCCGGAACAGCCGCCCGTGGCCAAAAAAACCCGCACCCCGGCTTTTTCCTTGTCCGCGAAATACGCATCCAATTCTTTACGGGCATTGTCGCTCAGTGTGATCATGATGGCTCCTTTTACGCTTGAACGCCATAGCGTTACCTGCGGACGCGCGGTGCTGTCAAGCCGGGTCACCAAGGGAAATTTTCCCCTGCACCTCCGTCTCCATCCGCTTCTGCCTTCTCTGCTCATCCGGTCAAGGGGAGCTTCGCTCTCCGTTCCGCTGCGCTTCACTGAGGTAGGGCGTCAAAAGAGAACGCGGCGCGATCCGCTCCAAGAATACCCTAGGGAACGCAGACCACGTGGTAGGCGTGGCTCTGGCCGGTGGGGCTGGCGTGGACCATGCCGCCGTAGGAGTGGACGGCCAACAAGCCGCTAGAACTGATGGAGTTATCCGTGTCCGCCCAGTAGTAGTAGTTGCCCTCGGGCAAGCAGGACGGCCAGGGAGCGCCGAGACTGCCAAATCCATCGATAGCAGCGTAACGCGGAACAGCTTTGGTAAACGGCAATCTTCCGCCATTTTGCTGACAAAATGCTTTGGCATCGGACCAGGTCATGCGGGAATCGCCCACTGCGATGAAACCGGCGGCCTTGAACACCTCTGCCGCCGCCTTTCGTGCTGCCGCTATCGCCGCTACCTGTTCGTCCGTGGCTTGCACAAAGGTGATAGGAGCTATGCCATCGCTCAACATTATTGCATTTGGGGTTCGGGAAAATTGATAGGGTGCAATTTTCCCGTCAGAGTATACAAACGTTATAATATTACCCGATATGGAATAATTGCCCTTTTCTGTGATGACACCGTAGGTATAGGTAAACGTCCCATCTGAAAATTCATAACAATCGGTGGGAGTCTTGCCTCCCTGTTGTTCACTACGAACGTATGTGCCGCTTAATTGGTCAAACGCGCCAGCCGCTGCCGGCAAAGGCAAGAGCAGGCAAAGGGACACAACAAGGGCCATATATGTAGCAAAAAGCGGGCCGGGGATTACGGCCTTCAAGACGCTATAGGAGAAGGTATTTTTTGAACGCATCTCTTTTTTGCTCCTCTGTGCCACACGCAATATTGCAATAAGGTTTCCTTTATCCGAAAACGGAAAAAAAGCAAGGTTTTCACGTTGCGGGGAGGGGATTTCAGCCTCGTTGTCTGCGTCAATGAATTTTTCCTATAGCTTCTCTCAGTTCTTTCTGCCGCATGTCAACTTCTCCCAACAACCGCCGTAATTCGTGATCCGGCCCCTTGTTTTCCGCAAGGCATAGCTTGAACAGTCCGCCCAAGCGCCCCAAGTCGCCATGCAGCCGTCGAATTTCCAGGCGGAACATATGATGTTCCAGGCTTTTGACGGGCTGCCCCTGGCTCACCTTCTGCATGAAGGTGGAGAGAGTCAGACGGGCGCGTGCCGCCCATGTCTTCACAT
>Ga0082212_10001611_pt1 | contig 33202 bp, 23 predicted proteins | sample TergutNt197P3_FD_71548 | JGI IMG/M metagenome (GOLD analysis project Ga0082212, IMG submission 71548) | Neocapritermes taracua P3 segment gut microbial communities from Petit-Saut dam, French Guiana - Nt197 P3 | ecosystem: Host-associated > Arthropoda: Insects > Digestive system > Gut ... | reverse complement strand
CGAACAGGACAGTGAAACGATTCTGCGCCGATGATAGTGCTGTAACCAGTGTGAAAGTAGGTTATTGTCAGGCTATTACAACAAAAACCCCCCTGTCTGCATAGACCGGGGGGGTTTACTTTTTTTAGCCCCCCACAAAGGCGCATGAAGGGCACTAAAACGAAAAAGGCCAGAGACAAATCTCTGGCCCTTCTTCATACTTCTGGCGCGGCTGGCAGGAATTGAACCCACGACCCCTTGGTTCGTAGCCAAGTACTCTATCCAGCTGAGCTACAGCCGCTTAGCATTCTATTATAACTGATAAATTTTCATTAAGGGATATTTTCTCGAAATTTATTCCATACTTTTGATTAGAAATGCAGGTCATATAGGATAAATTACGCTGATCCGGTCTTTTTTCGGTGATTTATGGCCGATTATGTAGTATTCGTAATCAACATATACCGCCCCTTCCGGCCGATTATGGGTTGGCGTATAGGTCAGTTTCAGGCTGCATTGTTCCCGGCTGATATTGGCATCGTTGCAGGTGAGCGCGTTCTGATGTACGGTCCATCCAGGCTCAATTGCCGATAAGTTGGCAAGATCGGTTGTGACCGTGAGTTTGGAGATATTAGGAGTCGTCCGATGGAAGGTCAGCTCGATGGTTTTGGTCACGCCGCATTCGTGATGACCGGTTGATGTTCCGTTTAAGTGGGTTTGACAGCGCGAGGGGAGTTTCTTTTCCGATGCAGGCTGTATTTCGCCTGTTACGATGACATGGGAATCTTCTGCAGTCTTGTTTTTGTCCTGGTCGCATCCGGGTAAAGCGAAAATTGCCAATATCGACATCAGTAAAAGCAACGACCGGTAAGGAAGGTGTCGGCGTTTCACGTGTATTTCCTTTTGCTCAATTAGGGATGAAAGTCATATTTTCGTTCATTTATTTTTAATAAAAATGCCGAAAAGCAAGAAAAGTATATCAAAATAGGTCTTAAGTACACCGGAAATAAATCAATTATGAAAGCATGATCAGGATGGATGGGGGAATTTTGTCGGGAATCCGGTAATTTGTGGCAGAATCCTTTTTGCCTTGAATCAGAATAATGCGCTCATCAGTTTCCATAGAAGGTCTGTTGCGCGTAAAATCAGAGATTATTTTCATTTTTTGATCGGGATATTTTTTGAAACGGATTTTTTTTGTTTTGTCGGTGTTTTTGCTGTCAGCCTGCGCGATGCGAAATGATCGTGTGACAGGGGATCAAGCCGTATTGCCTGCAAGCAGTCTTGATGCTGATCGGCGTGCGGATAAGAAGGCGACTGCTGAAACTATTGAAATGACGAAACCGGGCGCCGGTAATACGACTGAAAAGAAAGCAGTGTCTTTTGGCAGTGATCTGTTGTATGAGATTTTGTCAGCAGATTTCTCCTATCAGCGGGGAGATTACCGGCTTGCTTTTAGCGGCATGATGGATGCAGCTAAAAAAACGCAAGATCCGAGAGTGGCAAAAAGAGCAGCGGAAATTGCGGTAAAGGAGAGAAATGCGCGTGATGCACTGGATGCAGTGAGGCTTTGGTACAAGTTGGCGCCGGATTCAAAGGAAGCCGAAAAATATTTGATCGGTTTTTTGATTGTTGAAGATCGCCTGGATGAATTACAGTCTCTTTTGTCGAATTTACTGGCTAAAGCCGCGCCTGAAGAGCGTGGCGCCCTGATGTATCAGTATCAGCAATTTCTATCCAGCAGCAAGGAAAAAAATAAAGCCTTTAAGGTAATGGAAAAGATAGCCAAGCCTTATCGGGATGCTCCTGAAGCGCATGTTGCGCTGTCGTTGATGGCATTTACCAACGATGATAATGTACGGGCGGAAGCAGAGGCGAGAGAGGCATTAAGGCTAAAGCCGGATTCGGAACTGGCGGTTCTTACGCTGGCGCAGGCGCAAGTCGATCCGGCTCGCGCCATCCAGACGCTGACTGAGTTTCTGAGGGAAAATCCAAATTCACGCGAGGTCCGCATTTCGGTTGGACGCATGCTGATTGCACAAAAGGAATATGGCAGAGCGAAAGAGGCGTTTGAGCATGTGCTGGCTGCCCAGCCGGATGATTTGCTGACGTTGTATTCTCTCGGCTTGCTTTCCATTCAGCAAAATGACTATCCGGGGGCGGAAAAATACCTGAAACGGTATTTGGACGTGGCTAAAGAGGAAAAGAAACCGGAAGCGGAAACCTATCAGGCGATTTTCCTTTTGGCGCAGTTGGCGGAAGAACAGAAAAATTACCAGGAGGCGCTGGAATGGATTGGCCGCATTTCCGAAAATATGGATAGTGAAGCCTGGATGCTGGGGCAGATCAAAAAAGCGCAGATTTTGGTAAAACAGGGCAAGGTGAAAGAGGCAAGAAGCGGCTTGGCTGCTTTGCGGCTGGAATATCCTGCTGAGGAAGAGCGATTGGTTTTGGCCGAGGCGCAGATTTTGAGAACCGCCAATCTGAATAAGGACGCTTATACGCTTTTGAAAGCCAGCGTTGAAAAGGCGCCTGCGAATGCCAATCTTTTATATGAATTTGCGCTGGCGGCTGAAAAAATCCACCAATACGATGAAATGGAGTCCGCTTTAAGGCGCATTTTGGAAATCGATCCGAATAACCAGCTTGCCTATAATGCGCTGGGATATTCATTTGCAGACCGCAATATCCGCCTGGATGAAGCGTATGTTCTGATTGCCAGGGCATTGGTGCTTGCGCCGGATGATCCCTATATCACGGATAGTCTGGGCTGGGTTCTTTTTCGGCAGGGCAAGCTTGAGGAAGCAGAACTGGCGTTGCGCCGCGCTTATACGCTTTTGCCGGAACCGGAAGTCATCATCCATTTGGGCGAAGTCCTGTGGGTATCCGGGCAGCATGATGATGCGCGCAAACTCTTTTTGCAGGCTGAAAAGAACGATCCTAAGAATGAATTGTTGATTGAGACAATTAAACGGCTGGGTGTCCGGTTGCAGTAGGGCAAGGGGGGAAGAAAATGACTATATCGCTTATTGCAGCCATGGCGGAAAACCGGGTTATCGGTAAGGCCGGCCAGATGCCGTGGCATATACCGGGTGAACTTAAAATATTTAAGGAGTACACGGTCGGTAAAGTTTTGATTATTGGCCGGAAAACGCACGAATCCATCGGCCGGGTGTTGCCGGATCGGACGACCATTATTGTTACCCGGCAAAAAGACTATAAAGTGCCTGGCGCGTCTGTTGTCCATAGTCTGGAAGAAGCGTTGGCGCTTGCCGGGAAAATCGGCGGTGAAATCATGATTGGCGGCGGCGGCGAACTTTTTGAACAGATATTGGATAGAGCGGATTTTATGTACTTGTCCGTTATTCATGCTTCATTTGATGGTGAGACGGTTTTTCCGGAGTGGCCGCAGGATGCGTTCAGAGAAATTTCCCGAAAAGAGGTGAATGCCTCCATTCCCTATTCATTTATCATATACGAGCGCATCCGCTGATTTGCCTTGCCGGGAAAGATCTGTTCCGGCGTGAAGCCTTCTGAATAAACGGCGTTCTTAAAGCTGGATAAAGTCCGGCAGTAAAAGGGCACTGTTTTTATATCCTGTTTCCTTCCTGGCGCTCAGGTTAAAGATCAGAGTGCGAGGTCAATCTTTTGCAGAAATTTTTCCGTCAGGAAAAAACAAAAAAGATAGAAAAAAGATGTGGCGCGGGTTTGGGCTCTCGGCAGTGTGATCGTCCGGTTGGTCTAGTGAAGCGTGAGCGGTTGTTATTTGAGCATGAGGTTGTTTTTGACGTTTTTGACGCCTTCTATGCTTCGCGCAATTTGGTCGGCTTTTTCAATTTGGGATGGTTGCGAGACAAAACCGCTTAGCCTGACGGTGCCGTTGCCGGTTTCCACGTGGATTTCGGTTGCGTTGCCGTCCAGTTCCTGAAAGATGGCGGCTTTGACATGGGTGGTGATGCTGGTGTCCTGAACGTAGGATTCAACTGCGCTTTGTTTTTGCCCTATGCTTGTGCAACCTGCCAGGGAAGCGATTAACAGGACAGGAAAGAGGAGTGTGGCGTATTTGTCTATTTTCATAATCAACCTTTTTTGGTGGCGGTTTTTTGTGACCCGATGTCCTGATTCCGGAGAACGATTTGTCGTTTAACGGAATCAGATTGATCGGGTTGATTATGAACGATAGCTTTTGCCGGCAATAATTTCAATCTTTCCTTTATTTTTTTAGTTCGAGCTTGTTGTCCACTTTTTGGACGCCCTTGATTGTTTTTGCGATGGTTTCCGCTTTTTGGGCCTGGTTTTGGTCGGATACGTAGCCGGTTAGCTGAACGGTGCCTTTTTCGGTTTTAACGTGAATTTGGGATGAGGGGAGGTCTTTTTGGGCAAGGATTTTGCTTTTGACTTCCGTAGTGATGGCGGTGTCATCGACGTATTGTGTCGCTGTTTCACCGGCCGCGCAGGCCAGTACGGATGCGAACAGGAATGTCATGACGAAAGTGGAGAAGTTGCGTAGTGTTTTCATAGGTTTCCTCTTTTAAATGGTGTTGAAAAATAAAATGAATCTGATTGCTGTTTTGCAGGGATGCAAAGTTGGAACCAATGGGATAAAAGGCCGTGTTTTTGCTTTTAGCCCATTTTGACCGGGTTATTCACGAGAGAACAGTTTTCCGAGCAAGAAACCGGCGCTTAAGGCTACTGCGAGGTAGACCATAGGGTGTTCTTTGACGCATCCCTGGGCTTGTTGCATTTGCTGTTGTGCATATTGCTTGGCGCGAAGCGTTGTGTACCGCAGTCTTAGTTTGCATAGATCAAGATTTTTCATCATGTTTGCCTCTTTGTCGGATACCGATTGGTTTGTGCTGTTTTGCGCTGCCTTTAGTATGGCCGGGTTAGTTCTTCTATCAGCCGGTACGCATTTTCGGATTTTTGGTTTTCTGCGATGGTTTTTTCAAACGCCATGCTGTTGCAAAACCCGTAACTTACCAGCCTGTTTTCATTGAGGACCGGTATGAGCGCAGAGAACAGATATTCATCCATGATCGAATTTGGCAGATAACAGGGTTTATGATTCATGATGATTTCCAGTGGCGTATTGAGAGAAATTAAATGTTGTTTGCTTGCTGCTTGTGAATTAAAAAAGAAAGCCTTTTTGAGGCTTTCTTTTTGGTGATAGCCCGATTGCCGCAATGAACGTTAGAGCTTGGAACGAATTTGTTTTGCTGTTTGAAGATGCGAATCCATCATCGCGCGCAGATTGGTGATGTAATTGCGCAGATCCGCATTTTCGGCTTTGTTGATGAGATCTTTGTCGATGACTTGGATGGCCGCTTGGTGGCGGGTGATTTGTTGATCCATAAAAGCCTGGTCAAATGCGTTGCCGTCCATATTGCTGATGCGTTTGATTGCATCATTGCTTCCCTGACGTAATTTGCGCCGGTCTGCACTCGTGGTTTCTCCAAGCTGGGCTTTGTTTTGGATGTCTTTGAGCTGTTTGGCGGCGTTTTGATGGTCCATGAGGACTTGTTGCGCATAACGCTGAACGGATTCGTTCGTGGATTTTTGTGATCCCATTTTTGAGAGGTTGATGGTGCTTTTGTTGATCCCTTCCAGTGAAGAGATGATGTCACTGTCCGATGTGATTTTGGATACCGTTTTGGGAACTTCGTAGTGGTTTGCAGGTTGGGCTTGAACGTGGGCAGTGAATACAGCGAACAGGGTGCAGGTGAAGGTATAAGTCAGAATATGCAGCAGCTTTTTCATCATATCTCCTTGTGGATAGAGTAAACAGAACAACATAGAGGGTATTTTGTTTGGTTTAGTTCCTGTGGTTTGAGGTAGATCAGCAGTGTGGGGCAGGCAAGGTTATTGAAGGCGTTGCGTTGTTGCGGATGGTGAGTGGTTTGTGCGGTGTTTGGGGCCGTTGCTTTTGCCGGCGAACGTGTTGACGTAGTGGGTGTGCCATTGGGCGAGCAGGTCGTTCCAGTTGTGGTTTTTTTGGGTTTTTTTTCTTGCGGCGTGACCCATGTTGATGATGCCGTTTTCATAGGCAAGGGAGATGCCTTCCGCTAGTTTTTGCGGGCAGATGGTGTTGACGCAGACGCCGCTGTTTTCATCGACGAGTTCGTTGAAGCTGCCGGAATTGAATCCGACGGCGGGTAAGCCGCATGACATGGCTTCGAGTACGGATAGGGGGTAGTGCTGGTGCAGTTCGGGGTGGATGAGTATATCGCAACTGGCGATAAGCGTGGCAAGCGTGTCTGGCGTGTGGGAGTTTTGGTGAAAGTAGAAGTAAGAGATTTTTTCCATGTTGAAGCTTTTTGTGTTGCTGCCGATGACCAGGAGGTGATAGCGGTCGTCGAGTCTTTGCATGGCTTCCAGGAGGATTTCCCGGTTTCGGTGCCTTGGCGTGTATTCGACATAGGCAAGCAATCGGGTTTCTTCTTTTAGGCCTAGCCTGTCACGCATGGCCGGGTCTGTTGCTTTGGGGTGAAATAGCGTTGTGTCGACGCCCGGGGGGAGGTATTTTGCTTGTTTCATGCCGCATTCCCGGAGTTTTTGAGTGAGGATGCGGCTGGAGGTGAAGATGATGTCGAAGTGGCTGTAGAGGCGGGCCAGTTTTTTTAGCGCGGTTTTTTTGTTTTGCAGTCCCCGGGGGAGGATGTGAGCAGGGTCGAAGTGGCAGACGGCGCCGATGGAGATGTTGTTTTCTTGTTTGAGGTTGATGGCGGCGCGCGCGAATTGGAAGGGGTCGCTGACTTCGATGTAGTCAGGGTGCATGCTTTTGATGATGAATTCGACCGATTTTCGGGAACGGCTGAGGCGGATTCCCGGAAAGAAGGGAATCCGCAGACCGGGCGTGCGGATCATGCGCTCATTTTTTGGCATATATTCGGAATCGGGTGCGATAATAATGTGCCGCACGTGCGGCAGTTCGGCGAGCCACCGGGATTTTGCGGCGAGATAGGTTTTGATTTTCCGGCATTCCGGTACATAGAATTGGGAAATGTCGATAAGATACATACTTGAACCTGTTTTTTCGGGTGGTTTTAAGCGGCAGTTCGTTTGCACGCGCCGATGAAGAAGTGATTATGTGATGTTGGATTGGTTTTGAGTTGATATGGGATAAAGGCGTTAAAGGCGCTGATTTTTTTTGTTTGGCGGGGTGTGCAGTTAAAATGGATGTTGCAAGAGAGTTTGTTGGGATGGGCGGTGTCAATATGCGGATGTGTCATAACCGGAGCAAATGAGATGGAGCAAGAAAATTATCGGGGAATTGCAATTGCCGTTTCGACAGCGATTGCCAAGGAGGCTAAGTTGGTTTTTGCGGATGCGGCATGGACCCAGAGTATTCCTTCTTATTTGTTGTTGCGGGATGATAATGAGATTACGATTTATTTTAATCAGCTCGATGAGAACCAGAAGGAGTGGCTTTACCAGAAATTGACCGAGACAGGGCATTCCATTACGGCAGGTACGGTCGCGGGATTGCGCCAGGCAGAGAAAGATCCGGCTAATTCAGAGATCCGGAGCTTAAAGATGCTGTCGCAGGCGTTGGGCCAGTATATGTTGCGCGATATGATCGATGGGTGGATTTATACTATCGGCGGCAAAGACGAGCAGATGCCGTGGCTGGTTAATAATATTTATTTCCAGGAAGGGCAGAATGCGCCGCCTAATGTGGCTATGCAGATTGTTGCGAATAGCCCGGTGATGAGCTTGGATGATATGAATCGGCCTTCAAGCCGCATCGTGTATTTTTTTGGCGATGATTTGCGGCATAAGCGGGTTGCCGATATTTTGGCTTCCAAGGGGTACGTGAAGGAGACGCCGGTTTTGAAGGCGGCTTATTTGAAGTCCATTGATCGTATTTCGGATTATTGGGTGAAATTGAATCGCCAGTTTATCGCGGAAGGCGATGGGTTGGAGGTGGATTTTGAGATGGGACGCCGTTATGCTGAACGGGTTCAGTTTGATGGGCCGGTTAGGGTGATTAATGATGAAGGCGTGGTGCATCGGAAGTTTTTTTCACAACTGGATTCACCGCTTTGGGGCAGTATCGGCAAGCTGTATTCCGAAGTGCCGATCCATCCCAAGATTTTTTGCTTTAATCTGGAGACGCATACGAATATGTGGATTCATGTCGATAATTTGACGGAGTACGCGTATAACCCGGCGTTGCGGGAGAAGTTGATTCTGCCTGCAGAGCATCGGGATTTGGTTGATATTCTGACTCAGGATATGGATGTGCTGATGGAGGATATTATTCCGGGCAAGTCGGGAGGGACGACCATTTTGTGCAAGGGCGCGCCGGGATTGGGCAAGACGTTGACGGCGGAGGTGTATGCCGAAGTGGTGGGGCGGCCGCTTTACCGTGTCCATTCAGGCCAGTTGGGGGTGATGTCGGATGCCGTTGAGGCGAGTCTTGATAAGATATTGAAGCGGGCTCAGCGCTGGGGGGCCGTTATGCTGATTGACGAGGCGGATGTTTATATCCGCCAGCGCGCCAATGACATTGATCATAATGCGGTTGTGGCTTCTTTTTTGAGGACGCTGGAGTATTTTCACGGGTTGCTTTTTTTGACGACCAACCGGGTTGATGATGTGGATGACGCGATTGCGTCGCGCTGTATTGCGACGATTGTTTTTGAGCCGCCAAAGCCGGAAGATGCCAGGCGGATTTGGGAAGTGCTGGCCGATCAGTTTGAGTTCAGCCTGAGTGACGGGCTGATTGGTGATCTTGTCGGAAATTTTGACGGCATATCCGGCAGGGATATTAAGGAATTGCTGAAATTGACGGCCAAGTGGTGCCGCCAGAAAAATGTCGAGCCTTCAATTGGGGTATTTAAAAGCTGTGCCCAGTTCAGAGGTTTGTAGCATTTTGATAACAGATTATGTTAAATAAGCCGCATGATGAAAAACGGTAGACTTGTTATGTCTTGTTTGTTGATGTCAAGGAATTTTTTTATGCTAGAATGGCAGAGCTAACAACAGTACATAAAGGCTGTTTTTACAACGATTTTTAACTATAACCGGAGTGTGCAATGAAAAAAATTATACCTGTTCTTATTGCAGCCCTTTTTGCGAGTCCTGTTGTTTTTTCGCAGGAACAACCTCAGGGAGTGCAGCGCAGTTCTAATCCGGCTAAGGCTGAAGCCGTAGAAAGACAGGCTGACGAGGTACGTGCCAGAGAAGAGCGGACATCAATCAAAGAAAATGAAGTGAATCGCAGACGGTCGGATATTCAGCATAAGAAGCGCTCAGCCGTTGCCCATGCGCATAAAGAGGCGGAAGTAAACCGGAACCCGGAAGTGCCGACCCGGCGTTCGGATATTATGCAGCAGAAGCGGGGAGCCGTAGCGGGTGCGCATCAGGAGGCAGAGGTAGCGCGGAATCCGGAAGTGCCGACCAGGCGTTCGGATATCATGCAGCAGAAGCGGGGAGCCGTAGCAGGTGCGCATCAAGAGGCAGAGGTAGCGCGGAATCCGGAAGTGCCAACCAGACGGTCGGATATTATGCAGCAGAAGCGGGGAGCCGTAGCAGGTGCGCATCAAGAGGCAGAGGTAGCGCGGAATCCGGAAGTGCCAACCAGACGGTCGGATATCATGCAGCAGAAGCGGGGAGCCGTAGCGGGTGCGCATCAAGAGGCAGAGATAGCGCGGAATCCGGAAGTGCCAACCAGACGGTCGGATATTATGCTTGAGAAGCGGGGAGCCGTAGCGGACGTTCATAGGGAAGCTGCAGAAGCAAGAACGACTGCGCGCGAGGGAGAACAGCTTCCTCAAAATGGTGGCAATAAGTAAGGTAAAGCCTACGGTTGTTTGCTGTATTGGCTTGTAAAGCGTACAAACCCGTTCGGGGTTTGTACGCTTTTGTTTTTGGGCGGTGGGCTATTTCGCGGCTGAATAGATAGGTGCTCAGGAGAGGAACGGGCTGTCCGGTTACGCCTTTTGCCGCGCCGCTTTTCCAGGCTGTGCCGGCGATGTCTAAGTGCGCCCAGGTGTATTGGCGGGGGAAACGCTCTAAAAAGCAGGTCGCTGTGACACAGCCGCCAGGATGGCCGCCGATATGGGCCATATCGGCAAAGTTGGATGTGAGCTATTCCTGGCAGACGTCTTCGATCGGCATGCGCTATGCGGTCGCCGCTGTCTTTTTCGGCCGCGATAGGGTCGGTAGTTAGCTTGAAATGGGCTATATGATGGAAAGTGGCAAATTAGTTGCGCTTTGTTTGTCCGGCATCAAAGAATCTATGGGTGTTTTTTTTATTCTGGAACGGTAACGCTGAGAAATAGTGCGTCAAGACTGTTTTTACAGCGATTTTTAACCATAACCGGAGTGTGCAATGAAAAAAATGATACCCGTTCTTGTTGCAGCCTTTTTTGCGAGTCCTGTTGTTTTTTCGCAGGAGCCGCCTTTTAAAGAACCGATTGAGGGGGTGCAGCGCAGTTCTGATCCGGCTAAGGCTGAAGCCGTAGAAAGACAGGCTGACGAGGCACGTGCCAGAGAGAAGCGAACATCAATCAAAGAAAATGAAGTGAATCGCAGACGGTCGGATATTATGCATAAGAAGCGCTCAGCCGTCGCCCATGCGCATAAAGAAGTGGAGGTAGCCCGGAATCCGGAAGTGTCACGCAGACGGGCGGATATTATGCATAAGAAGCGGGAGGCTGTGGCGAATGTTCATAGAGAGATAGAGATAGCGCCACCCCGGAATCCGGACGTGCCTAGCAGACGATCCGATATTATTCACCAGAACCGTGAGGCGGTAGCGAATGTTCATAGCGAAGCCGCAGAAGCAAGAAGGGCGGCGCGTGCGGGTGAGAAGCCGGAATGGTGGCAGTAAGCGGGGCAAGAGCGATTTTAGTTGTTTGCTGTATTGGTCTGTGAAGCGTACAAACCCCGGACGGGTTTGTACGCTTTTGTTTTTGGGCGGCGCGCTATTTTTTTTCGCGGTTGAATAGATAGGTGCTCAGGAGAGGAACAGGCCGTCCGGTTGCGCCTTTTGCTGCGCCGCTTTTCCAGGCTGTGCCGGCGATGTCTAAGTGGGCCCAGGTGTATTTGCGGGTGAAACGCTCTAAAAAACAGGCCGCTGTGACGCAGCCGGCAGGCTGGCCGCCGATATTGGCCATGTCGGCAAAGTTGGATTTGAGCTGTTCCTGGTAGACGTCTTCGATCGGCATGCGCCATGCGGTGTCGCCGCTGTCTTTTCCGGCCGCGATGAGGTCGGCGGCCAGTTTGTTGTGCGCTTCGTCATCACGGGTGAAGAGGCCTGAATTATGGTTGCCCAGCGCGATGACGCAGGCGCCGGTCAGGGTGGCGGCATCAATGACGACATCGGGTTTGAGCCTTTCCACGTAGGTGAGCGCGTCGCAGAGGATGAGACGGCCTTCGGCGTCGGTGTTGAGTATTTCAATGGTTTGGCCGGACATGGAGGTGACAATGTCTCCGGGCCGGTTGGCATGGCCTGACGGCATGTTTTCACATGCCGGGATGACGCCGATGATATTTTGCTTGAGTTTCATTTCACCGATGGCGACGAAGGCGCCTAAGACTGCCGCTGCGCCGCACATGTCGTATTTCATTTCATCCATGGCAGAGCCGGGTTTGAGTGAGATGCCGCCGGAATCAAAGGTGAGTCCTTTGCCGACGAGTACGACAGGCGCTTCTTTGGGTTTGCCGCCATTGTGGTGGAGGATGATGAATTTCGGTGGTTCGTCACTGCCTTGCGCGACAGAGAGAAAACTGCCCATTTTCAGGGATTGTATTTGCTTTTTGTCGAGAACCTGCACTTTGAATTGGTACGCGGCAGCGAGTTTTTTTGCCTGTTCGCCAAGGTAGGTTGGCGTGCAGATATTGGCGGGGAGGTTTCCCAGGTCTTTGGCCAGATCCACGCCTTTTGCGATGGCATGGGCTTTGGAGATGGCGTTTTTTGCTGCAACGGCATGGGCTTTTGGCATGTAGAACGCGATTTTTTTGGCGCCTTCGGGAGGCGGTTCTTTTTTGCTTTTCATCGCGTCACTGCGGTAGGCTTTTTCGTCTACGGCAAAGAGAATGGATGAGATGGCCCAGCCAATAGGGCGGTTTTTGATGTTTTCCAGAGGAAGCGCGATGAGCGCGTTTTTTGCGCCTAGCGATGAAAATGCCTGGGCAAGCGTTTTAGATGCCACAGCAAAGTCTTTTTCAGCGATAATTTCATCCTTGCCCAAACCGATTAGCAAAACACGGGGAGCGTTGACGCCTTTGATATGGTGCAGGAGCAATGAACTGCCGGCTTTGCCGGATAAGTCGCCGGACTTGAGCGTGGCGGTGATGCTTTTTGCATGATCCAGTTCTTTTGCAGCGGGCGTGAGGATGCCGTTTTCGTAGATGCCGACTACGATACAGTCCGCCCGTGTGGTTGAGAGCGTATTCTGTTTGTCCGCGATTTTTATGCTAAAGTCCATAGGTTTTTCTCCTGTTTTTTTTGTCATTATAACGTCTCATGATTTTTCAGCGTACTTTAAAACGAGAACTGATTAGTGTTGCCGGCGCTGTGTTCATGACACTTTTTACGGTTACCGTCACGACAATGCTGATCCGGATTCTTGGACAGGCGGCAAAAGGGAGAGTTGCATCTGAAGATGTTGTGGCGCTGATCGGGTTTTCCGCGCTTTCTTATTCCCCCATTATTTTGGTGCTGACCGGCTTTATTTCCGTGCTGCTGGTGATTACGCGCAGCTATCAGGATTCTGAAATGGTGGTTTGGTTTGCATCCGGTTTGAGTTTGACCCGATGGTTAAGACCGATTCTGGAATTTGCGTTGCCGGTTGTTTTGCTTGTGGTGCTGTTTTGTTTTTTTATTACGCCCTGGTCGCATCATCAAAATGCGGTTTATCGGGCCCGTTTTGATCAGCGTGAGGATTTGGCTCGTATTTCTCCTGGCAAGTTTCAGGAGTCGGCGAGTAAGAATCGCGTCTTTTTTGTTGAAAAAATGGCCGAGGATATGAGTTATGTTGAGAATATTTTTATTCATGCCGTTCAAGACGGCAATGTCAGCATTACTGTGTCGAAAGAGGGGACGGTCCGGACGAATGAAAAAGGAAATCGTTATGTGGTGCTGGATGACGGCCGCCGCTATGAGCGGTCTTTTAGTCCGCCGGAATTTCGTTTGCTGGAGTTCGAGCGATATACATCCCTGATTGATAATTCAAGGGAATTTGATTATGTCACGGATTCGTTGCGTGCCATGTCCAATAGGGAACTGGTCGCGCAGTTTGATGTTAACGCCAAAGCAAAAGGGGAAATGCTTTGGCGTGTTGCACAGCCTGTTATGGCGTTTTTGCTGATGTTTTTGGCGGTTCCGCTTGGGTTTGTTAATCCCAGGGGCGGCAGATCGTTTAATTTGATTGTGGCATTGCTTTTGTACGTGGCGTATAACAACTTTACCAGCATTATTCAATCCTATGTGTCGAGAGGAAAGCTGAGCTTGCTTTTGGGATGGTGGCCGCTGCATTTTTTGATTGCGATGATTATCATCGGGTTATATGCCTGGCGGCTTTGCAGGAATAGCCGGCGGCATCCATTGGTGATTTGGACCGCATGGAAGAAGCGGCTGCGTGAGGGAGGCGGCGCATGAGTGTTTTGCAACGCTACTTTGTAAGCGAGATCATCAAGGCGGTTTTGTTTGTGCTGATGGCTTTCCTTGCGCTTTTTGCTTTTTTCGATCTGGTGGGTGAAATGAACCTGCTTGGCCGGGGAGGGTATAAGTTGCAGCATGCCTTTGTTTATATCCTGCTGAATATGCCGGGTTATGTCTACGAGCTGATGCCGGTTGCGGTTTTGATCGGCACGGTTTACGTGCTGGCACGTTTTGCCGCCAATTCCGAATTTACGATTATGCGGGCGTCATCTCTTTCGACAGCGCAGGCGGCATGGATGCTGATTAAGATCGGCGCGTTTTTCCTGATGGTGACGCTGGCGTTTGGCGAGTTGATCATGCCTTATTCTTCCACTAAGGCATTTGAATATAAGAATAGGATGATGCAACGGGATATGACGGTTAAAACGCAGTTTCGTTCCGGTATTTGGAGCAAGGATGCGATCCGTGAGAATGGCCAGGAAGGAGACGTTGTCGGTTCCCGTTTCATGAATATTGAAGGGATTAATTCAGACCGGTCGATTAAGGGAATCCATTTGTATGAGTTTGATCTTGAACAGCAGCTTAGGCGGGTCGTGACGGCGAAAACCGGGCGTTACGCCGGTAATCACGAGTGGGAATTGTTTGAAGTGACGCAAGAGACGTTGACGCCGCCCAAAAAACCGAACGAGGCGCGTTTTCCGGCTTCTGCTCCGGAATTGAAGATAGAAAATAAAAGCGCCATGAGACTGGTTTCAGACTTAACGCCGGATATTCTTTCGGTTTTGGCTATCGATTCGACCAGAATGTCAGCCTATGATCTTTTCATTTTTAACCGGCATCTTGAAGCCAGCAGCCAGGATGCGGCCGCTTACAAGATCGCTTTTTGGAAAAAGATTGTTTATCCTTTTTCGGTTTTTGTGATGATGGGGTTGGCGTTGCCGTTTGCTTATCTGCATTTCCGGTCGGGCGGGATCAGCGTGAAAATTTTTACCGGCATTATGATCGGTATATCGTTTATGCTTTTAAATAGTCTTTTTTCCCATATCGGTTTATTGAATTCCTGGCCGGCCTTTTTGACCGCTGTTTTGCCGAGCACCCTATTTTTATGCCTGGCGTTTGTTGCCTTGTGGTGGGTGGAACGACATTAGCGCTTTGTCGGCTGGACAAAATAGAAAGTATTTTGTCTTAAATAAAGCGTGTTGTTTTTCTTGCTTTTTGGCAAATTTTGTCTATATAAAACGAGATCGTTTTTTTAGTGTAGTATTTATCTTATTCAGTAATAAAGTGTTGTTTCCTAGCTTATAAGTTGTAACGAGGAAAGTTGATGAATCTGCACCAATTGCGTTTTATACGGGAAGCCGTCAGGCAGAATTTTAATTTAACAGAAGCAGCAAAGGCGCTTTATACCTCGCAGCCAGGTATTTCCAAAGCGATTATTGAGTTGGAGGATGAACTTGGCGTTGAGATTTTCCGGCGGCATGGCAAGCGGATTCGCGGCTTGACTGAGCCGGGCGAGGTTATCCTGAAATCGGTCGGGATAATCATGCAGGAAATTGAAAGCTTAAAACAAATTGCCAGGGAATTTACCGCGCAGGATGTCGGAAGCCTGACCGTGGCGACATCGTATTCAGAGGCGCGTTATTCTCTTCCTAAAACGGTTGCCCAGTTTATGCAGAAGTTCCCCAAAGTGCGGCTTTCCCTGTTGCAAGGGACGAGGCAAGAGCTGATTGAATATGTTCAGCAAGGTAAAGCCGATATAGCGATGGTTATGGATCAGGGCAAGGAAGTGGAGAATGTTGTCAGCATGTCATTTAGCCAGTGGGAGTATTACCTGATCGTGCCGCACGATCATCCATTGGCGCAACCTAAACCCATCACGGTCGAGGAAGTTGCCGATTATCCGCTGATTACTTATGAGCATGGGTTTCCAGGCCGTGAGCGTATTGAGGATGTTTTTTTGCAACGGGGAATGAAACCGGATATCCGTGTTACTGCATTGACGTCAGATGTGATCAAGGCGTATGTTGAATTGGGCATGGGAGTGGGAATTATTGTCAGTTTGGCCTACGACAGCGAGCGCGACAAGAATTTGCATGCCATTCCTGCCGGTCATCTTTTCGGAACAGGGCGATCCCGTCTTTTAGTGCGGAAAAATGCTTATCTGCGTAATTATGCTTATACCTTCATGGAAATGCTGTCGCCGCTTTTGAGCCGGAAGATGATTGAGCAGATGCTTGCAGGTGAGGCGCTCGTGCATGAGGCTTAACGGGCAGGTTTATTGTTGCATCGCTGCCCAGACTTTTTGAAGCCGCTTGACTGAGACCGGCATGGGCGTGCGCAGTTCCTGCGCAAAGAGTGAGACGCGCAGTTCTTCAAGCATCCATCTGAAGTCGGTCATGCCGGGGTCTGGCATCATGCCGGATTTTTGCTGCTCCCGCAGGGCGCGTATCCAGGGAGTAGCGACACTTTGCCAGTCTGCCGTCAGGCGCGCGTCCCGTGCCGGGTCGGTACGCAGTTTGTCGATGCGGATGCCGCAGGCTTTGAGGTAGCGGGGAAAATGCGCCAGCCGCGCCGGGTCGTTTTCTATCAGGAAGTTTTTGTGGAGCAAAGCGCTTAATTGATCCCGTATGTCGGCACCGGCGTTTTCATGGGCCTTGATGCTTTGCAGTTTTCTTTGAAGCTGGGTGTGTTCGGATAGGATTTGCAGGGCCAGGCGCGCTATTTCATTGACCAAAAGGCCAATGCGGGCTTTGCCTTCCCCGATCCTGGCGGTGAATCCGGCTTCATTTTGGGGTAACGGCGTTTGCATGAAAGCGGCATCCAAAGCGGCTTGTAAGATGGCGTCACATAGCTCATCCTGGGTGCCTAAAAAGAGATATTGCATGCCCATTTTTTGCAGGTCGGCGATGTTTTTTGCCAGATATTTCATCTGGTCTTTTAATTGCAGCGCGAAGAGGCGGCGCAGGCCGGCGCGGTGGGTGCGTTCAGCCAGAGCTGGTTCGTCAAATACTTCAATTTCACAGTGCGTTTTTTTGTCCACCAGTGCCGGATAGCCGATGAGCGATTGTTTGCCGCGAGAGATTTCAAGCAGTTCGGGCAGTTCGCCAAAGTCCCAGGCCGTGAATTTTTCATGGTGAACCGGCCGGTTTTCCGTTTGGGCCGGTTTGGTTGATGGTTTGGTTTCCGGCGCTGTTTCAATGCCGGTTTTTTGATGGTGGTGAAGCGTTGTGAGCGGGTTGTTTTCGGCCAGTTGCTGAAAACTTTCCCTTGCCTTTTTTCCGAATTGTGCCTGGAGTGCGGGTAAATTGCGCCCCATTTCCAACATCCGGCCATGGGTGTCGATGATGCGGAAATTCATGAATAAATGGGGCGGCAGGGTTTCCAGCCTGAAATCCTCCGCTTTCGGCGCCAGGCCGGTTTGGTCGCGGATGTCGGCGATGAGCGCGTTTAAAAGCGGTTCTTTTCCAAAGTGGTCTGCCGCATGGATGCGGTCGCAAAAGTTGGCGGCGTAATCCGGCAGGGGGACGCAGCGGCGGCGCAGGCGCTGGGGCAGGGATTTGAGCAGTTGATGCGTTTTTTCTTTTAACATGCCGGGAACCACCCATTCAAAACGCTCAGGCGATAGCTGGTTGAGCGCGTACAGGGGGATTGAGAGCGTCACGCCATCCCGGACATTGCCCGGCTCGAAATGGTAGGCGAGCGCCATGTTTGTTCCGGCAAGCGGCAGGGTTTGGGGGAAAAATGCCGTCGTGACGCCGGCAGCTTCGTGGCGCATGAGGTCATTTTTGTCGAGATATAACCGTTTCGGATGGCTGGCGACGGCGTTTTTATGCCATTTTTCAAAGGTGATGCCGTTGTGGATATGCTTGGGGAGGTGCTTGTCGTAAAAGGCGATGATCAGCGCATCGTCAACCAGCACATCGGCCCGGCGGGAACGGTGTTCCAGGTTTTGAATGTCATGAACCAGTTTTTGATTATGCGCGAAAAAGGGGGCGCGCGTGTCAAAATCGCCGCCGACCAAGGCGTCCCGAATGAAGATGTTGCGCGCTTCTTCAGGATTGATCGGGCCGTAATGGATTCGCCGCTGGCTGTAGACGACCAGACCATAGAGGGTGGCCCGTTCATAGGCGGAAACTTGTGCCGGGCGTTTTTCCCAGCGGGGTTCGCCCCATGATTTTTTTAAGAGATGACGTCCCACACGTTCGAGCCATTCGGGCTGGATTTGCGCGAGGCATCGGGCGTATAGACGGGTTGTTTCGACCAGTTCGGTTGCCATGACCCATCGTCCGGCTTTTTTACCGAGCGTGGAGCCCGGCCAGAGATGGAACCGGATGCCGCGCGCTCCCAGATAGTGGGCGCCGTCATCCGCCTTGTACCCGATGTTGCCTAAAAGACCGGTTAAAAGGGCGAGATGAATTTGTTCATAGGTGGCGGGTGTTTCATTGAGCCGCCAGCCTTGTTCGTGAACCAGGGCCAGCAGTTGCGAGTGCACGTCGCGCCATTCCCGCAGGCGGAGCTGCGAGAGAAAGTTGGCGTGGCAGGTTTCCTGGAGCTGCCGGTTGGATTTTTTGTTTTTGACGGCGTCGTTGAACCAGTTCCAGATTTTGAGATAGCTTTGAAATTCGGAGCGGGATTCGACGAATTTTTGGTGGGCATTGTCGGCGGCTTCCTGGGCGTGGAGCGGCCTTTCCCGAGGGTCCTGGATGGACAGCGCCGATGCGATGATGAGGACTTCCGCCAGGCTTTGGTGATCTTTTGCGGCTAAAAGCATACGGCCGATGCGCGGGTCAAGCGGCAGGCGGGAAAGCGTGTGGCCGACCGGCGTCATTTGGTTGAGTTCATCTAATGCGCCCAGTTCCTGCAAAAGCTGGTAGCCGTCCGCGATGGCGCGTTTCATGGGCGGTTCCAGGAAGGGAAAGGTTTCCACGTCGCCAAGCTGCAAGGCTTTCATGCGCAAGATGACGGAAGCGAGTGAGGAGCGCAGGATTTCCGGGGTGGTGTAGGGCTGGCGCAGCGCGAAATCGGATTCTTCGTACAGGCGGATGCAGATGCCGGATGCGACGCGCCCGCATCGTCCGGCGCGCTGGTTTGCCGCCGCCTGGGAGATGGGTTCGATGTGAAGCTGTTCAACCTTGTTGCGGTAACTGTAACGCTTGACACGCGCTAAGCCGGGGTCGATGACGAAACGGATGCCGGGCACGGTCAGGGAGGTTTCGGCGACATTGGTTGCCAGCACGATGCGGCGGGCATTGGTCGGGCGGAAAATTTTTTCCTGTTCCTGGGTGGAAAGGCGCGCAAAAAGCGGCAGGATTTCCACGTGAGGCGGATGGCGGCGGCGTAAGATGTCAGCCGTTTCCCGGATTTCCCGCTCGCCCGGCAGGAAGATGAGGATGTCGCCTGAGCCGATGCGCGATACCTCATCAACAGCCTGGGCAATGGCTTCGATCAGGTTGCGCTGTTCCCGGATGGCTTCAGCCCGACCGGCAGGTTTGGGGCCGTTTTTGGCGGGTTCGTCCGTTGGGGCAAAATCCGGATCATAAATGGGACGGTAACGGATTTCAACGGGGTAGAGACGGCCTGAGACTTCGATGACGGGAGCCGGGTTGGTTTCCGTGCCGAAGTGCCGGGCAAAGCGTGCCGCGTCGATGGTTGCCGAGGTGATGATGAGTTTTAGGTCGGGGCGCTTTGGCAGCAGTTGTTTGAGGTAGCCAAGCAAAAAGTCGATGTTCAGGCTGCGTTCATGCGCTTCATCGATGATCAGGGTGTCGTATTGTTTTAACAGGCGGTCGCCTTGTGTTTCAGCCAGTAAGATGCCGTCCGTCATCAGCTTGACCGAAGCGCCGCGACTGAGTTTGTCCGTGAAGCGGATTTTGTACCCCACGTTTTCACCGAGCGGCGTGCCCAGTTCACTGGCGATGCGCCTGGCGGTTGCGCTTGCCGCAATCCGCCGTGGCTGGGTATGGCCGATCAGTCCGTTTGTGCCGCGCCCCAGTTCCAGGCAGATTTTGGGTAATTGCGTCGTTTTGCCGGAACCCGTTTCGCCACAGACGATGATGACCTGGCTGGTTTGAAGCGCGGCTGCGATTTGGTCTCTTTTGGCGGAGACAGGCAATTCTTCCGGATAGGTGATGGCTGGAATCGGATTACGCAAAACGGCCGCCGCTTTTTTAGTTTGTGTTGCGGCGCAATCAGAGCGATTTTTTTTACGGATTGGGGTTGCTGTCATGTCGATGCGAATTATAATCCGAAGATGACGAGATGTCTTTTGATGGTTTGGTGCAAGGCATGGGTTTAACGATGGCGTGCGGGGGTTGACCGGAAAAAGCGTATCGTTTTGTTTGTGATCATTTTTTGAGGCAGGATACAGCATGGAAGATTCCACCCAGTTTGTGAACTGGCTTCGTTCAGTCGCGCCCTATATCCATTCATTCCGGGGGCATACATTTGTGGTCGCTTTTCCTGGGGAATTGGTTCGTTCCGGGGCATTGTCCACGCTGGTGCACGATGTTTCATTGCTGCATGCGCTGGGCATCAAGGTGGTGATTGTGCATGGCTCACGTCCGCAGGTGGAAGAGCAACTGGCTTTGCGGAAGGTGGAAAGCGCCTTTCATAACGGGACACGGATTACCGATGCGGCGGCGCTGGAATGCGCCAAGGAGGCGACGGGCGAGCTGCGCCTTGATATTGAAGCCGCCTTTAGCCAGGGCTTGCCGAATACGCCGATGGCCCATGCGGAGATCCGGATTATTTCCGGCAATTTTGTGACCGCCACGCCGTTGGGCATATTGGATGGCGTCGATATGCAGTTGACCGGCAAGACGCGGAAAATCGCCTTTGACAGCATCCAGCGGATTTTGGATGCCGGTGATCTGGTGTTGCTGTCCCCGTTGGGTTTTTCTCCTACCGGGGAAATGTTCAGTTTGAGGATGGAGGACCTTGCCACGTCTGCCGCGCTCGCTTTGCATGCGCATAAACTGATTTTTGTGACGGAAACACCGCTTTTGACCGATGCGGCGGGGGAAGAGATTCACGAAATTACGCCGCCGCAGGCGGAAATCCTGTTAAATGCCGGCTATCTTTCCGGGGCGGCGGCCGGTTATTTGCGGTTTGCTTCCAAGGCTTGCATCGGGGGCGTGCCGCGCGCGCATATCGTGCCTTATGCAACGGATGGTTCCGCTTTGCTTGAGCTTTTTACCCACGATGGCGTGGGTACCATGATCACGTATGAGAATATTGATATTCTGCGTGAGGCGACTATCCAGGATGTCGGCAGCATCCTCCAGTTGATCGAACCGTATGAGGCTGACGGCACGCTTGTTAAACGCGGGCGTGAGCTGCTGGAACGTGAAATCGGCAATTTCTCGGTGATGGAGCATGACGGGGTGATTTTCGGGTGTGCCGCGCTTTACCCCTTCCCTGCGGAGAAGATGGCGGAAATGGCATGCCTGATTGTCGATCCCGAAGTGCAGGGCGAAGGTGACGGCGAGCGTATTTTAATCCATATTGAAAACCGGGCGAAGTCGATGGGGCTGACACATCTTTTTATCCTGACCACCCAGACGGCGCATTGGTTTTTACGCCGGGGTTTTGTGTATGCCGGCGTCAATGAATTGCCCAAAGACCGGCAGCATATGTATAACTGGCAGCGCCGGTCTCAGGTTTTGATCAAGAAGCTGTAATTTTTATTTCTCTATGGCGGGTGGCGCTTCCTTCATTTGAGGCTGGAAACGCTTTTGCACGGCGACCCGGAGCCTTTCAAAATAAAGGTAGATGACCGGGGTGGTAAATAGCGTGAGCAGCTGGCTTAAAAGCAATCCCCCTACCATAGTGATGCCGAGCGGGTTGCGGAGCTCTGAACCCATGCCCGAACTGAGCATGAGCGGGAATGCGCCGAAAAGGGCGGCCATGGTTGTCATGATAATGGGCCTGAAACGCAAAAGGCACGCCTGGTGTATGGCTTCCTGCGGGGATTTGTTTTCGTTGCGCTGCGCGTCCAGTGCGAAATCGATCATCATGATGGCGTTTTTTTTCACGATGCCGATGAGCAGGATAAGCCCGATGATGGAAACAATATCGAGAGACAGCCCGCATAAAATCAGCGCCAGCAATGCGCCGACACCGGCTGACGGCAGCGCGGAAAGAATGGTCAGCGGGTGGATATAGCTTTCATACAGGACGCCTAAGACGATATAGACGGTAAAGATGGCTGCCAGCAGGAGCCAGCCGACATTGGATAGCGATGACTGGAAGGCCTGTATCGCGCCCTGGGAAGTGATTTGAACGGAAGGGGGAAGCCCGATTTTTTGGGCGGTGTCGTTAATGGCGGATACGGCCCTTTCAAGCGAAGCGCCCGGTTTGAGGTTAAATGAAATGGCTGCGGCGGGAAATTGTCCCTGGCGGTTGATGGAAAGCGGCGTCGGCCTTTCTTCTATCCGTGCGAAACTATGGAGCGGGATGGGCGTGTTGTTTGCGCCGGGAACGTAGATATCCTGGATGGACTGCAATCCTGTCCGGAATTCATCCAGGACTTCTAAGACGACATGATATTGGTTGGATTGCGTGAAGATGGTGGATATTTGCCGTTGCCCGAAAGCGTTGTAAAGGGCGTTGTCCACGGCGGTCATGCTCACGCCAAGACGGGATGCGGTATCCCTGTCAATGTGGATGTATGCCTGCAATCCCTGGTTTTGCATATCGCTGGCGACATCCGTAATGGCCGTGTTTTCCTTGAGAGACGTGATAAAGCGAGGCACCCAGGCATCGAGGTCTTCCTGCCTGACGGAATCTAAGATGAATTGATATTGCGAACGGCTGATGCGGTCTTCAACCGTCAGATCCTGCACGGCTTGCAGGTAAAGCGTGATGCCCGCGACGTCGGCCGCCCGTTGCTGCAAACGGGGGATGATGGCGCTTGCCCGGTCTTTTCGCTTGTCGATGGGGACGAGGTTAATGAGGATGCGGCCGTTGTTGAGCGTGGTGTTGATGCCGTCTAAGCCGATGAAAGCGGAAATGTTTTCGACATCAGGGTCTTGCATCAGCGCTGCCGCCAATGCCTGCTGCCGCGCTGACATGGCTTCAAATGAAACGCTTTGCGGCGCTTCGCTGAATCCCTGCAAAATGCCGGTGTCCTGCACAGGGATGAATCCCTTGGGGATGAAGATGTAAAGCGATACGCTGAATACCAGGGTAATCAGGGTGGTGATCAGGGTGAATCTTTGGTGCTTAAATACCCATTGCAGGCCACGGTCGTATCCGGCGATGAGGGTATCGAAAAAGCCGATCAGCCATTTTTCTATTTTTCCGGTTTTGCTGGCATCTTCCCGGTGCAGGATATAGGCGCACATCATGGGGGTGAGCGTGAGCGAGATAACGGCGGAAAGCAGGATGGCAATGCTGAGGGTAACGGCAAATTCCCGAAATAGCCTGCCGACGACGTCACGCATGAATAAGAGCGGGATGAGCACGGCGACCAGCGAAAAGGTCAGGGAAATGATGGTGAATCCGATTTGCCTGGCGCCCTTTAGCGCGGCTTCTTTCGGGGTGGGTTCCATTTCGAGATGCCGGCTGATGTTTTCAATGACGACAATGGCGTCATCGACGACAAATCCGGTTGCAATGGCCAAGGCCATGAGGGTTAGGTTGTTGAGCGAGAATCCGGCCAGGTACATGGTGCCGAATGTGCCGACAAGGGAGAGCGGAATCGCAACGGTGGGGATGAAGGTGGCCGGCAGGTTGTGCAAAAACAGCAGGGTCACGCCGGCGACCAGTATGACGGATAGGATCAGTTCAAATTTGACGTCGTTGACGGATGCCTGGATGGTGACGGTCCGGTCGGTGAGGATGCGCACATCCAATGCTTCCGGCAGGGAGTATTGCAACTGCGGCAGCAGTTTTTTGACGTTTTCCGCGACTTCCAGCACATTCGCTCCCGGCTGGCGCTGGATGTTGACGAGGATGGCCTGGGTTGTGCCGACCCAGGCGCGAAGGCGGATGTCTTCCGGCCCCTGTATGGCATCTGCGACATCCCGCAAATAAACCGGCGCGCCGTTGCGGTAGCCTAAAACCATCGAGAGGTATTCGGCTGCTTCCAGCATTTGGTCGTTGACGTCAATGGTGGATGATCGCAGCGGCCCGTCAAAGCTGCCTTTGGCGAGGTTGGTATTGGCGCTGGCGATGGCGGTTCGGGCATCGTCAAGGCTGAGTCCGTATGATGCAAGGGCGGTCGGGTTGATGCGGATTCGCACGGCAGGGCGCTGTCCGCCGCTTTGCGTGACCAGGCCGACGCCTTTGACCTGGGAAATTTTCTGGACAAGCAGGGTGTTGACATAGTCCGCTATCTGGGCGGTGGGCACGGTTTTGGAGGTGACGGAAAGCGTCAGAACAGGCGGGTCGGCCGGGTTGACTTTGTTGTAGACAGGCGGTGTCGGCAAATCTGTCGGCAGCAGATTGCCGGCTGCGTTAATGGCGGCCTGGACTTCCTGTACAGCCACATCAAGCGGCGTTTCGAGGGAAAATTGGAGCGTGATGATGGAGCTGCCGTTGGAACTGGCGGATGACATCTGTGTCAGTCCGGACATCTGGCCGAATTGTCCTTCGAGCGGCGCGGTAATCGTATTGGCGACGACTTTGGGGCTGGCGCCCGGATAAAACGTTTGAACCTGGATGATGGGATAATCAATTTCAGGCAGTGCCGAAACGGGCAGAAAGCGATATGACAGGATGCCCGACAAAAGCAGGGCGAATGCCAGCAGGGTCGTGGCAATGGGTTTGAGAATGAAAAGGCGCGAGGGATTCACGCGATGGCTCCATATGCCGGCGAATCCTTCGTTTCAATAGCGGAGGATGCCGGTGGGAGAGGCTGTTTGGCGTTGCCTTCGTTTGCGTTGGCGCGCGCGCTTTCAGGTGCGGCTTGTCCAGGTGTTTCAGGCGGCGTGGCCTGTTTTTCCTGAGGGGTGCCTAAGGACGGCGAGGCGATAATGCTCACCAGGCTGTTGTCGCCCAGGCGATCCAAACCGTCAATGACCATTCTTTCACCTGCTGAAATGCCTTTTGTGATGACGGTTTCCTGATCGTTGGATGGGCCGGTTTCAACCATGCGCACGGATACGCGGTTATCACTGCCGACCACGTAGACAAAATTTCCCTGGCTGCCCAACTGGACGGCTGCTGTCGGGGCAATACAGGCGTTTTCAATGGTGCGAACCAGGATTTGCGCATTGACGAAGAGGTTGGGAAAGAGCGCGTCATCCTCGTTGGTGAATTCGGCTTTTAGGCGGATGGTGCCGGTGCTGGTGTTGACCAGATTGTCAATGGAGACCAGCCTGCCGACGGCCAGGCGGTTTTTGCGGGTTCTATCCCATGCTTCCACTTGCAGCGTCACCCCCTCCCTTATGGCTTCAAGCACGTGCGGCAGTTGCGTATCGGTGACGGTGAAAAGCACATTGATGGGCTGAACCTGCGTAATGACCACAAGGCCGGTTGTGTCGGTGGTATAAATCATGTTGCCGACATCGACGGCCCTTAAACCCAGTTTGCCGCTGATGGGGGCGATCATGTTCGTGAAATCGAGTTGCAGCAGGGCGGCTTCCAGCAATCCCTGATCCATTTTGACCGTGCCTTCGTATTGGCGCACTAAGGCGATGCTGGTGTCCACATCCTGCGGCGCGATGGAGTCCTTGGGAAGCAATTCCTGGGCGCGGGCCAGACTTTGCCGCGCATTGCGCAGCAGGGCCTGGTCGCGGATCATTTGTCCCCTGGTCTGGTCTACCTGTGCCTGGAAGGGCCTGGGATCAATTTTTGCCAGCAGGTCTCCCGCTTTGACTTTCTGGCCTTCGTGAAAGAGTATCCGGATCAATTCCCCATCGACCCTGGCGCGCACGGTGACGGTATTTAAGGCAGTGACGGTTCCCAGGCTGGAAAAAGTGACCGGAAAGTTGCCGGTGTAAGCGGTTTTGACATGCACGGGAATCGGGGCTTGCGCGGCGGGATGGCGGTTGCTTTTTCCTGAAGAAAGGATGCGCCAGAGAATCAGAACCAGTATCAGGATGACCAGGGCCGCCAAAATCCGAATGATCCAGGTTCGTTTTTCTGCTGTGACGGTGAGAGGGAATTTAATCTGCATGGAAACAGTCCTGTCGGTTGGGGCATGAGCCTGCCGGACGGGCCAAAGCGGCGGGCGGCGGCGGTTTGTCCGGCAGCGCGGTGCCATCGGCATTCAGTTGCCGGGTATCCCATCCGCCGCCCAGCGCGCGGATGAGCGTGACGGCGGCGGCAAAACGAGATCCTTCCAGTTGCACCAGTGTGCGGGCATCATTTAACGCGGTTGCCTGCGCGACGACAACGTTTAAGTAAGTGACCGTTCCGGCCTGGTATTGATCCAGCGCCAGGCGTTCCGCATCCCTGGCGGCGGCTAAGGCTTCGTTCTGGAGCGATTCTTCTTCCTTTAAAAGACGGACTGCCGCCAGCGCGTTTTCGACATCGGTCAGCGCCTGCAATACAGCCTGGCGGTAGTTGGCGGCGGCGGCTTCCCAGGCTGCAACCGCCTGGTCTTTTCTTGCGCTTCTTGCGCCGCCGTCGAAAAGGGTTTGCGCCAGCGCCGGCCCAAGCGACCAGATTTTATTGGGTGCTGAAAAAAGCCGGTGCAGTGTGGGGCCGCTGTATCCGCCATTGGCTGAAAAACTGAGAACCGGAAACCAGGCGCTTTGCGCAACGCCAATCGCGGCATTGGCTGATGCGACCTGTCTTTCCGCCGTTGCGACATCCGGACGCCGTTCCAGCAGCGTAGACGGCAGGCCCGCATCAATGACGGGCAGGCGTGCGCGAAGCGGGGCCGGGGCAAGGCTGAATTGGGCGGGCGGTCGCCCAAGCAGGAGGGCGATGGCGTTTTCTGTTTGGCGGCGCTGCAATTCGATGTCCACTTTTTGCGCCATAGCCGCCTTGAGCTGGGCTTTGGCCTGGGCGACGTCCGCTCTGGTGACGGTTCCGGCGTGATACTGGTTTTGCGTGATTTGCAGGGAACGGGTGTAGGCCTGGACAGTCTGGGTGTACAGTTCAATCAAGCTGTCGTTGGTGCGCAACTGAAAATAATTCAGCGCGAGCTCTCCCCGCATGCTCAGCAGCACGGTGCCCAGGCTGGCGGCCTGTGCTTCGGCCTGTGCCGTGCTTGCTTCGACTTGCCGGCTGATTGCGCCCCAGATGTCGGCTTCCCAGCTTGCTTCAAGCGCCAGCGTATATGTGTTGCCGACTTGCGGTGTTGTGATCGTTTTGCCTCTGGCGAAGCTGCCGGTTGCGCCGATGACCGGGAAAAAGGCGGCCCGCGCTTCACGGACAGCGGCCCTGGCCTGACGCAGATTGGCAAGGCTGACCTGGATATTCTGGTTGGATTGGCCCAGTTCCACCATCAATTGGTTGAGCAGGGGGTCCTGGAAGCTTTCCCACCACGACCCTGTATCGACATGGCCCGGTGTGGCTGGCCGCCAGTCAACGTAGCCGTCAAAAACAACCGGCGTTTCCCGATAGGCCGCAGGCTCGGCGGCTGGCGGGCGAACGTAATCGGGGCCGACTGTGCAACTGCATAAGAAGGCAGCCAGGCCGGTGATGAGGCACGCTTTCAGGATTTTCATGGCGCGGCTCCTCTTAATTTTTGGAGCCGGCGCAGCCATTTTCCGGCGAAACCGGTTATTTTGCCGTGCCACCATGTGCCGAGCCTGTCGAGGTAAAGATAAAGCACCGGCGTTGTGTAAAGCGTCAGGATTTGGCTGAGCGTTAATCCGCCGATGATGGAAATGCCGAGCGGCCGCCTGAGCTCGGAGCCGTCGCCAAAACCGATTGCGATGGGAACAGCGCCCAAAAGTGCTGCCATCGTCGTCATCATGATGGGGCGAAAACGCAGTTCGCAAGCCCGGACAATGCTTTCTTCCGGGGTGACATGGCTGTTTCGCCGGGCATCCAGCGCAAAATCAATCAGCAAAATCCCGTTTTTCTTGACGATGCCTGCGAGCAGGAGGATGCCGATCAAGGCAATAATCGAAAAATCCATGCCGAAAAGATGCAGCGCCAGCATCGCGCCGATACCGGCGGGCGGCAGCGTGGAAAGGATCGTAATGGGATGCATCGTGCTTTCATACAGCACGCCCAAAACGATATATAGGCATAAAATGGCGGTCAGAATGAGCAGGGGCTGGTTCGTTAAGGATTCCTCAAATTCTTTTGCGGTGCCTTGAAACGTGGCTTCAATGGAATGCGGCATGGCAATGGCTTTTTCCGCCGCCCGTATGCGTTCGGTTGCCTGCGATAAGGAAGCGCCGGGGGCAAGATTAAATGAAATCGTTGCCGCCGGCGTTTGGCCCTGATGGTTGACGCGGATGGGCGTTTTACCGGGCGTAAAGGATGCCAATGCGCGTAACGGAATGACCGTGCCGTTTGCGGCAGGCACATAGACGCTATGCAGGCCGTCCGGCCCCTGCCAGTGCCGATCTTCTGTGACCATGACGACACGGTACTGGTTGCGCTCGCGGTACATGGTGGATATTTGCGCCTGCCCGAAGGCGTTGTTGAGGGCGTTATCAATTTGTTCCATGGTTGTCCCCAGGCGGGTTGCCGTGTCGCGGTCAACCATCACAGCCGATTTGAGGCCGTTATTTTGCAGATCATTGTTTAAGTCCTTGAATATCGGGTCGGCTTGCAGGGCCTGCTGTATCTTTTCTGTCCATATCTGCAATTCATCCAGGTTATTGCCCCGAAGGGTGTATTGGTACAGCGCGCGGGCAAGGCGGCCGCCGACGTTAATATCCTGGGCCGCCAGCATGAAAAGCTGCGCGCCGGGTTCGCTGTTCATCTTCGAGCGCAGGCGTGCAATGACTTGTTCGGCGTTCGCGTAGCGTTCTTTTTTGGGTTTTAAGGTGATGAGGACAAAAGCCGTGCTGCTCGTTGATCCGGTAAAGCCCGCAACGGTTTCGACTGCCGGATCGGATTGGGCCAGGCGCATGAGCAGTTCGAGTTTTCGGCGCAATGCCTGAAATGAAATGCTTTCATCAGCTAAAAGCGATCCCCGGATGAGGCCGGTATCCTGTTCGGGGAAAAAACCTTTGGGCGTGACGACGTAAAGAAAAACGGTCGTGGCGACAGTGATGATCCAGATGCACAGAACCAGCCTTTGGTGGCGCAATACCCATCCCAGGCTTTGCACGTATTTTTCCAGTATGCGGGCGTGAAAGCGTTCAAGCTGTTTTTGCAGCCTGTTTTTGTCCTGGTTCGGTGGATTGGCGTCAGCCTGCTTTTTTTTGCCGCTGAGCAGATAGGCGCAAAGCATCGGCGTTAGGGTCAGGGATAAAATGAGTGAAAAGCCGATAGCCAGTGAAAGCGTGACGGCAAATTCACGGAACAGGCGTCCGACAATGCCTTTCATGAAAAGGATGGGGATGAAAACGGCGATGAGCGAAATGCTGATGGAAAGCACGGTAAAGCTGACTTCTTTCGCGCCGGTCAGGGCCGCTTCCAGTGGCGTCAGGCCGTTTTCAATGTACCGGGAAATGTTTTCCAGCACGACAATGGCGTCATCCACGACGAATCCGGTCGCCACCGCCAGCGCCATGAGAGAAAGGTTATCCAGGCTGTAACCTAAAAGATACATGCCGGCAAAGGTGGCGATCAGGGAGACGGCGATGGCAATGCCTGGTATGAGCGTGGCCCGGATGTTGCCCAAAAAAAGAAAGACAATGAGGATGACGAGGGCAACAGCGATGAACAGGGTCATCGTAATCTCATGCAGCGAGGCGCGGATGGTGGTGGTGCTGTCAAAAACCTTTTCGATGTTGACGGCAGCCGGAATCATCGCCTGAAATTGCGGCAGGGCCGCTTTGACGGCATCGACCGCCGCAATGACATTGGCGCCCGGCTTTCGGTAGATGACGATCATGACGGCGGTCTTGCCGTTAAACATGCCCGCGTTATGGACATCCTGCACCGAATCCGTCACTGTGGCGATGTCGCTTAAGCGTGCCGCAGTGTTGCCGGATGTGGAAATAATGAGCGGCGCGAATTCGGCGGCAGTGTAGGCCCGGCTGCTGGTTGTTATCTGCCAGTACTGGCTGCCGGATTCCACCGCGCCCTGGGGGCGATTGCTGTTGTAGGTCTGGATGGTATTGCTGATCTGGTCTAAACTGAAGCCATACTGGTGCAATTGGTCTGTATTAACCTGGATGCGCACCGCCGGCAGGGAGCCGCCGCCGACATCCACTTCCCCGATGCCGTCGATCTGTGAAATTTTCTGGGAAAGCAGGCTGGAAGCGATGTCATAGAGCTGTTCGGGGCGCAGGGTGTCGGATGTCAGGGCAAGCAGCATAATGGGCGCGTTGGCCGGGTTGACCAGGCGGTATGTCGGGTTGTTGGGCAGATTGGCCGGCAGGTTGGTTAAGGCCGCGTTGATGGCGGCCTGGACGTCGCGGGCCGCGCCGTTAATGTCGCGGTCAAGATCAAACTGGATGGTGATGCGGGTTGAGCCAAGCGTGCTAAATGAAGTCATTTCCGTAATCCCCGCGATGGAGCCGATGGCGCGTTCGAGCGGCGTTGCGACAGAAGCCGCCATCGTTGTGGGGCTGGCGCCCGGCAAGCTGGCTGTGACGGATATGGTTGGGAAATCAACTTGCGGCAGGGAAGAAACCGGCAAAAGCCGGTATGAGATCAAACCTGCCGCACACAATCCCAGTGTCAGCAGGACGGTCGCCACATGGCGTTTGATGAACACGGCAGTCAGATTCATGGGTATGCGGCATCAATGCAGTTTGGATAAGCGTTTCCGGTTTGTGCCGGTAACGCTGTCGCCATTTTTCAAAAACGGCGCGAATCCGCCTGTGACCGGTCGGATGTATGGAAAAGTACAGTAACTCAGCCTGCTGCGATGAGCTAAAAATCAAGACATATGCAGATAATCGGCAGTCAGGCGCGGCCGGGAAGCGATATTTCAATCAAGGCTAAAAGGTGTGATATGAGCAAGGGATACTATTTTGACTACATGATGCCGTGCGGCAGGATCGGCATTGCGGAAAACGGCACAGGCATCACGCATGTGCTTTTTAGCGGGCAGCCTTTGCCCGGTGGGTATGAAAAAAAGGAATCGATCTTGATCCGTCTGGCGGCGTCACAGCTTTTGGCGTATTTCAAAGGGGAGCGCCGGGATTTTGATTTGCCCCTTGAACCCGGCGGGACGGATTTTCAGCGGGATGTCTGGCATGCCGTTATGGCGATTCCTTACGGGCAAACCCAAAGTTATCAGGCGATTGCGGCAGGGCTCGGCAAGGAGAAGGCATCCCGCGCAGTCGGGCGCGCCAACGGCTTGAATCCCCTCCCGTTTATGATTCCCTGCCATCGCGTGATCGGCAGCAATGGCGCGCTGACCGGGTACGCGGGCGGCCTGGCGCTGAAAAAACAATTATTGGATCTGGAGAAAGGCCATTTGCTTTAAACCGGCATCCAGGGCGCTGCCTTTTCTTTCTGAGCGCATTGATCCATCCAAAGCCGTCCGGCGGCGTATCCTATCGGCTTAAACGCAGCTGATACATTAAATCGTTGCAAATCGATGAAAAAATGATAACATCCAGCAAAAGCCGGCTCATCTTTTGATCTGCCGGAATCAAAAAATATGCCATTTTTCGATGTTATGCCCCTCTCCATGAAATCGCCGCAAAACCCCCGGATCAAAACAAAACCGCAGGCTGCGGCGATGTGTGTTGGCATGATTCTTGCTACACACACACACACACACACACACACCTAACACCGTCCAATAACGCGCCCACAGCCAGGCGCAGCGCGGATTTTTGCGTTTTCAAAAATCCCAAAATCCCATTCTGTTCAATTTGTGCAGCCTCGTTTCCATCAGGAGCGGGGCTGTTTCTTTTCCGCAACTAAAAATTCAAAGATGGAGTTTCGCCGTGATTAATCCCCTGCCGCGCTATACCTTGTATCTTGTCGCAATATTTTGCCTTGCCTTTGGCCTTATCCTGCCCGCTCCCCCGGCCCTGGCGGCGAATTGGATCAACGGGGGCGCTGCACCATGGGATACGCCCGGCAACTGGGACACAGGGACAGTGCCCGGCACCGGTGACGACGTATACATCGGTAACGGCGGTACCGCCCAGGTAGGCACCGGGGTTACTGCCCAAGGCAGCTATGTTACCATCGGCAGTTTCTCCGGTAGCGGCGCGGTCACAGTCGACGGCAACACCGCCCTGCTGGAGGCAACTGATGTTATTACCGTCGGCGTGCTTGGCGACGGAACGCTGACACTGGCAAACGGCGGAAGAGCCGTCGCCAATGTAGTGAACCTTGGCTTTGATGGTGGTACCGGCATTCTGAACATCGGCAATGGCGCGGCGACGGCAGCCGGCATTGTCAACGCGGCGGAAGTTGTCGGAGGCTGGGGCACCGCCATCGTGAATTTTAATCACAGCGCCACAGCGGCCAATCCCTATTATTTTACCCGCGACGGTTCCAATGACCCCGCCAAAGCCGTCAACTTGACCCAGTTCGACTTTATCAACGGCACGCTTTCTGTTGTTAATCAAGCGGGCTATACGGTGCTGCTCGGCGCGAACACCTACGTCGGCTCCACTACGGTCAGCGGGGGCACGCTGGAAGTTGCAGGGACCCTGGGTAACGGCAACTATGCCGGAGCCATAACCAACAATGCCGCGTTGATTTTCAATCAATCCGCTAATCAGACCCTATCCGGCGTCATTTCAGGCGGTGGCACGCTGACCAAAAGCGGCGCGGGAACGCTGACTGTCACCGGCGAGAACACCTACAGCGGCGGCACCACCATTTCAGGCGGCACCCTGCAAATCGGCAACGGCGGCACAACCGGCAGCATCACCGGCAATATCACCAACAACGCCGCTCTCGTCTTCAACCGCTCCGACGCCGTGACGTATAGCGGCGCCCTCACCAGCACAGGTTCCCTGGTCAAGGACGGCGCAGGAAGCCTGCTCCTTGGCAACGTGGGCAACAACATCAGCGGCCTGACCGAAGTGCGGCGCGGGACGCTGGCGCTTACCAATGGCAATTCAATATCGGGCGCCTTGGCCTTGTATGACGGAACGTTCTTCAACCCCGCCAACGCAACGGTCAATCTCTCTCGCCTGGATGTACGCGGAACTTCCACCTGGACAGGCGCTATGGACATGGCGGGCAAGGCTATGAACTTCTATCTGCCCACGACGCTGGCGGCGAACAGCACCATGCTGAATGTATCCGGCACGGCGGACATCACCGGCTCAACGGTCAACGTGGGCATTGACGGCGCAAGCTCGCCCCTGCAAGCGGGCGATAAGGTCGTCCTTATTGACGCGAACAAGCTGGACGGAAAGCCGGCCAATACCACAGCCAACGGCAGCGGCATGCAGGGCGTGACCCTGAAATACGAGTTTGATATTGTTGCGGATGCCGCAAACAATCAGCTTCTCGCCATCGTGACCCCTGGTGGCACGCAAGTGAATGAGCAGGCCAAGGCCCTATCCGAAGGCTTTGTTTCCGGCGCGATCCTGGTCAGCCAGGGGGCGGACTTCGCCGCCGGCAAGGGCATGGGCTGGGCCAAGGGCGCTGCCGGGCAAAAAG
>Ga0082212_10001610_pt1 | contig 33206 bp, 49 predicted proteins | sample TergutNt197P3_FD_71548 | JGI IMG/M metagenome (GOLD analysis project Ga0082212, IMG submission 71548) | Neocapritermes taracua P3 segment gut microbial communities from Petit-Saut dam, French Guiana - Nt197 P3 | ecosystem: Host-associated > Arthropoda: Insects > Digestive system > Gut ... | reverse complement strand
TATGTTTTAAAAAATATACTATATGGGGGGGGGCGGCGTTTTCGAGCCGCCATTGTGTCGAAACTCCCGCCGTTAATGTTTTATGTTGTCATCTATAAGTACTCGCGCCTTTTTTCCATCCGCTTTCGTTTTTTCGCCAAATCCCCTGATATTGTAGTTAGTAGTTAATTTAGTTAGGGGGTTATTTGCTTCGCGGTTTCTACACGCCGCTCCCTCGTGTTCCTTTGCTGTGTCGCCTCTCGGCGAGTTGGGTCAAACTTTTAAACGCCATTTTTGTTTCCCGTTACTTTCGTAACGTTTTACGCCGCAAAAATAAAACTATTTCAATACAAAAATTTTTAAAGTGCTTTTTTTTTTGCATTTTTTTTGATAATAAACGTAAAGTGTTGAAAATAAGCCGATAAGAATATTTACTTAATAATCGAAGTTAATAGTAAAACGTAACTAATTTATTATCATAACGATAAACGATGTCTCGCATTTAGTTAAAAAGTGAAATTCATATAATAGTAATATAATAATACATTTAACAATATAAATAAATAACAATCAATGTTTTATGTTTGATTATTATATTATTATATAGATCTTATATATACTCTGTTTTTTTTATGTTCTCTTTATAGAAAACTTTTAACATTTAACAATTCGCGTGAAAGTGTGTGTGTGTGCGAGTTTCAGCGGTTAAAAGTGATGTTAAATGTTAAATAAATAAAAAAAGCGGCAAAAGTGCCGCCATTTTCGAAAAAGTAACTTTTCGCAAAAGGTTACAGACAGAAGTATTTGCGCACGTCAAATTTTCCGTCTTTGTCTTTGAGTTTGTTCAGCGCGAGGGCGTGAATCAATGGCAGCATTTCTCTGTCATCAACTTCATCGGCGCGGTTGCGGCTGAACGTAAATAGTGCCAACGTTGCGGCGTCGTCCGAATAAATCATCGAACATACAAGCCAAAGGGCGTAACAATTAAATACACCGTCTTCGTCTTTTTCAAGTTTCAAAGATTCAAGGTGCGATAAAAATTGTGAGTGATTCCACTTTGGCGCGGGCTGCATGGTTTGATATACCTTTTCAGCCTCTTCTTTGGTAACATACTGTTTCCAATTCATACCTGACAACTTGTCAAGTATTTTTTTGGCGGCGTCAGGATAATTTTTGCAGCACCATTCGAACATATCTTTGAAAGCACTGTCAAAAAGCGTGTAATCGCTTTCTTTTTTGCGGCATTTCATTAGTTCATCAAATTTTTCAATATATTCTTTCATAATAAATTGATTTTAAAGTTATTAATCACAAATATTGCAATAACCACACGAGTAACATTTTCCGTTGCTCAATTTGGCATTACACACGGGACATTCCCCGTTGAGTATGTCATCAGTTTTTTGGTGTTCTTTTTTTTCAGCCATTTTTATAAGTTTTAAGCGTGTTCGTCAGTTACAGGTGTGGTTTTCTTTTTGGGTGTAATGTTCAGCGCGTCAATCGCCGCGAGAACACTTTTTAGCGCGGTTTCTATTTGTTCCACTTTGGCAGCAATTCGCTTCGTGCGATTTTGCGTCATAATAGCGGCACAAGAAAGAACATCATAATCAGGATCGTCGAGCACGAGTTGGCAGGTGGCGCAATCGCCTATACACATAAATTTTTCCATATTATACTATTTTATTCCAAATATTTTTAAAATATTTGGATTGTTTACTATTTTGTTAAAAATTCCCGTTAATAGTGATTGATTTTTTTTGACTTTCGGATAAATATCTATAATATCTTGCGCCTTTAATCGAAGAATATTAGATAAATCATTCATTATTAATTGAATTTTAGCACATTGTTCGTCATTATCACAATCTACTGCGATAGTTAAGCGTTTCCATCCCATATTTATTCAGATTTAGGGGTTAATATTTCATCGTCAAAAACAATCGGTTCGCTGACAATGGGTGTGGTTTCGGTGGCTTCTGCCAACTTATTTCCCGCCACCCCTCCGAACACGGCTGAAGCCGCTCCGATTAAAATTGGTTTGCCAACTTCAACGATAGAAGGATTTTCCTTCATAAAATCAGAAATAGTTTTCAAAGTTTGCAGCCACCCTTTCACGCCTTTTTCTTTGACTTCCGTGCGCGTTGGCAACGCCATACGTTCAGCATATTCAGTCGAAAATTTAAAGGCGCGTTCTGAAGCCTTTTCAATATCAATTCCTTCACTTTGTAGTTTCATGAAAAGGTATTGATACGCTTCTTGTGCGCTTGCAAACACTTGAATTTCTTTTTTGGTGCTGTTAAAAATCATACTGTTATTTTAAGAAAATAGCGCGGGGGCGGTTGCCCCCGCTACTACTTTATCCGTTACATACACAATCCTCGATTACGTTTGCGGTTGGTGTTCCCGCTGTGTAAGGAGTATTCGTGATGAATTTACGTCCGCAATTTCCGCCGTGTCTGTGTTCGCCACATCCGCCGCGTCCTTCACGGCCACGCCCGCCTCCGCAAAGGTCTTCTCCGATATATCCTTGCGGGTAACAACGCCTTTCAATTTCTTCGATTTCATGTTTTGCATAACAGAAATCACCGTAAAGTCTTTCAACTTTTCCGTGAGTGAAATACGCTTTTTCTTCAAGTTTTTCAACTTGTTTTTCAAGACATTTTAGTCCGTAACGATTTTCGCCATGTTCTTGCCGATAACCATTTTCATAACGTCCTTGCTCACAACGTTCGTCGTGATGACGTCTTAACCAAAAAACAATAATTGCAAACACAATAACCACGCCGATGACCCAAGCGATACTCTTGAGTGCATGGTGGTCGCCGTGCTCAGTTTCCAAATCGCGCAACGCGATTACATCTTGCATGGACAAATCTTTTTCCATAGTAAAATAAATTTATTTTGCCGTCTAACTGCTTCTGGCATTGCGCTGCGAATTATGTATAAAGTTTTCAGGTGCAACGCGATTTACAAATATTTTCAGTGAATAAAATGACGTCCAACTTCCGATATTGTCCGTGTTCCTTGATTTTATGGAACTTGTCGCGAAACTTGTCGACAAATCGGCGGCTGATTGCTTTCATGCCGCAACGTTGAATTTTACGGTTAATGTAACAAATAATCTCTTCAAACTTGATACTTTCGTCCCCGTTGAATTGGAGCAACCGTTGGCATTGATCATAAGTGGCATTACTGTTCGCACTTTCAAGCCGTGCAATTTGTGCCGCTGCAAAATCACGGGCATCTCCGTCGAGTTCTCCGTTTGAGGCTGCAATTATTAACTGCTCTTTTGCAACGCGGTTGAGTGTTTCTTGTTCTGTCATCGTTTGTGTGGTTTTTTATGCTGGTAAAGATACACTGATAAACCTATTGAAACAAGCAAAATAAATAATATTGAAAAATAAAATATGTAATAATTTGCACTACCGAAAAGACATAAATCATGTAATTGCATAACTGCAAAATTCATGATTATAAAGTAAATAGGTATTTTGTGATAATTGCAAAAATCAAGCCGTTGCGACAGCATTAGTAGCATTGCAAGAAAGCAATAATATACAACGTAATTCAACACGTCTGACGCTGGTGTGGTGTACATAGTGAACAGATACTCTCCGTTGGCGTCGTACAAATCTAACGATTTATTGAAATAATAGGAGTGGACGGATTCTACAATCCCCACCCCTATAATTAGCATAATCACAAACGGCATTAACCGAGTGAATTTTACAATGAGTTTTTCTTTCAGAGCCATTTTTTGATGATTTTGATTTTGGATACGTGTGGTTTCGGTTTAATTACCAGCACCACGTTACCTTCGCCGTCCAAAATCTCAACCTCGTAACTTTCGCCAACTTTTAAGGCGATTTCCGCGCTGAAAGTAGGGAACTCCTCTTGTTGTAGAGTGTTCTCATTTCTTGCTTTTACGTCCATGATACAGATTTTTAGTTAATACGGCGGCAAAAATAAGTAAATAAATTATGCGCAACGCGATTTACAATTATCATTCAATAATTATTTCATCGTAATTTTTCGAGTCTGATTTTTTAGGAACACAAATATAAGCTCCGATAACTTCTTTTGTTTCAATATATTGTAGTATTTTTCCTTCTTCGGCGAAAATTTCTACTAAAATACCGTTTTCTGTTTTTGTTTCTAATATTTTCATATTCAATAAATTATGCTAATATATATCCTTTGTTTGTTGCTATCGCTTTTGTTCCTGCGCTCCAACGAGTTAGTAAAGTTTGTCCGAAATACAATGTGCGCCCAGCAGGCGCAACTCCAAGATTTTCAAATAGTTCTATTGCAGATGTTTCCGGAAAAAATATAGATCCAGAAATATCAAAGCCAATAGGCATTACATATCCTATTGGAATATTTATTTTTTGAAGTGCTGTACAATTTTTAAAACAATCTGTTCCGAAAGAACCAACGCCGCTACTAATTGTTAGTTCTTTTAAGGCGACGCAATTTTCAAAAGCACCACTACCTATCATTGGTGCTCCATCAGGTATTATAAACTCCTCAATCAACGTTCCTCTAAAAGAATTATTGATTATAGGGGTCATAATGTTTGGAACATTTAATTCATAGTATATTTTTTTTAAAATCAATGAATCTTGAAAACCAAAAGAAAGTATAGTTGGCATAACAGCTCCTACTAATACAAATATAGCATTACCTTCACCACTACCAATTCCGTCCACCAAAGATGTAAAATCATCTTTTTTAATAATAGCCCACCTGAAAAAATCATCACCGATTTTCACGTCTTTTGTTGAATCCCATGTATGCGAAATTCCTGTACCTATGAATAAATATTCAAAACCATCGGAAGTAATAGCCCTACTTCCTCCACTTTGTAAAAAAAGATTTGTTGGATTGCTGTTTGAAAAAACATACATTAAATAACTTTTTTCATCTTTGTTTTCATTCCAAATGTTTATGAAATCATCCCAACGTCCTTCTACTGCAACATTTACTTTCACAGGATTAAAACCATCAATACCTGTTGGAGCTTTATAAATTTCATTGGCAGTAGCGGTAAGTGGTTTGATTATTGGCTGCATTCCACCGCCACCATTTTCGGATTCAAAATAGCGGGTTATTACAACCCGTTTTTCTTTCATATCTTTTGATAATTGCATGATAATAAATATTTTAAGTTAATAATATGGTGCAAAAATATATAAATTCTATTAATCCAACAAAATGAGCGTTAATTCGGCGACTCCTTTCTGCCATGTGCCACCGCTGCAAGCGTATTTCTTTGCCCGCAAAAGAAATGTCGATTTTTCTTTAATATTGTGAAATTCAAATTGATACATAAAGAATTTCGCTACAACCTGCGTTGAAAATCTATACATATCGCCAATTGTCTTATTTTCAACGTATTTGATTTGTTTTAAATAATCTCCGCCGTCATTCTGCATAATCTCCGCCGTCATATCTGTCTTTACCCTATAATTAGAAAAATTCTCGCCAAGCCACACAATATCATCGCTGCGTGCATTATAATCAATATTTAGTGTTTCGGATAATTTGTGCTTGAAAACCGTTTTTTCTTCGCTAATTGCTTGATTAGTAATGTTAAATATTTTAAGAACGCGGTTATTTTCTGAAATATAATCATTGCTTTCAAATTCTATAATATTACGTTGTGCGCTGCCTATAATATTTCTGGTAACTGATTTGATTTCAATTAGATTGTCGGTTATGTCTATTGGATAATCTTCTAAACTCATGTCGTATAATTCTATAATATTATCTCTTACGATTAAACGCTTCTGTTGTATATGGGCAAGCGTAAGTATTAGATCGTAGCATGATAATTTAGGCAAGTTATCTTTAAGCGCAAATTGCTGCCCACCGAGAGTTGACGTTGGTTCGTTTATAGAATTGCGTATATGTGCCTTTGTATTAAGCGTGAATCCACCTGCGCTTATAAAAAAATCTTCAGCATTAACGTTATTTTGAACAAAAGAATTGTGTTGAAATGTATTGAAAAAGAACAGCATATCTCCATTTTTCAAATTCATATTATAAAACCTCCACTGTATTTTCGTATAGTACCACCACTGTTCTCTGTCTTGCTCGATCGCTGCCTGCCACATTAAAAATTGTTGTTGTGGCGTTTGTCGAAGGTAATTACCGTTTCCGTCAATTATAGTTAGCGGGTAGTGTGTAGTTCCTGTCGGCTGTGCATTCTGAAACCAAAATTCGAGGCTAACATCTTGATTTGCTTTTAATCCCCATACTGCCATCGGATGTCCGTTGTTATTAATTGTAGTGTACACAATACCAATTGCATTACTCCCTAATGTATAACCACTATTTCCATTTCCTTTAAAATCAAATTCAGCATAAACAGACGCGGGTCGCGGGTTATTAGGCTTTATAAAATACTTATTATTAGGTATTCCGACTATTTCGATGTTAAAATAATCTTTAAGCATTGAAATCAGATATTCAACGCGAACAGACGGTAGAAGTGAATAGTTATCAAGCCACGATGTTTCGCGACGATACTTGACCTTATCCCAATTCCCTGCATTATTTGGAGTTACCTCGTTTGATTTTATATTATACTGAAGCGACAAACTTTCAGGAGGATTCAAGAAGTCTATATTATCAATTTCTTTCAATTCTTTAAGTTTCAGTAAGTTTCCATAAACAAACGCGCATTCGAAGGAATTATCCGTGTAATTTTTTATTAATAGTTCTCCCTCTATTTTTCCGTTGCTATACAGAATTGTAGCATTTCGAACCACCCTCACAAACGCTCCACTCCTTTCAGGTTGATGGGCGAAGTCAAACAATCCGTCAACGGCTGGGGTGCGCTTTATTTTGAAAGACAATGTTCTGCTGAGTTTTAAGTCATCAAAATTGAAAAGCGAATTTTCGTAAATGTACGAAAAAGATACGTCGTCGCTGAGTTCTACCTCGTTGTTTCCTATTATTAACCTATCTCTCATATAGTACGATAATTTTTAACCTGCATTGTGAATATAACCGTTTTAGGCTCTTGTTTTTCATCGACCCTGAACTGCTTTTCTTTGATATTGACAGGAATCCAACTCCCGCTAACTTCGTCAAGGTAGGCAACGCTATCAGATAATACAATGTCGCTCAAATATTTACTAGTTAATAAGTCCGCGTTTTCTTGTCCGATAATTATATCTATCAACTTGTCTGACATAGTGTTATAACCGTCAGGATTAGACGTTTTTAACACGTCGATTGTCTTGCTCGTGCTGTGGATAACGGAATGGCGGGCAAACCACCAATATTTCGTGAAATTACCTTGACTTTGCCAACGAACATTATCGTATTGAACACCGCAACGAGGTTTATAGAAGTCAATGATGTAACGGTGGTCGCTCCCGTAATAGTGCTCAAATGTATGGTCGAAAGTTGGGTCAAAGGTACCATTGTGGATAAATATTTCTCCAATTGTAAATCGTTTCGTGCTCTGCCATACGTTCAGCGATTGAACCTTGTTCTCGACCGTTCCCCACACCGTAACAGTACCGTCATCGTTAATCCTCCGAATTGTCTGTCCAACCCTGTCAGGCATGAAAATAAGTACGGGGAACGAACCATTAACAGACACTATCGGAATTCGTTGTGGTGGATAGATTTCACTGAATAACGATTGTGCTCCGTTGGTAGCAAACCATGTAATCGAAACAACGTTTGCGTTGTTATAAGTAATTGGAAAACTACCCGAATAATACACACGAACATAATCAGTAACGTCAACAGTTATTTCGTTTGCATAGAAGTTGTATCGAACATTATTCACGTTGATATACTTTATAGACGATAACTTGCGTGTAATCTTTAATAAATGTGTTTCCCAACGGAAAGACGGGTTATCGAAATATTCGATTTTGAAATTATTGTCGTTAAAAATTCTCATATCGTAATGTGTTTTTCCATTAAGTCAATACCTTGTTCAAATTCAGTAAACTCGCGATAATCCATTAACAGCGTTATTTCTGACGCTGCTTCTTTGAATACGTCTCCGAGCATTTCATAGTCTATTCCCCTGCCAAAATTACCACTATCAATCGCGTTCCATAAATCCTTCTGTTGTCCCTTGTTCATCACTATTTCTCCCGTGCTGAGTCTTGCGTTAATCTGGTCGGAATATGAGTTGCCTTGAACAATCCCGCCTCCCGCGAATTTCGGGCTTTTTGGAGGTTCTTTCAGCACATTGTACGCGCCAACAATTGCAGCGACAACCGCACCCACCCCCGTCGCGATTGCGACCAAATTCATCGGGAACATTTGACCCGCCCCCGCTGCGATTGCTTCCGAAATACCTATTGCAAGATTCGCACCTATCTGAAACAGTGCCAACGCTTTCGTGAAACCTGCCATTGATTCATTATCTTCTGCCAACGTGCTAATCATGTCTTTCATAGCACCTGCAATCGACCCGACGGCTGCTAATTGTTGTTGCGCCGTTTGACGCATTGTTTGCGCCACCTTTTTCTCGCCGTCCATTATTTCGCGTTGCGCCGCGAGAACGGCTGCCTTGTAAGCGGCTTCGCTTTCGAATAATTTAGCGATTTCTTCCTGCTTTAAATTAACCAAAAAGTCTGACCGTTGTTGAGCCGCTTCCTGTTCAATTAGTGCCGTTTGCACTTCATTGTCATAAAAAAGCAACAAACGTTCTTCGTAAGCATTTTGAATCGCCAACGTTTGGTCAGCCACGCGCTTCTGAAATTCTTGCTTTTCAACTTCCGCTTCTTGCATGGCAAATTTTCGCATCAAGGCATTTAATTCAATCACGGAATTATTCCAAATCGCCATTTCTTCCGCGCTGCCTGCTTTGACGCCTTTCAGCCGTTCATCAAGCGTTTTCTGATATTCTTTAAGTTCCTCCGTGCGCAAAAGTTCAATCATTTTCAGGCGCAACTCGCGTTCCGCCGCGCTACCTTTGGCGGCAACTTCAAGCAACATCTGTATCCGTTTTTGTTCTTGCGTTACCTGCTTTTGAAAGGCTTCCTCGCTATATTTTACCTTTATGTCTATAATACGCTGTTCGCTGCCTTTTTGCATGGCTTCAATTGTGGCTTGAATTGAAGCCCGTGCCTCCTTTGTCAAGGTTTTTTCCTTGTCGAGCCTCTTTTGCAAGTCTTCTATTTTTCGGCGGGTGGCAACCTTTTCCGCCTCTATATCACGCTCTTCCCCTGCCTTGCGTAACTTGAGCAATTCATCCTCGAGGTTACGGGCTGCGTCGAGCGTTTCTTTTATTCTTTTGGCACGTTCATCGGAGGCTTTTTTTCCCGCGTCCTTTTGTGCCTTGACAGCGGAGTCGGCGATGTCTTGCAACTTCTGTTCGGCGGTTTTTACCTCCGTTGTAATTTCGACACCGATTTGAACTTGCGCCTCAAACCCTTCAATCTGCTCTTTCAACTCCTTTAATTCCTTGTCAATTTTTTTGCGGCGGCGGCGCCCCGCGTCTTCGCGTTCTTTTTCAAGAGCACGCTCTTTATCTTGTGCCTTTTGTAATAATAACTCGTTGTTTTTCAGGTTTTTAACCTCGTTTTCGTGTTCGCTTTCGCGTTGCTTTGCCGCCGCCAACCTTGCATCCGCCAACTCCTGCTCCGCTTTCTGAATGTCTTTAGTTGCTTCTCCCCGCGCTTTCATGCGGTCTATTTCACGTTGCTGGGCTTCAAATACTTCGTCTTGCGCCTTTTTTTGACGCTCCATGATACGGATGTTTTCGCGCAATTCCTCATTATAGTCTGCCTGAGCGCTCTTGGCTTCTTTGCTGCTACCTATGAGCATCGCTATTCCCGCCGTGAGTGCTATCAGTGCCGTGAGTATCAATATGGCGGGGTTGGCACTGAGCGCGGCATTAAGTAACCATGTCGCCGCCGCTGCTAACTTTGTCGCTACTGTTCCCGTTCCCATTACTGTCGCTTTTGCTGCTTCTGCTTTTGTTTGCGCCACCGTTTGCGAAAGTCCAATCTTGTCGAGTAAGTTTTTAGAGGCTTGAAAAACGAGACTCTTTTGGTTTAGCATTATATTGACTTGTTGCACGGTGGAAAGTGCCACCATTGCAATCTGAAGTTTCTGCATCAATTCAGCCGCCCGCTCGTTGTCTATGTTCAACGAGTTCAGCGTGTTCTGAAATAACATCATGGAAGTATTAACCCCCTGCATTGCGCCCGATAACGCGCCGATATTTGTCGCCGATTTTGCACTTGCATCAATCTCGGCATTTAGGTTGTTGATTTGACGTTTGACTTCCCCTGCCTCTTGTGCCAACTGTCGATATTCCTCGCTGTTCTTTCCCCCCGCTTGCGCCAATACGTCCATTTCGTTCTTTAACTCTTTAAGTGTGGTTTTTAGGGTTTTATTCCCTACTTCATAATTACCGACTTGGCGGGTGTACACGCCGAAACTTTTTTCTGTTTCGAGTACTTTTGAATTCAGTTCTGCCAACGTCTTGAGCATTTCCTTTCCCCCCGTACTTTGACGCTGTTCTTCGCTCAAGGCTGCATATTGCTGTTTAAGATTTCCAATCGCCGCCCGCTGCTCGTTCAAACTACTGCCATAACTGAGCGTATCCTTATTCAGCGTGTTCAAGGTTTGCACGGCGGTTTTCTGCTCCGCTTGTAACATCTTGAGTTCTCTCTTGTTTTCCGATATTTTGGCGGTGTTCTGAGCAATCTGCTCGGCATTTGCCTTGTAATTATCCGACAGACTTTTGTTGGCGTCTTCAAGTTGTGCCGTTTCGTTCTTATTGTCTTGAATGACTTTGACAAGGTTCTGCAACTTTGTCATCGTGTCGATTTCGTTGATTTCAACGTCTATAATTACAGTTGTATTCGCCATAATGTCAGTGTATTGTCAATGTTTTTACAACGTTATCGAGTATAACTTTCTCTATTTCTATGACAGCGTCAGGCACAACGTTTGAATATATGTCGTTTCGCGGGTTGCGGTGTCTGTCCGTGCCTTTTTCGGCTATATTGTGCGCAATGGCTCCCGCCATTGCATCAAGTCCACGCTCGGTTGGGTCTTTTGGTGGGAAACGTCTTTGCATTGCTTCGCTATTCAGATATCGATCCGAGTATTGCAGTGGCGCAACGGTTATTCCTTTATCTTTTATCCATTGTTTTATTATGGATTGAAAACCTTGCGGCACGTCTCCAGCTTTCCTACCTACTTCCAACGTTCCAATCGGAGCAGTTCCTTCTCCACCAGCAACCAACCTAACTCCGTTATCGTCTATTTCAATGTGAAAACTTTCGCTAGTCCGACCGCTCGCGTTAATACCTTGCGCCTGCATATTATTTTGAATTTGCACGGCAACACTTTCGAGAACTTCTGCTACTTCATTTTTCATTTGCAAACTCCTTTCGTTTCGCGGAGTGTAATCATTAACGCCACCCCTGTCGTTGTTATGTCAAATTGCTCGTAAACCTTTTGAGTGTTGTACTCATTTACCCCGTACTTTATAATCTCGACGTCGCTCGATTTTCTGAAATTGCGTACCAACGAAATTCCGAGATTTTTCATGTCAGTTATAATTTCCTCGTTCTCAAATGCTGTTCGGTCAAAATCAGTCTTGTCCACAATAAACAGCAACCAATCACACTCCTCACAATAATTTCCGAAATTATTATGCCACTTGCTCTTCGGGTTACGGTATGCAACCACACACGGAAGAACAGACGTGTCGACCTCGTTGTTGGCACGGGTTATTTCGTTGTAAATAAACGGAAGACTATCTGTTTCGTTTATTATTGATTTTACTTTTTCGAGTAAGTTCGGCATGATGGCGTCTTTGGAATGATTCGGTTATAAATGTATGTTTTTTGGCGAGTAAATATTCGAGGAGCGTAATCCGTTCAGCCGCCCCGAAGTCATGAAGTCCAAAATATTGTCGGGTGAAAATGAGCATTGCTTCAATTATGCTAGGTTGTAATAGCCCCGCGCTTGCAACCTGTTCAGCGGCGGTTTGCGGTACTTTATACTGCTCATGTATGTTGTTGAAGAATTTCATGAACTTATCAACTGCATTGCGCACGGCAACCACCTGAAATACGGTAACGCCGAGATTGCATAACTCAGAATGTAAAACGCGAGGCAACTTGCATTCAAGTAACTCCGCGAATTGTCCGATAGTGAGTTGATTGAAATCAAAAGGGTGGCAAACTGTGTATTCCTTTTGAATTTGCTCGATAAACATATTTAATTGAGCGTCTGGAACTTTGCCTTTGAATTCGTACCATTTTGTCCTATTGTTAATTTCCAACCTCATCGTCAAAGTAATGTTTGAGGTTATCCTTGAGCATTCCTTCTTTTATTTCAGCCGTTATCGTTGCGCTGTTAACACGAACACCGCGCCAACGTACATCAATGCCATTTTTTAATTTTAAAGCGTTGACGTGGCTTGATTTTTCGTTATCGCTGATATGTTTGAGAAGGACAATGGCTTGGTCTTGGTAACAGTTTGAACAAGCAAACTCAGGAGTCCAATCGATTCCGAGTTCTTTGCTCGTTTCCATTACGAATTTCTTTTCCTCTTCCGTGAGGGTGCGCTTCCGAGATATTTTTCTGAGTTCTTCTTGCATTTCAGTAGGTTTTTAAGGGTTGATAATTATATCCACTTTATTTTCGAGTTGTTCCGTGCGTGATTTCAACGATACTAATGTGGTTTCTATTTCGTCAATCATAGTTTCAACCGCTTCGATATGTTGCTGCGTAACCACATTGCTTTCGAGTGTCTGTAAATTTGTGGCAACGTTGAAAACGTCCGTGCGAATATTTTCCACCTTTTCTTCGAGTTGGATCAAGTCATTTTCAATCTGAGTAGTACGTTGTTGCAAATCATTGACGTCGTTTTGCAACCCCGTGAAAGCGGTCATAGCTTCTTCCGTGTCATTGATTGCTCGTTGTACATTAATGTCAATATCTTGCAAGTCTTCGAATAGCATACGTTCGTTTCCGGCATATTGTTCATCCCATACGATAGGGGATTGCGTACCAACTTGCATTTTTTGTACTATATCCCAAAATAACTGTCCTATCCGTTGCGCGGTGTTGGCGTCGTAAACTGTTTCGTTTCGAACTTGCAACGAACGGGATAATAACTGAGAAAATGGTACGGTTGAAGGGAGTGCTATTGCCATGTGATTTCAATTTTTGCTGCCATTGTGCCGCCTAGTAACTATTAACCAAAATAGCGGCGGCACTGACAGCTGTGTTTTTACGCGGGATAAGATTTTAGCATCAACGCGTCAAAAGCGGCGCGGCTTGTTTGGTAGTTAGTCATGAAGAGGTTCACTTCTGCGAACTGAGCACCTTCTTCAACCAACGTAACAATCCACGCTCCGCCCGTTGATTTATCGATGTTGTTACGGGTTTGCGTTGTACCAACGAGACCCGTTTCCGAACCAATAATAACGAAAGAACCGTCTCCGACTTTGTCCTTTGTTGCCAAAATAACCACAAATCCCTCGCGGTTTTTCATCAATGGTTCAATGATGTCTTTGGCAGTATCCGAGCCTCTTTTTGGCACGGCAAAAGAAACAGTCTTATTGTATGCAGGCATCAAACCGTCGAGGTTTGCTTCGTCCTGTGTGCCGTCATACGGATCTGTCGTTGGGTTGTAAATGGCAACCGTTTTTGCTCCCGTTTTTAGAGTAATGTCTGAAATCATACGGGGGTTCGTTGCATCGCGAACATAGTCATCAATATCTTGTTTGTTGATAAGTATGGCAGTGTCTTCGTAACCTGCAAAAATAGGGTTTGCGCAATCAAGAGCTATATTTGCCGCCACTTGGGAGGCACATTTGTTAATCGGCATAATTTTTTTTTTAAATTGTTAATTGTTTATTTGTAATATTTTTTCTCGTTTTTTGCACTCAAAATTTCGGCACGAAAACCCTAGTACATTCTTTATCCTTTCAAGTAACTCAGCATTTTTAGCCTTAATTTCACCATTTTCATTTCTAATAAAATCATAGTCAATTTGTAATAAATGTAATTTTTTTTCAACTTCTTTTAGGTTAATAGATAGGTGTAGATTCGCTTCCTTTTGTTCTAAAATTATGTTAAATGCGTTGTCAATTCTCTCGGAATTTTTTTTTTCAACTTCTAATTTATTTTCTTCAATTTTTAATTCGTTTTCTGATTTATGAAGTTCAACATCAAGTTTTTTATCTTTGGCTTCAAGTTCTGCAATTTTTTTTTTTGATTTTATTGTAAAAAAATATACTATTGCTCCGCTTCCGCCGCCAATACCTATAATTAAACTTAAAATTGATAAAATATTTTGCATTAGTAGTTGAAAAATGGTAAAATTAGTGCGACTTTTTCATCTAAAAATTTATTCATTAGAGTAATCGCGGCATTTAGGCAGTCGACCTCCTTCTGCAAATCGTAGGTGGTATCACCCTTGAGAAGTTTTGGGTCGACTGCTGTGCCTTGCTGCGTTTTTCCGAAACGTTGGCTCGATTGCCAAACGGCAAACGTCCAATATTTGAGTGCTTCGAGTTTTTCAGTATTATCAATAAAGTCATCCGAAATCCGAAAATGCTGACAGAAATTGATTTGAGCAAATGAAATGACTCCCGTCAGGCGTGCCACATCACGCGGCATATCCGAGCGGATTGGTACGAAGTAAAACTTCGACTCGTCCATCATTTGCGCTGTAGTAATCAAGTCTGCCATAATTTTTACGGAGTTGGTGTAACTTTAAGGATTGCAGAGGATAACAAGTCGTGGATTTGACCCCCGATGTTTCTTTCTTTTTGGAAGTTCTGAACGTTGTTCTCCCAAAATGGATAAGCAACTGAAATGTAATTCTTTTCCTTGACCCAATAACCGTCAGGGATGAAACAGATTGCCGCAAGGTTCGGGATTTTCAAAATTACGTCCGTGATGTAAATCTCGTCCACGCCAAACTGTCCGCGCATTTCTTCAATCATACGATAGAAGGAGTCTCCTCCCGCTGCATAACGGAATCCGCTCAAGCGGGTTAATTCTTGTTGTGTCAGGATAAGAACCTTTTTCTTATTGTCAGGGTTGCGTACCATATCGCACATTATACGAATGTCCTGAACAGTAGATTCGGAGGTGGTTACGGTTTTAATGCTCGTGAAAGCGTCCGCAACTGTTTTCGTTCCAATCGTTTCAAAGGTAGTAATTCGGTTGTTGGTGGTGTTAATGGCATCTCCAACCAAAATTGCAGTGATGATTGAGTTAATAATCATCTTGTCGAGTTCTTGGTTCAACCATGTAAGGAAGCGCGTCCATTCGCCCGCTTGTTCAATTTCGTCAATGTCTTCGAACGCAATTTGTTGGCGTTTGTAAACATATTGAGTTAGAATCTGTTTTGTAATGGCATTGATTTGTTGGATGATTTTTTCGCCGTTGTTGGTTTTTTTCCACCCTTTCGCAAAAATTTCCACGTCGAGCATATCTTGCGTGGTGTAATGGAATTTCGTGTAGAAAGTTTGGTGGAGCATCGCGTAGAGTGGATTGAGGTCTTCCCATTTGTTTGAGATAGTGAAATCGACAATCTCTTGGAAAGCGAGCCCGCTGATACCGTTTTTAACCATTACTTCCTGAACAGCGTCGGAAACTGCCTTGTTCTCGCCAACAACTGACGGGGTGCGAAGGATTGCGGCTGCAATTTGGTTTTTAATGGCTGGGGTAAACCGTTCATTCGGTTTGATGGAGTTTTGCACGAGTTTGAATTTCTCGTTCATTGCGTTGGTTAATTTGTCCGTAACCGCTTGATTTTCTGTACCGATTATATCTTTGACGATACTTTCGATTTCATCTTTCAAGTCTGTAACGTCAAATTCAACCTCCGAAGTTTCGAGGCGGTCGATTAACGCAAGGATTGCGTCCCGTGCCTCCGCGCCTTTTTCAGTGAAGGCGTTCATAACTTTGCGGCGAATGTCTTTCAACTCTTCCGCCGCAACGTTCTGGATTTTCATTGTCTTTTTTGGCATGACATTTGATTTAATTGAACATTGAATTGAATTTATCGATAGGGTCTTGATTGACCTTATTTTCGTAATGCAGGGCGTTTTCTACCTTTGTTTCTTGTACCTTTTCAAACGGTTGCGCGTTGGCTGGTGTGTTTACCAACGACAAGGAATAAACGCTCATTTTTCTTATATGGACGTGGCTGAACGACCCGTCCGTGTTGTATATGTAATCATAATCATACGCCCACCCGCTTTTAGAAAAACCTTGAATTATCCCCTCTTGTAGAAGGTTTTTCAAAGTGTCATAATGCAGATATGTTTTTGGAACATAAACAACAAAATAAAATCCAACTGAATTAACCTCGAATACCAACACTCGCCCGCAAAGGTGGTTAATGTCATCTCGGTGTTGCACATCGACGGGGAGATTAAGTTTGTTTTTTACGAAATATTCCTCCACAAATTCGTCGAAACAGCCTTGCTCGAATGTTTCGCCGTTTGTATTTTTTGCAGCACCGAATTTTGTTTCGTAACCTTTTATAATCAGTCCGTTGAGTACTGCTCCGCTTGTGTCTTTTTTGTTAATGGTTGTTGCGGGAACGTTTGAAACTTCCTCGTAACTCCCTATGAGTGTGGCGTCTTGAATTTTAATCCGTTCCATTAGACAGTCGTTTGTGTTGTTAATAATGGCGCAAGTGTGCGCGGTGGCTTGTTGTATATGGTGTAATCAAGGTCGATCCCGATTGCAATACCAAAGTTAATAAATGTTTGATTTAGTAACCGTTCAAACGATTGATATTTCATAAAGTCTCCCTCGCGTAACTCCGTGCCGTTTGCAAGTGATTTGCTCGAAAGCGCGTCAATAATTGCTATTTGATTTGCAGGAACTTTCACGCGGTCAGCAATCGCCAAAATAGCAAGTTTCATTTTTTCGTTGGCTTTAGTATCAATTGCAGAAAGCGCAACCGTATGAAAGTTCATCGGGCGATTGAAAAGTAAAAATTGTTTTTGATTGCGCAAACTACCATAACTGTTCGTAACCTCTTTTTCAATTTGTTCGCGCTGTTCAGGCTTGAGCAATTCGGTTGCTGGATTCTGTGTTGGCTGTGTCGGCGTTGCGGCAACAAGCGCACCCATGCGGGCTGAAACAGTGTTGCTCCCGTTCATTATATTGTCAATATATTGCAGGTATGGGAGACACAACTGTCTGTCGCTCATTTGGTACTGTTCAAACGTTTGGCTCCGCATGACATATACCTGCATTGTACGGTCAATCGGTTGTATAAAGTTCCATTTATCTTCGCTACGTGTAATGTATTCGTCAGGGAGAAGTAACTTGAAACCGAGCGCATTATAACCTATAACGGCATAACCGTCCGAGAAAAGTTTGTTGAGCGTCATTTTTCCATAGTGCGCAAAAAACCACTTGAACTCCGCCAAAAGAACAGCGTCCACGTTGCTATCCTTTTGCAGCAATGTAACATCGTTCACAAGGTCTGTTAATAAATCGCAAATATTGATAAAAATCGCATTTGCAAACGCAAGGCGGTTTTCCATCCAATCGCCAAACATGGCAAAACTACTGTTTAACCTTGCATGACTTGGGCGAAATAATGATACAATACTATCTATGATTTTCATAGAAATGTTTTCATGGTTGGTGCGGCAAAAATAAATTATTTCTAATACAACGCACTAAAAATAAAAAAAAATTAAAAATGATCTATGTAACAAGTTCGCGCATTACGACCATGATAAAGACGTAACGGGCGGCATCTATTATATTACGAGCACCATCGTAAATTCCTTCCTTGACTTTATAGTCTTTAAATTCGGCTTGAGCATTCTCTCCGCACACATAAATCGTCCACAATGCCATTTCAGCCAAACTGCTATCAACGGCCATCTTGACTATTGGCACGGTGTACAAATCAAAGTCGGGATGTTGATGAATATTTAACACACGTGTTCCACCTGCCATTGCATTTTCGTAAACCATGCAGCGAGCGTCCTGTATGGTATTAACGCGCTCCGCTATGACGCTGTCGGCAACAAACGCCTGATAAAGTTCTTCGGAAATATAAATTGCTTTGTTGGCATAATCGAATTTAACGCTGCAAAGAGCGTTCGGCGCGGTTGTGTCCCCGAAGTCAATACCGAGATACTTGACAAATGGTTGTCGGTCAAACGTTGCGCGGTCAATGTGGTGTACCTTGTTAAATACGCGCCCGCCGAGCGTTGCATACTCGCCGAGTATTTCGTTGGCATAACGTTTGTATTCGGCTGACCCTATTTCTGCGTCTTTGCCCGCTTCTTCAATGGCTTGAAACCGTGCCTTTTGCTCAGCCGACAGAAATGAATTGTTCATGTAGTTAGTGATTAGCGTGTTTACGGGTGTTTGCAATGCGCGACACCAATGATTCGCGTCTGTCGGGTTCATATCGGCAACAATTTGTTTTTCCACGCCAACCTCGAGCATTTCATAAAGTTCTTTATCAATGCCGTCCAACTCGTTAATATAGAGCCACTTCATTCGTGTACCTTTTGCATCTTGCGGGCGGTTGAATGACCTGAACCTAAATATCATACGCTTGTAACGTGCAATGTATTCCCCCTCCGCCTGCTTATATTTCGGCGCAATTCCGACAATGCCTGCAAAGTCTTTCATTACTTTACCCAAATTTGGGAACGTGTCGCTCGTGATTAACACGTCGCCACCGCTGCCATGTGAAGCGATTGCAAGGAAACGCCAAAGGTGCGCAAGTGTCTTTCCCGAACGCCGCCCTCCGCGAAGTATAATGACGGGCTCACGTGTGTTTGCCTTGAAGAAATCTATATAAACTTTGTCGGGGCGAAGTAGTTGCATGGCGGTTATTCAAGGTCGGTTAATGGTACAATGTCCGTGTCGTCCGTCTGAATGACTGTCGTGCTCTTCAAAGTGTCGCGGTCGGCTTGCGTACCGTAACGCTTGATAAACAATGCAAACTCCGCAGCTCCCGCACGGGGAGTATCGAGTTTGTTAAATAATTTTAAGTCAGCACGTTCAACAAAGTCGCAACGATTTTCGTCCAATGCCGCCCGTATTGTTTTGAAATCAGAATGATTTTGAATGGTGCGGCGGCAACAACCAAAGTGCTGATAAACATGATAAACGCAAGTGTATTGATTTGCAAAGATAACGTCTGTTATTTCTTTGACGTCGGTTGGCAGTACGTGCGGGCAACCCTTTTTTTTGACTTCCATGTCAATATATTTAAAACGCGGCAAAATAAGCATAAATATTTTAAACCGACCGACGTCAGCACGGTAAGCGGGTTATCTATTTGATACAGAAATGAATAAAGTTTTTGAGTGTTATTAAACCAACGGAACACCATAAAGAAAGCCATATAATAACAATATAACAATACATTTAACAATATAAATAAATAACAATCAATGTTTTATGTTTGATTATTATATCATTATATATATCTATTGATATGTATATATATTGAGGTTGTTTTTTTGAGAATTTTTTTTGTTTCTCTTTATGCAAACTTATAACTTTTAACAATCGCCCGAAACGAGCTGTAATAAAATAAGTTGCGCAATTAAAATCCTTGTTAAATGGTTTTATTCGTATAACAATTTTATATCGGCGTGGTTGTGTGGTTGTTGCGGGATGATTTTTGGAAGTTTTCTGCTCGAAACTCGGTAGAACGACAAAAAAGGCACGAGAATTGCTTCCCGTACCTTGTTAAATTTTAACATTCATTAACAGAATTAAAGTGGATGATTGATTTTGTTTTTCAAATCAAATGCCTGCCATTTTCTATTAGATTTCACATAACACATATTTGAGCATTGATGTTGTTTTACAAGTTGTTGAATATAAATCCGATTAACTTTTTTATCAATGCTTTCAAAAAGCGTAATGCAGGCGGTCATATCGGTATATCCGTCACAAAGGAACATAGTCCCAATTTTGCAGGTAAAATCATATCTGATTTCGTTTACATAGCAACCAAGTTGCTCGTGAAATTTTCCTTTTTTCATCTTTTATAAAATTTGTAAAGATATGTAACCCGTGCCTCCTGATTTAGTACGTCGTAACCGATGAGGAAATTGTTCCCTTTGATTTCGAACCCGATTTGAGGTGCGAGCGATAATTTGGAGGTGTGAATGTTGTAACCAATTTCCGCGCCCGCCAAAAGTCCCAATTTTTGATAATGGTGTATGTCGCGTTCAATGGTGTGTGTAATTGTAGTATTTTTTTCTCGATACTTGAGACTGTCAAGCCTGCAATCGTAACCCGTAATCCATGCCTGATAATTTGTGTCGGAGTAATAGTACTCTGAAATAGGTAACGGTACGGACAAAGTGGTGTCGTTGGCAGTAATGGTATAAATAACAGTGTCAACAACTCGCTCAATGTTCAACACGGGTGTAATAATGCTAACAACCGAATAATCAACGATTGTGTCGCGTGTTTCACGGATTTCTACGCGGTCTACATACGTTGGTTGTCTGTTGTACATACTAATCCAAACAATTAAGACACAAACAATTAAAGAAGTTATTATTGTTGCAATATTTATTCTATCCATTGTGTTCATTTCCTATATTTGCAAATTCATTTTCAAACTCTCGGAGTTCAGTGCGCACTTGTAGATTTAGGTAACTGATTAATTCGGGCGATACATTTATCACGCGAGTAGTTCCTTTCGGAGACATAATAGTAAGAACCGATTGTTCTTTAATATCTTCTTCGAAAATTTTAAGATAATTCTTATAAGCGGTTATCATGAAATCTAATTGGTTTGCTCTTGCGAGCGTTTCTTGTGTCATAATTAGTTATTTAATAGGTTAATAAATTCATTATATCTATCACATTTATTTGTGCAAATATGTGAAACAGTATCGTTTTTTCTTATATGGGATATGCAAAATGAATTTTTTGCTTTATTTATCATTTTTTTCATCATTTCCTCTTCGGCGAGTTCTACGGATTTACAGATTACTTGGTATGTTTCAATGTTGGGAAAACCTAATTCAAATTTTTCTTCAATAAATTCTTTTGCTTTTTTACTTTCCATAATATTAAATTAGTAGAGCCAAACAACGTTCTGAGGCAACGTCTTTCCGCTTCCAATGTGAATAAAATCTTTGTGAATTCCTATACGGTTGCAACCCTCAGCAATGGCAGCCTTGATGATTCCCATCTTGCTCGTTCCATCCTTTGAAACGATGTCCGTTCCCGTGCGGTTTGGGTGGTCTCCCGAACCTGAGCGACCCTTTGATTTTTCCCATGCAACCGAACGGAACGCGCTTGTAAGTATCATCGCCTTCCCGTAACGCGCACGGATACGGTCGAGTAGATTCATGTGGTCTTGTGTCATGTCTTGCAATGAGCACGGGGGAGAACATTTCTTAAATTCCTCCTCCTTGAAATATTTTGACGTTATCATGGCTTGATAATTGAAAAAGTGATGTAATAGTTACCGTCGTCGTCCTTTATGTGTGTGCAATACTCGCCGTTAGTAGCGATTTGGTTTACTGCTTTCATCACACCGAGTTTTCGATAATAGTTGGCGGCACTTTGTTCCGTCTTGAACTTGCGTTTGGTTGATGGGAAGCACTTGCGTTCTATAGGTAGTATTATCCGTTTCATTTGGCCTTGCAACTCATGATATTGCTCCATGAAATTCTGCTCGGCGTTGTCAAGTTCTTGTTTGTGCCGTTCGGCGTCCGTTTGTTTTTGTCCGAGATAAATTTTGCGAAGGTCAATTCCAACTCGCTCGGAAACGCGCCGCGTGGTTATACGGGTGCAAATCATCCACGCAATTATGAAGCCCGCGAGGATGAATAGGGGGGCGGTGATAATTAAGATACTCATACTTTGTAATTTAAAGTGTTATTTTTCGTAAATATAAACATTTCCTTTAAATATTCCATAAGAGGAATATTCTTTAAAATTGTAAACTTTTGGTTTATAGTCTTTTTCCATATCTTCAACTAAAACCCATAAGTTTGAATTATCTTTAAAAGTTACGAATTTCAATTTTTCTCCACTTTCAAGGTAAATGTGTGTTTTCGCACCAAAAAATTTAGTGCGTTGAAGTTTTGTGCAACTAATTGTTACACACATTATTAGCGTAAATAATGCTAATAAACAAAATAATTTTTTCATAATATAAATAATTAAATGTTAATAATTTACGGGTTTATATGACCCGCATTTGTGATTTTCTTTTGGATCTTGACATTTCCGTTGCATGAGTTTGCATGTTTGTTCTGTCTAGAATTTGTTCTTTTTTCTATCAAAAATGTAAAGGCATTTTTTCTTTTTATTCATAGATATTCACTTGATAATTAGTATTATTGCAAAAAAGTTTTTCGGTAACGATTTTCTTTTTCTCTTGATTATTGTTAAATAATGATTTTTTTTCAAAACTTGCAACTTCAGTAATATAATCGCGTGCAACGTAGGATGATGCGAAGGCGAGTTCGGGTAGTTTTGAGAAAAAATCCCAAAATTTATCATGGTTAAAAGTTGTTTTTTTTCCGTCATTATAACCATGCGTATTTTCGTACGGAATATCAAAGTAAACACAATCATATTGCGAATAATCAATTTCAAAAATATCATTATTGGTAAATTCAAGTCGCCCAAGTCGCCCAAGTTGCTCAAGTTGCTCAAGTCGCTCAAGTCGCCCAAGTTGCTCAAGTTGCTCAAGTTGTTGAAGTCGTTGAACGTCTAATGAATTGATTTTTAAACGAATAAAATTAGCGAGCGACGCACGTCGCTCGCTAATAGCCTTTCCGCAAACAATATCATGCAATTGCTTTTTAAATGGTTCTAATTCTTTTGAAAACAAATAATTAATACCATTATTCCCAAACGAATAGCAATATTTGAAAATAACATCTTCAATTGTATAATTACCATTATCACAACGATTTATAGCGAGTTTAAACCTATCTCGACTGCACCATTCAAGATTTTCAAAGTCAATTTTTTTGTTTAAAATACCGACATGTAAGTCAATCAGAGGCTTGTATAAGTCGTTCATAGTAACATGATTAGCAATACCAAATACAAGCATAGTGTATCCTATTGAACCGCCTCCGCAGCAAGCATCTAAAAACTTTTCACACTTTGGTAAACAATTAACTATTTGATTTGCAATCGCTTGTTTATTACCCATGTACGGAATTGACGGAGCAGATTTTCCTTTCGTAGATGTATTTTTTATTCTTGAATAATCAGTAACTGTTTGAAAAATAGTTGTTTGTTTCATATATTATAATGTTTAATGTTTGGCATTTTTTTTAAATTGCATTTTTTTTCAAACCTTTTGTCTATGAAGTATATATAACGAAATTGCCTGTAAGTATGCTTTACCAAACTATCTTTATTCTCTTGCAGCATCTTACATGTATTGTCATACCTTTCAGCGTTTTTATAAATCGTAAGATAAAAAGAATGATATAGAATTCCTTTAAATTCGTAAAAATCTGTTAAATGAAATCCATAATATCCGAAGTTTGCCGCCTGATATACTATTCCAAAACACTTACATCTCTCATCCGCAAAACTTTGAATTAATTTTATTTTTTTGTACTTATTTTTAATATATTTTATTGAAAATGAAATAGCCATTGATTCTGCATTTTCTATAATATTATCAATAAGAAACATCCGATTTAACTCAAGATATTCATTATTTTTAAGCCCTGTAACCAACATGTTCCCTGTATTTGCCTGCATAGAATATCCATATTGCAATACACCGACAATTTTTTTACCTATATATATCCCAAGATGGATATAACTATTAGGAACAAATTTTTTTGAATAGTGGTTTTTTTTAATGTAGTCCTTTGCATATTTTGCAGTTATTTCAATAACATACATAGTATCACCCCCGTAACCTATTATTTCATTTTTACAGAAAAAATCTAATTGTTTATATATTAATCCTTTCATACTTATTTGATTTTAGTTGGTAATAAAAAAGGGTCGAGTTCTCCGAAGCAAAAGTCATGGTCGGGCATCGCCCAATCGAGACCGACATAGCAATAACAGTTTTCGAATCCCTTGCGGTTTACGTTCTTTTTGACAACGCCCTGCCTTAATAACTGTTGGTCGATGAGTTTACGAGTTGCAATCGGTAACACTCCAAAGTTTCTCCGCAACTTGTCGTTCACGTCCTTGACAGGTAGTATTGCAAGCGGGTTATCTTTGTCAATCATAAAGATTTTCATGTATTCCGAATAACTTGTTTGCACCGCCTTATCGGTGCGTTTTGGTTTTGGCTTGTAACGGAAACTTTTGATAAAGTCGACGATAATTTTGTTGCGTTCGGGTTGAAAGACGTCGAGGAAGTTGGTGTTCCTGTCCCACGCAATTTCAAGCGTTTTCTCTGGGCTTTCATATTCAATCATACGTCTAACTGTCCCGCTGTCGATATCGTTTATTACAATGGGATTATTACTGAAATACACCACGCTCGCGCACACTTGCAACGTTCCGCCGTTGGTACTTATCTCGCGATAAGGAACTGACGTTCCGCTTGTTATACGCTTTATGAGGTTGTTATCCTTTTGACGCTCATTACTTTCGTCGATAAGTATAGTCGACGCCCTGTTCATTTTGCGCTTTTCAAGAATAAAGTCGTACCCGCTGACGCGGGTGCTGAATGCGTCCTCAGTAATTTCACAAATAAGCCCGTCAAAGATTTGGCACATTAGCGCAACAAATGTCGATTTGCCGCTTCCTCCTTTTCCTTTCACGGATACAAAGTATTGTCCGCCCCGTGTCCTTTGGAGCGATTTACTGAACACCGCAAGGAGTTCGTAATATTCGTCCTCATACTTGACGCCGAAAACGTTGTAACAAAGTTTCCGAAAATTGCTTGGCGGCTCTTTGTCTTCCCAATCAAGGTTATCAACGAGTATGCTGTCAATGCAGCACACCTCGCGGCATCGCGTGGATAATGTTTCGGGTTTCAGATAGCGAACGATGTACGGGTGTGGCTTGAGCCAAAGACCGAGTTCAATGTGGTCGTCAGTACGGTTTTTAAAGTGCTGTTTCCGTTCATATTCATTTGCCGCCGCCCGCTGTTCCTTGTCAATTATACGCTTAAATATTTGGTAGACAAAGTCTTTGCAGTCAATCATTTCCTGTCTGTCAGTAAGAATTTCCTGCACGTCTAAATATTCATGTTCTTCGGTGTTCATGTTAGCAAACACCCGCCGAGCAATAAGGTAACAGACGGGGAATTGTGTGCTCGATTCCTTGACCGAAATCTTGTACATAACGCCCTCGTCGTTGAACCAATATTCGCCGCTGTAATAGACAATATCGTCAATCCAATATTTGCCGCGTGATGTGATGTAGGTGGAAAAATCTTTGCTATCCATAGTTAAATTTCAATGTAGAATTTTCCGCCTTGTTTTATTATAGGGTGTCCCGCTTTCTTTGCACAATGCGCATAAAAATTTTTGTTGCCACATTTTACTTTCTGAATGTAGTCAAACACGTTTGCAGCTGGGGACACTTGCGCGAATTCTTCTTCGCAAAGTGCAAGATATTTGAGGGATTCCTCCCTCTGAATTTGATTAAAAGTTTTTCGTTTTTCGTCCATAGTTCTTCCGATTTAAGATTAATGATAGTATGATGACAAGTAAGCCCGTTCCATAGGTTGCCCAAAGTGGCGCGGTTATCCACAGCCAACTCCACGACACAGCGTCGAAGAGTTTCATGAGTAGAAAGCAAATGAATATCAGCAAGGTAAACATTTGCGCAATGATTGATGATGTTGTATGTTCTTTCATAGTTTTTTTTTAAATTTGTAATTTTTTTGAAATTTTATTTTTTTGAGCAATTTTCCATAATTTATAATAATATAAATTGACTTCATAATTGCCTTATCTAAATCACGTTCAATTGCATCAAGAGTAATATTATTATACTTCATAATACGACCTCCGTTCCTTTTACGGCAACGCGCACACGGTTGAAGCCCGCACGGGCAAACTTCGCGAGTATCATTCCCGCTCGTGCTCCGCTTTCAGATTTATGAAGGGTTATAATTTGGGTGGTCTTGTTGTGCGCAATTCTGCTCACATAGTTGACACATTTGTCGTCTGAACAATGGTTGCGCAACCGCTCCTTTTTATCCTCGTCGAGGTCTTTAAAGATGAAATTGTTGTAACTGCATTCAATCATAATCGAGTCGAAATTGTAGTGTCGGAGTTGGTCGATGACTTCGTCGTCGATGTGATAAAAGTCGGTTGCGTATAGAATGGTCTTCTTGCATTTGGTTTGTATGATAAACCCGTTGCAAGTTGAGGCGTTGTCGCGCAAGATTTTCGCATGATAATCGTGATACACTGGGAAGGAGTACACGTCGAATTCCGTTACCTGCTTTCCAAAGAAAATTTCGTATTGCTTTGCCACTGTGAAAACGAAATGGTCAGAATGTTTGTGCGACACGATGTATCCACAATATTCTTTCGCTTCTTTCGTGTTCGCAATTACGCTGCTATAATTCAGCCACGCTTCAACGACGAGGCAGTTACCCGCCCCGTCGATGATTACATAACTGTTTCCGCTTGACCCTGTTCCGAGTACTTTAATTGTTGCCATTAGTTAAAGGGGTGTTCTTCTTGTTCAGATGCGGGCGGTTGTTCGTCGTCTTTCAAGCCTGCAATTTCAGGTTCTTTTTTCGGCGGTGCGGGTGGCTGTTCAGTTTGCGCGGTTGCGCCGCTTGAAACTTTCGTTAATACCTTTGTGTCTTTGACTTCAACGTACTCGACGTCGATAGGTTTTTGCTGTTCAGCGTCATTCTGATAACCCGCAAAAGCATTAGGGAAGGCTCGCTCAAACGCGCTTCCGACGGCGCACTTCCAAATCATGTAAGCGGGGCGCGTCAGCCAAATCTCGTTCATTTCCTTGTCAGTGTACTTTTTCAAACTGTCGTCCCATTTCGTATTCTTTGCGTTGTTAAACTTGTTTTCCTCAAAGGAAATTTCGCTGATAATAGGGTGTTCAAGGTTCTTCCGATACACTTCGCACCACCCCGCAACAATGGTTTCAGTAGGTAGCGACCATTGACCTTGACGGCGGATAATTTCGCCTTCTTTTGTTATAACGATAATTCCGTCCTTTGAACCGTTAAAGTCGGGGTCGAATTGTGCGCGGCGCATGGCAACTTCGAAACTCGGCATTAAAACAACTTTGCCGCCCTTTTTAGTAATGGAAACGTCGCGGCTCGCGGGGTTAAGTCCCAATATTTGCGCGTCAATAAATACCTGAAGCAATTCGCCATAATCCCAACAATTATCGTAAGCATTTTTCATCGCGCCTGATAATTCCTGCTCGCTACCTTTGCCAACTTTTTTAAGAAAGTCTTCTTTGCTTTCAATACCTTTCAAGCCAAAGAAAGCCCGCATGGTTATTCCACATCTTTCTTTACATAGGGTTGCGGCTTCTTGAGCCGTTGCAAGTGCAATCGCCTCTTGCATGGTTACTTTTTTGATTGCTTTTGATTCTTCGCTCATACTGATTGGTTTTCGGTTAATAATGTCAGGGCTTTCAATTCGGCAAGTGCCTGATTTAACTTGCGAGTGTGGTAATCTACTTCCCACTGTTTTTCTGTAATTATTTTAATGATTTCTTCCATAATTATAAAGGTTTTAAGTCGCGAACACATCCGCGAAAAGGTTGATAATTACTTTTCATTTTAACGCTGTCTTTACTTTTGAGACCGTTTTTCAGCGTTGGATAATGGTCATAGATTTCGCTTGCAATGTACACGATTGAACCATGACGTTTTGCTTTAAGCCACCGTTTCTGTTCGCGAAGATGTTCTTTGTAATCTTCGAATTTCATACCTTTCGGTCTTTCAGTTAGGATTTTCATAGTATATTGATTTTGGTTTGTACTTTGTTTCGAAGAATATCTTGACTTTCTCGACATTCTCCTTGTCTGTTCCGTTGGCGGTGTATTTATTTGCTTGACGAACTAACGTCAGCAATTCTCTCATATCATCTATCACAACTCCGAGTTCACGGTGCGCACGGTGTAACCGTGCGCACATCTCGCGTGATTTTTCTTTCTCAATACGTCCAATTTCAGGAAGAAGATAGGAAGGTTCAGGAAGACGCTGAGCGTGTTCTTTCGGAAAATTGACAATCATAACTAACTATTTAATAGGTTAATAAAATCTTTTATATAATCACAAATATCGTTGCAGATTCCGTTTGAAAAATCACAATTGTTCCCATCTTCTCCCGTCTTACAAAAAAGCCTATGTGCATCAACTGCTTTTTTCATCATTTCCTCTTCGGCGAGTTCTACGGCTTGTTGCAAATCAATTGTACTAAAAATTAGAGTATTAGTACCTATAAAATAAGACTTATCTATATTATTGATACTATTCTTTATAAATTCTTTGGCTTTTTTACTTTTCATATTCGATAGTTAACGGTTGATTTTCTTTTACCCTCAATTCGACAAGGCATGGCAACAACGGCATATTTTTCGGCTCGCAGTTTTCAGCGTTGTCGAAAAATATAGGTAGATTAACGGCGAAATGGTCTTGAAAACGTTGACAAAGACAAGCGAGTTTCGAGTTGGCACGGCTTGTATTTGGGTTTTCAAATCCGTCAATCTTCATAATAGCACACTCCTCAAATCCGTCGCTTGTTATTAGTTTGCGAAACAACTGAATTTCAATTCCTTCTGGCAAAAAATCAGCGATAGCGTCTTGACAATCAGTTCGATAGTCATTCTCAGCCTGCTCAATGGCAATAATTTGACGTTCGTTTGCGATTAGGCCTTTGCGCACAATTTCAGATCTTTCATCGTTTTTTGAAATTTGATTTTGCGCCGTTGCATAAGCATACGCAATTTCATCTGATTTTTTATCATCTAATCTTAACGCATCTATTTGACAATTAATTTCATATATTTTAGAACCATTATCAATTTTTTCAAAATCCGTGATGATTTTTGATTGTAACTCCGCAATTCTCTTCGCCTTGTCATCTTCCCATTTGCAAAGGTTGGCAGCGTTTTCGTCGTTTATAACTTGATTATCGTGCGCGAATGCTTCGCGGGCTTTCACATTGGTTTCGTTAATGGCGGCGTTGCGGGCTGCTATCTCTTCATTTTCCAACTTTATTTTTTCGTTTGTTTCGTTAATGGTAACGTTTGCAGCGTCATCAGCCTTTCGCAGTTCTTTTCCTTCGTTGGTAACGCGGTCAATTTCTGAAACAATGGCGGTTTTTCGTTCTTCAAGATTTTGAACTGATTTGTCAATTTCTTCAAGTTTGGCAGAGATTTTCAGCTGGGCGTCAGCCTTTGACGTGTTGCGCTGAATTTCATGACATTCTTCGTTGGTACAATAAGGGCAAACAAGGCAGATGAAATCTTCCTTATCAGCGGCGGCGGCGGTTACACTTGCAACGGTTTCGCGCTGTTTATTCCAATACTCGAGTTTTTCGTCAAGTGCTTCTTTCTCAGCCACCTTTGCGCGATAAGTAACCAACAATCTGTCAATTTCAGGATTTTTGACTAATTCAAAGTATTGTTTCGCAGGTTCGGCGGCGGCGGGCGTGAATTCCTTTTTCGGCGTTGGCACAAACTTTTCAGCCTCAATATTCGCTATCAATTCGCGTAAACGTTGATTTTCGGTTAAAACATCGCTTTTAACCGCATTTTGTTGTTCTTCATACATTGTATCGATTTCTTTCTGAAGTGCGCTGATTCGGGCTGAATTGCGGTCGGTTTTTGGTTTTTCGGCGAATGTCTCACGCAAACTTTTATTTTTCACTTCCAATTCGTCAATTTCAGCCTTTTGGTCGTTAATTGCTTTCTTCAGAACGGCTTTATTTGGTAAATCGCAAACGTAATCAATTATGTTTACATTAACGATTGATGAAATCACTTTCAATTTGTCTTTTTGCGGCAAACTGATAAAATATTGAGGATTTGTGAATAATGCAAGGTCGTAACCTTTGCAAGTGTACGAAATATGTTCGTTGTACTCCGCCAACTTGACGGGGCTTTCGTTGATGAAATATTCGCAGTTTAATTCGGTGCGCAACTTTTCATCGTCAGTTCCGCGCTCCCTGCTATACAAAGGCTTTGCAGCCTTTCTGAATATAATTCCGTCCGCGTGGAAAGCAACTTCGGCGAAGCGGTTGCCGTCGCGGTCTTCATTATTGTAAACGTTGCTCGCCGTGAATTCCTTCATGTCGGTTGAACGTTGGTTCATGCACCACAAAAACGCTTCAAGAATAGTCGTTTTTCCGCTGCCATTTTCGCCCGCTACTTTGGCGGGAAAGTCCACTGTCAAATCGTGGTGTTTCTTGAATCTTTTAATTTCGAGTTTCATAATTAGTCAAGGTTTGCAATTATATCTTCTTTGGTAGCGTAAAGCCATTCGCTTGGAGTGTCTGTCATTTCGTTTTTGCAGTTATTACGATTATCGACCGTAACTACTATATAATCAACGCGGGTTTCAATATCTTCGTCGCCTGTCCGTTGGTTGAAGTTTTTAGTTAAAGTCTTGATTCCAATAACTTTAACTTTCAAAATGCGGCTGTGTTGAATTAACCAACACTCCTGCTCAATGTTAAATTTGGTTTTAATGTCCATAATGTATTGATTTTAAGGTTTAGTCGCTGATTAATTGTGGCATAATAACTCCGATTGATTTGTCCCAACGCGGGTCTTTCGGGGTGCAAATAATGGGTGTTTTTTGCCCCTTGAAATTGTAGATAACGTCCTTTGTGGCAAAGGCTTGAACAAAGGTCATGTAAATTTGACTGTCGATTTGAATTTTGTTAATTCCGTGTTCGCAGCCTTCTTCGCATTTTGCCGACTGATTATTTTTTATCAGCGCGTCAATGTCAGGATATTTCAGTTCGTCGTCGCCGTCATAAAAGGCAAAAAACCCGCCTTTTATTCCCTTTGAACTCAGACCTTGAATTCCCTTTTCGGTTACTGTGATTGAATGATATGTGCGCACCTTTGCGAACTTATCATAATGTAAGAATTTGCCGTCAAGAAGTGCCAACTGTTCTTCCGAAAGGTTGCAAATCTCATGCAGGTAGTTTTTCACGGCGCAATGTGCGTCCGTTGCATACGCGAAGCCACCTTTGAAGTGGACGTAATTCTGAGCAGGACGTATCTCGTCGCGGTTGCATGCTTTGTCCATTTTCACGCCATAATTAAAATTGATTTTCGTTTCCATAAAAAAATAATTTAAGGTTAATAGTTAATATTTACATTTGAAAAATGTTTTCTTTAATTTGTTCGTTTGACATTCCCTTTGCTGCAATGGGTGGATTTTGTATCCGCCCCGCCGTCAGCCTGAGCACGTCGTAACAGTGGCGCAAATACTTTTCATCATACGGAACGCGCCCTATTTCAGTTAATACAATCCATTCGAGACAGCACTTATAACACGACATACAGCGATTTCCCGACAGCGGCATAATACCATATTTCGCAACGTTGCGGGCGTTCAGCGAACGCTTGAAGCGCGTTGGCGAAAAACAACTTCTCATGAACTTGTAAGCGTTAAAATTGTATTGTGCGATGAACTGATATTCAGCCACCTTGCTCGCGTTAATGTAAGTAGTGCGATAATTCGCGATGTAAGTGCGCACCCCAAAGTCAAAGGCGTTGCAGGCGTCAATCGAATCCGATAGACCATAAGGCGGGGTTTCTTGTATCTTATCTTTCACTTTGTTTCCCAAAGTAAATTCAGCGATTTTGGCGTGAATACCATAGTCAATCATCATCGCCATAATTATCTGGTCTTTCATAGGATTTTCGCAAAAGTGCTCACGCCCCTCGTTACCTATTTTCACGATTTCAAGAGGCATATTAAAATATTCGGCGAATTCTTTGACGCCTTGTGTTTCGTCAGGATATTGGCGGTTAATACCCGCCACATGAAACAAGTGAACGTCAAAGCCTTTTTCCTTGTATTTTAAGGCTTGATAAATACTGTCAAGCCCGCATGAAAATCCGACACAAACCTTGTTATTTTCAGGTATGTGAATTTTATCAGAGTCAGCGATTTGCATATCGGCTTCTTCGTAAAATATGTTATTTGTGCGGGCGGGATAAGCGTATTGGTCAATCAGCGCAAAATAGCGTGAAAATCCTTGATAAGCGTAAATTTTGCGCCATTGGTCAGGCTTTTGGTCTTGACAGAAATAGTCGTAATATTTCAGCAATTTCTCCGTCAAATGAAACGGATATTCTTTAATAGGTAGTAGTATCATAGCACTACCATTTAACTTCAAAATCTGACTTGCTACTTTGGCACACAATTTCCATTCCGAGCGCGGTGGCTTGTTGCGGCAAAGTAATGTTTTCGGCGCGATAAGCCTTTGAAATAACTCGCTGTATGGCTTGCAATGCGTACCATTCTTCACTCAAATATTCGCCGCGTTTGATTTTCGGATAGTAGTAAGAACGTGCGTTCTTTGTACAAAATGATTTAAAGGTGTGCCGATAAACCTTTGCAGGCATTTCGGGGCTGATAATAACCTCTTTACCGTCAGGTGCTTCAAGGTCAATCACAATTAGTTTGTCCGTTTGAAAACGGCGCACGGTTTCTGATTTTTGCCAATCATTCGTGAATACGATTGTATTGTTTGCGTCCCCGCAACGTACTTCAAAGCGGGCGTTTTTGTTGTTTAACTTGTTTTTAATCATAATAGTAACACGGTATCCGTCCACGTGTCATTCGGGGTTTTATTGGTTAATTGAATGATTTATCTATATTTTCTGAAACATAATTAAGATAATCTCCTATATTCCCGATTTTGCAGCGGGAGCAGGTAATTGATACGTTTGTGCAATTAGAACAAATGAAATTTAATATAAGATAGAAATCTCGAGTAATACAATGTGCGGTTTCTTTGTTGAAAGGCTGATTATTCATTGCAATCTCCTTCCTCATATTCTTCATTGTTAATTTTTTTTTGTGTTTGATTTTTCATTTTTGTATTTTTTTATGTGTTAATAAATATACTATATAGTGGCGGGGGGGGGGGGGGGGGGGGGGGGGTGTTGGGGGTCCCGCCCCTCCTTTTTTTTTTTTTTTTTTTTTTTTTTTCTTGTCTTTTTTTTTTTTTTTTTTTTTTTTTTTTTTTTTTTCCCGCGGGGGTTTTTTTTTTTTTTTTTTTTAAGGGTTGGGGTTTTGGTGTTGCGACGACCTCCGTTCCATTTCCAATTTCTTT
>Ga0082212_10000631_pt3 | contig 33236 bp, 23 predicted proteins | sample TergutNt197P3_FD_71548 | JGI IMG/M metagenome (GOLD analysis project Ga0082212, IMG submission 71548) | Neocapritermes taracua P3 segment gut microbial communities from Petit-Saut dam, French Guiana - Nt197 P3 | ecosystem: Host-associated > Arthropoda: Insects > Digestive system > Gut ... | reverse complement strand
GTAGACCCCCATGGGAAGCCCCAGGCCGATATAGGGAATAAGCACACCGATCCTGGTATTGTAAAGCTTTACAGCGTTTACCATAAGAAACAGAGGCACCATGATCGACTGAAGGGTAAGGAGTATACCAATAATAAAAAGACCGTGCAAAAACGGTGTAATTTTAAAATTTAGCTTGGCAAAGGCAAATCCCGCCATAAGTGCCAGAACAACCACCGAACCTACCGTAACAAAAGAGTAAAATACACTGTTTAAAAAAAGTGTGCCAAACTTCCCCACCCTCCAGATATAAGGGTAGTTGGCGAAATACCATGTCTTGGGAAAAGATAATTTATTTGTAAGAAGATATTCCTGGGTGGTTTTAAAAGACTGGATGATCAGCCAGAAAATGGGATATACCGCCAGGATCGCAAACAATACCATTATCAAATAAATAACAAATTTAAATATCGGAGAAACATTACGGTCGTCCATACCTATTCCTTTACACTGACGAATTTTTCCACCACCCTGACAACAATTATCAGGATAAAACTAATAAGGATCATCACTGTGGAAATGGCATTAGCCAGCGGGTAATTTGGCGCTCCTGTAAAGGCCATAGAATACATGTAGAGCGAAAGCACCCGTGTCAGACCTGCCGGGCCTCCGCTGGTCATTGCATAAATTAAATCAAAGGCCCGGAGCGACCCGGTAATAGCAAGTATTGAGCAGGTAACAATCACCCCGAAAAGTGCAGGCAATATGATATGTGTGAGAATCTGCCCTTCTTTAGCGCCGTCAATTCTGGCGGCTTCGAGAATTTGCGGATCGATGCGCTGCATGTTTGCCAGAAAGATAATCATATAAAACCCTGTGTACATCCAGAGTATTACTACCAGCACGGGAATTATGGGCTGGCTGCTGATAGCAAAATTGGCTTCGGGTTTAAAAATACGAACAATATCCATATAAACCGAATTCTGACCATAATAAATACTTCTAAAAAGGATTCCAATAATAATAGGAGAAATTACATTGGGCAGGTATATTAATGCCTGAAAAAGGTTCTTTGCTTTAATCATTTTTTGATTAAGAAAATATGCCAGAAAAAAGCCCAGGGGAATCTGACCAAAAACGGATACGGCAACGATAAACATATTGTTTTTTAACGCGGTATAAAAGCCGCCGGTTGGTTCGGTCAGCATAAATATATAACTTTTAAGACCAACAAATTTTAAATTGGGGTTTCCAAAAACCTTGCCTCCGTTGTAGTTGGTAAGGCTCAATAAAATAGAAAAAATAATGGGAAAGGTAACAACCGCCAGATAAATAAGCAATGCCGGTAAAACCAGTACGGCATACGAAAATTTTTCTTCACTTCTTTTGGTCATGCACACACCGCCCCTGAACAATGGGTATGTCCGAAAAACCGGAACTTCGGTCTTCGGACATATCCATTAATGTAATGTTTTACTGGCTGGCTTTCCAGTTGTCAAATGCAGCCTGGGTAACGGAGGCTACTTGCTGAGGGGTCATGGTTCCCATACCAATGGCTGCCAGGCCATCGTTAAGCGGGGTGTAAACCGGCCCTTCAAAGGCGGCATCAATAACTACCGTAGATACGTCATATTCACCGCCAAGTTTTGAGGTTGCTATCTGCGCAGGTTCCAGCTTAAGGCTTGATGCATCAATATCGGTCCTGGAACCGGCAGCAAAGGTTCCGTTTTCAAGGAAGAAGCTTACACATTCTTTGCCGACCAGCCATTTAACCAGTCTCCAGGCAGCTTCTTCTTTTGCAGAACCAGCAGGAATATTGGCGTTCATACCCCAACCGGTGGCCAGTACTACAGTATTGGTCCGGGCCGGTATCTTTACTCCGGGAATATCAATTTCGGGGAATACGGTAACGAAGAGTTTTTTCTGTTGTTCAGGAGTAAGCAAGTCCATACCGGTAGAAATAAAGGCGCCGGTCTGCCAGTCTCCGTCGATTAAGTAGGCTGCCTTATTGTTGGCTAAGTCTGCAGGTGCAGCTGTGTAATCAATAGCAAACATTGCCTGAGTCAGCAGGCCATCGTCATACATCCTTTTAACAAATTCCAGGGCTGCCACAAAATCCGGGTCGGTAAATTTTGCCTGACCGGAGTGGATCCTCTGATCCCAGCCCTCGCCGCAGAAACGCCCCGCAATTGCAGAGAAAAGGCAGGATTGCATTACCCACGTTTGATTTGTGGACATTACAAGCGTATCATACCCTTTGGCCCTGAGGATCGGCATCTGGGCTATTAGCTCGGAATAGGTTTTGGCGGGCTGGAGTCCGCAGTCATTAAGCACTTCCATGTTTACAAAAACCGCATTGGTTGCTGTCATACCGCGGGTGATCATCCCCAGATAGCCTGCTGCCTGTTGTGAAGGATCCAGAGATACAGGGGTATATTGGGAAGCCAAACCGTCTCTGGCAACAAAGGGCGCCAAATCTTTCAAAAGGCGTTGGGTATGAAGCGTGGTGGAACGTCCGGAAGGCCAGCATTGGATAACATCGGGAATTTGGCCGGCAGCAGCATAAGCTTCCGTTTTTTGATGGAATGGTTCGTCAAAAAGGTCTTCACGGACAATCCTAATATCCGGATTAGCCTTTTCGAACCGCTCCCATACATCGTTCATTTCGTTAATAGAACCGGGGTTGCTCAGGTCCATGTAGTTTAAGACCGTGAGTTCAATAATGCCATCGTCTTTTTTACCGCCGCCGCAGGCAACAAAGCTTGCCGCCAGCAACAGGACAAGAAGAACACCGATAAGTGACTTTGCAGTTTTATTCATTCAATTCCTCCATAAATTTGTTTTGTCGAATTATAGTCTTTCATCATTTGGCTGTCAATGCAATAATTATAACACAAAAAATGAAAAAACATGATACATTGTACTTATGAAATACGGTTATTTTGATCAAACCAGTCAGGAATATGTAATAGACCGGATTGATGTACCTGTTTCATGGACTAACTATATCGGCGTTAAGGAACTATGCGGGGTTTTTAACCACACTGCCGGAGGCTACCTTTTTTATAAAAGCCCGGAATTCCACCGGATTACCCGTTTCCGGCCAAACGGGATCCCAGCGGACAGGCCCGGTCATTATGTCTACATCCGGGACGATGACAGCGGAGAATACTGGACACTTTCCTGGCAGCCGGTGGGCAAAAGCCCCGATTCGGCCCGTTATACCTGCCGTCACGGTCTTTCGTACATTAAATATCAGTGTGAATATAATGGCATTCGGGGGGAACAGACCCTTTTTATACCACTGGAAGACCCGGTAGAAATTTGGGATGTCCGGCTCCGCAACAATTCGGATCGCAAACGAAAACTCAGTGTGTTCGGCTATGCGGAATTTTCCTTCCATCATATTCAGATTGACAATCAGAATTTACAAATGAGCCTCTATTCCTCTGGCTCATCATACAAAGACGGTATTATAGAAGTAGATTTATTTTACGAAGCCGAAGGTTTCCAGTATTTTACCTCTGCAGCGGATTGTAACGGACAGTGTACAGACAGCTCCAATGATCCCTCTTGCTTCGACTGTCTTCGGGATGCCTTTATCGGCCCTTACCGGAGCGAAACCAACCCCATTGCCGTGGAAAAAGGCGCCTGTTCCGGTTCATCCGAACTGGGAGGAAACCACTGCGGCGGCATCCGGCAGACGGTTGAACTGGAACCAGACAAAGAAACCCGGCTGATCTTTCTTTTGGGCGAAGGAAACCGAGAAGCGGGAAAAAGGATGCGAACCAAGTACGGAAGCAATGCATTTTCTGCGGTAGATGCTGCCTTTAATGCCCTGGGAGATTTCTGGAAACAAAAACTGGAAAAGCTGTCGGTTTCCACCCCCAACAAAGGGATGAACACCATGCTTAACATCTGGAACCTCTATCAGGCGGAAATTAATGTGATTTTTTCCCGTTTTGCCTCGTTCATCGAAGTGGGAGGCCGGACCGGCCTGGGATACCGGGACACTGCTCAGGATGCCATGATGATCCCCCATTCAAACCCGGAAAAAAGCAGGGAACGGATTGTCCAGCTTATTAAGGGACTTACCAGCGCCGGTTTCGGCATTCACCTTTTCAGCCCCGAATGGTTTGAAAAACAGGCTGCGCCGGCTTTTAAAAGTCCTACGGTAGTACCCCTTCCACCAAAATCTCAGCGGATTCACGGAATTGCCGATACCTGCGCCGATGATGCACTGTGGTTAATTCCTTCTATAGTAGAGTACATTCGGGAAACCGGAGACCTTGATTTTGCCGATGAAGAATATCCCTATGCGGATACCTTTGATCCGGATACCGGAGAGGGGACAAACGAAACAGTCTACGATCACATGAAGCGGATTCTTGATTTTTCCGCCAAAGAAATAGGCCCTCACGGGATTTGCAAAGGGCTGCGGGCGGACTGGAACGACTGCCTTAATCTGGGAGGCGGTGAAAGCGCTATAGTGTCGTTTCTCCACCACTGGGCTCTTACCCACTTCTGCGCCCTGGCCCATCGCCTGGGCCGGGATGCGGCCCGTTATGAAGAACTTGCAGCCAAAGTCCGGGAAAGCTGTGAACGGGAACTGTGGAATGGTTCCTGGTATACCAGAGGTTTTACCGCATCCGGCAGGGCCGTAGGTTCGCCGGACTGCAAAGAAGGCCGGGTATTTATGGAATCCAATACCTGGGCGGTTCTTTCCGGCGCTGCTTCGCCGGAACATGGCAGGGCGGCAATGGATGCGGTGGATCAATTCCTCTATACTCCCTACGGTCTTAAACTCTGCGATCCTGCCTACAGCGAACCGGATGACGAAGTTGGTTTTGTTACCAGAGTCTACAAGGGCCTTAAAGAAAACGCCGCCATATTCAGCCACCCCAATCCCTGGGCCTGGGCTGCAGAGGCAATTCTTGGCCGGGGGGACCGGGCAATGAAATTTTACGATGCGCTTTGTCCTTACAATCAAAACGACACGATCGAAGTCCGCAAGGCGGAACCTTATATGTACTGCCAGTTTATCGCCGGACCGGATCACAGCGCATTTGGCAGGGCTCACCATCCCTTTATGACCGGCTCCGCAGGGTGGAGTTATTTTGCCGCCACCCGCTATCTTCTGGGAATCCGGCCTGATTTTGACAGTCTGAAAATCGATCCCTGCATACCCCCTTCGTGGCCTTCTTTCAGTGTCCGCCGGGTATGGCGCGGAGCGGTTTATACTATTACCGTGGAAAATCCCCGGGGGATCAGCAAGGGTGTCGGGGAGTGCCTGTTAAACGGCCAGGCCGTTACCTGCGGCAGTACGGGAGCGGAAATTCCCGTTCAGAATGCCGGCAGCGAAAATCAGATTACTGTTATAATGAGCGTATAAACATGAATTATGAAATTACCGTGCAAATTTTCTCCGGCAGTTTTTTGGAAGAAACGGCTTCCTGGAAACAGATAGAAAAAAAACTGGAATTTGCCCTGTCCCGGCTGGCTGTAAATAAAGTGATCATGGGCTGGTCGCCGGATCCGTATCTTTATGAGAAAACCGCTTCGTATCTGGTAAAGAGAAACATTGATTTCTATCTATGGTTTCCCGTGTTTTCGGAAAACAGCGCTCTGATGAAATTGGGGCCATTAATAGATTACAAAGGCGAACATACCCGCAGCCGCGGAGAACATTGGGATGAAGATTTTATCTTTTGTTGCCCCAACAATGAGCAAAACACAGAAAAAATTCTTGATAAATTCAAACAACAGTACAGTTCCATTCCTTTTACCGGTATATTTCTTGACAGGATCCGTTATTCTTCATTTGCCAACGGGCAGGGATTTGGATACGGGTTTCGGAATGTTTTCGCCTGCTTCTGTCCTTACTGCCTGGAATACTATGAAAAAGAAAACTTTAACGTAGATCAATTAAAAGAAGCTATTTCCTTTCAAACCTCCCCGCCGCTTGGAATAACCGGTTATTCGGGAAACGGAAATTATACATTTGAAGATTCAATCATTTCCGATTTTTTCAGGTTAAAGGCCGGTATTATTTACAGGAGTCTTTCCAGGATATGCCGGTTTTTTAAGGAAAAAGGTCTCGGTGTTGGTTTTGATGTGTTTGCACCGTTTTTATCTCCTTTTGTCGGCCAGGATTTGGTTTCTCTTTCCGGTCTGTGTGATTTTATTAAGCCAATGATGTACCGTGCTACCAGCGCTCCTGCCGGGATCCCGTTTGAATTGGAAGCCTTGCTGCGGGAGACTAGCGCAAATACAATCAACAGAAAGAACTATTATGATCTGATGAATATTAACCCGGCCAGAAAACCCTTTGATTTGGTTTTTTCCGTTAATGAATTACAGAACTTAAGCGCTTCTTCGGCCTGCCCTGTCCATGCAGGCATAGAGATCAACAGAAAGAAAAACCTTGCCGATGCTCACCCCGACTATATAGAAGAAACAATAAAGGTATTTGCAGACACCGGAATCCGGGGGTTTGCTCTGTCATGGAATCTTCTGGACACTCCGGAAGAAAATATTACAAGTGCGGCAGAAGCAATCAAAAATGTAATTTCCTGAATTACATCATAAGAAAAAAGCTTATCTTAATGGCCCGCGGTACTGCAGCAGACCGAGCAGATCCAGCCGTTTTTGATGTGTAATCAGACGGCGGGAAAAATCATCAAAGTTTTTATTTTCGGGAGGAGTCCAGACAGCCTCCGCAACGGCGCAGAGCCGGGGAAAGATCATGTACTCGGCAATTTTTCCCGCATAGATAAGCTCCGACCACAGATTGCACTGCCCTCCAAGAATTTGCGAAGACTCTTCTTCTGTCATTTGCGGTGCAACGGGATTCATGCAGTAACTCTTGTAAACTGTGGATATGATGTTAAACGTTTGCCCGGGCTCTTCGGGATCGTCAATGTGTTTATAATCCAAATAACACCCTTCTGTATTGGGAACCATGATCACAGGATGGCCGCGTTTGCTTGCCGCTATTCCTCCCTTGCTTCCCCGCCAGGACATAACCACAGTTTCTTTTGGAAGGCGGAACTGCTGCGAGTCTTCCAGTACTTCGTCCCAGCCAATCGCAGTTTTACCCCGCTCTGCAAGCATTGTTACAAGCCGCTGGGTAATCCAGCTTTGCAGCTCTTTGGGTTTTTTAAGGCCAAGCTCAGAAAGCCTTTTTTGACATTTGGGACAGGCTTTCCAGCGGTTAAAAAGCACTTCGTCCCCGCCTATATGTACATAGGACGACGGAAAAAGCCAGACAAGGGAATCAAAAACTTTGGCAATCAAATCAAAAATGCGATTATTGCCGGCGCACAGTACATCTTCAAAAATACCAAAACGATCTTCGACATGATACGGCCCGCCGGTACAACCCAGGTCAGGATAAGCAGCCAGGATCGCGCTTGCATGGCCCGGCAAATCAATCTCGGGAACTACATCAATATGCCGTTTGGCTGCATACTCAACCAGATTGCGGATTGCTTCTTCGCTGTAAAAACCGCCGGTAAAAGGAATCCACGGCATCCTGTGATCTTTCCTGAGGGAACCGGTTTCGGTAAGCAGCGGATATTCCGGCACGGGAAGACGCCAGCCCTGATCGTCACTCAAATGCCAATGAAAGCGATTAATATGATGCAGCGAAAGTACATCAATAATATGTTTTATAAAAGTAATTGAATAAAAATACCGGGAACAGTCCAGCATAAAACCGCGCCAGGGAAAGCGGGGATAGTCGATGATTTCTCCGCAGGATAACGAAAAATTTGATTCATTAAAACGGCCTTCTTCCTGAAAGCCCTTGTACTCTGACAACACAAGCTGACGAAAGCTTTGCAGTCCGTGGTACATGCCCTTGCCCGAGGCAGCGTTAATGGTAATGTTCTCTTTTGTAATAGTAATTCTGTACCCTTCGTTATTAAGAAGTAAAGCGGGCATTACAGAAGGCGCCGGCGAAGCTGGCGGGTTGTTTTCCATCTGACAAATAACAGCCTTGCCTTCCCTGTCTTGTATATACGCAAGACCCATTCTTTCCAGATCCTCACGCAACTGCCCATTAACCGTATCAATTTCGTTACGGAACATTCCGTCTCCCTTGATTGTTGGCAGACCCCGGGATAGAAAAAAACCATCCGTAAATTGGCAGGAAACCGGCAGCGGGATAATTGATAACGTTGTTTCTTTCATGGGATTATTATAATACCAATATTACAAAAAAGTATGATCATTCGAAAGTCTGGTTTAATACCCCGCAACTGAAAGGACTAAAGTATGAGCGTGTATGGTATTAAACCAGACGGTATAATAAATTTCCTATCGAACGAGGCTCCCTGGCAGATTATGTATCGTTTACAGATACCTCGCGGCTTGCCGCGGGGAGCCTCATTTCAGCATCCACGAATCCGCCCATTTTTCCGTATAAAAACTGTGGTAATAATCATGGTAATTCATACCGGCAGGAAGTTTCAGGACACCTGCTGTTATCAGGGTCGCCCTTGTAAAACTCGGAATCGCTATAACAAACCAATACAGCGGCCCAAGCAGCAGCGATTGTACAAAGTGACCTTGTTCATGCGGAAGATGCATACCGTGAAGATCCTCATCTCCCAGCACAACACTTCCAAGACAAGCCGCTCTGCCCCGCATTTTTTTCCATTTTATTATTACATTGGTTGTAATACCATCAGTCGAAACTTTGCCTTTAAATAATGTAATTATACCAAGGCCGACAATTGTATTAAAAGCCGGCGTAAAAAAACCTGCTAACCAGCCAATCGGCCCGAACAACGAAGATAATCCCGATCCCCATAAAAATGAAATCAACAACTCGCCCGCCGAGAGTGACATTAATTTAGCACGTAAAAATACCCGCAAATTTTTAAAATTACTCACCCCATCCAATACGTCAGCAACCCATTATGCGATAAGATTACCCCATAAGAGCATATAATAACTACTATCAATCATTCCTGCTCGCCAAAAACAACAAAAAAACACATTTATAATTGCTTCTTTTTGTTAAATGTGATATAATACAATTAACATGATTGACGAACTTTTAAGTTTTATTCCCCAAAACAACGATTGCGATTTTGAAAGGATCAAGCGTTTGCAGCAGCACATGAACGCAAGAAAACCCGGCATTTGTCCGGAACGGGCGGAAATTATCACTGCCAGCTACCAAAAGACAGAAGGCGAACCAATAGTAATACGCAGAGCCCGGGCTTTAGCCGAAATACTTGCCAATATGACTGTATACATAGAAGAAAACACCCTTATTGCGGGAAATCAGGCACGATGTAATTTTGCCGCACCGGTTTTTCCCGAATATTCGTTTGATTGGGTAATAAAAGAACTGGATGAATTTGAAGGACGTTCCGGTGATTATTTTACGATAACCGGCGATACAAAAAGCCGGCTTCGTGCTTTGGAAAGTTACTGGAAAGGGAAAACGCACAAAGATAACGTCCTGTCCAAACTGCCTGACATAAACCGCCAGGCGGAAAAACAGGGAGTACTCCACCGCGGCGGTATTTCCATGTCCGGTGACGGCCATATTATTCCAGAACACAGTCTGGTACTAAAAGAAGGCTACAGAGGTCTTGCGGAAATTGCTAATAAAAAACTTTCTCAGGATGGGTTAAGCGCAGAACAGAAAAATTTTTACAAGGCCGTAATTATTTCAATGGAAGGTGCGCTCCATTACATAAAACGTCTTGGAAAAGCGGCAGCAACAGACGCTGAAAAAGAAAACGACCCTAAACGAAAAGCGGAACTGCAAAACCTTTCTGTAATGTTTACAACTTTTATGGAAGAAGGCGCACGTAATTTCCACGAAGCGGTACAAACCGTCTATATGACTCACCTCTTAATGATGATTGAAAGCAACGGCCATTCTTTTTCGTTCGGCCGCTTTGATCAGTATATTTATCCTTATTACAAAAAAGACCTGGACGAAGGAATTATATCCAAAGAAAAAGCGCTGGAAATCATTACCCATTTTTTTATTATGACCAATTCGCTTAATAAACTTCGTCCCTGGGATCATACTCAGTATTCGAGCGGATATCCACTTTATTCCAACCTTATGGTCGGCGGCGTTAAAAGCGACGGAACTGACGGAACCAACGATCTCTCCTACCTGTGCCTGGAAGCAATGAGTCTTTCACGTCTGCCCGAACCGAACCTTAGTGTACGTTTTTGGGAAAAGACACCTCATAGCCTGATCCTCGATTCCGCAAAGCTTATCAGGAAAGGTTTTGGTATGCCTTCTGTTTTTTGTGACGAAGTAGTAGTTAAGGCAATGATGACGCTGGACATGGATCTTGCAACTGCCAGAGACTATGCGTCAATGGGATGCGTAGAAACTGCCATACCGGGCAAATGGGGACACCGGGCTACCGGAATGACATATATCAACTTTGGCAAAGTATTTGAGATAGTGCTGAACAACGGAAAAGACCCCGCAAGCGGAATACAGCTTATTGATTTTGGAAAAAAGGAATTTCAGAATTATGACGAATTATGGGCAGCCTGGAAAAAAGCACTGGCATTTTATTTTAAGCATGCCGTTGATTGCGACTTGATTTGCGATCAATCACTTAAGTACCACGATGCCGATCCTTTTGCTTCCGCAACTGTTGATTGTGCCCTGGAACGGGGAAAGACACTGAAAAACGGCGGCGCACGTTACGACTATGTAAGCCAGTCCAACATAGGCCCTTCAGTGGTCGGTGACAGTCTTGCTGCGGTAAAAAAACTTGTTTTTGAAGACAGAGTGCTATCTATGGCAGAACTTAAACAAGCGCTCAACGATAACTTTGAAGGACCTCAAGGACAAAAAATCCGTTCTCTTTGCCGCAATGCTCCGAAGTTCGGCAACGATAACGATTATGCGGATCTGATTGTCGCCGATGTATACAATTCCTATCTGGAATTGCTGCCTGATTACAAAACCGACAGGGCAGGATGCGGCCCTGTTGGATGCGGATACACGATGTCTACTTCCAATATCACAAGCTATGTTCCCAATGGCTTTGATGTCGGCGCAACACCCGACGGGCGGCTCGCCGGGAAGCCTCTTAACGAAGGGGCTTCACCCTGCCTGGGTGCGGACAAAGAAGGACCGACTGCGGTAATTAATTCAATCTCCAAATTACCAAACGATCGTATCGCGGGAGGACAGCTTCTTAATATGCGGTTCTCTCCGGGCGCTCTGGAAGGGGAAGAAAACCTGGAAAAATTCGCCTGCTTTATCGAAGCAGGAAGACACAAAAACATTTTTCACAATCAGTTTAACATTGCGGATTCTGCAATGCTCCGCGCTGCAAAAGAAAATCCCGCATTGTATCCTGACCTTATGGTCCGGGTTGCGGGTTATTGCGCACTCTTTTCCACTCTTATGCCCGAAGCCCAGGATGCAATCATTGAACGGACAGAACTCAACTGGAACTGAAATGGAATCACCTGGTCAAAACAACCATGCAGGGTTTATCTCCAAAATACAGGGGTACTCGACAAAGGACGGTCCGGGAATACGCTCCACTGTTTTTTGTGCCGGATGCAACCTGCGCTGCCTGTGGTGCGCAAACCCCGAACTTATCGAAAGTAAAGAACAAACCCTTTATTACAAGGACACAACCGAAACAATCGGGCAGACAATTACCCCACAAGAGTTGGTACAAAAGCTTGTTCGGGACAAAGTGTTTTACGATCAATCCGGCGGAGGTGTCACGTTTTCCGGAGGCGAACCGGCTCTGCAAAGTGAATTTACTGCGGAAACGGCAGCTCTTCTGAAAAAGGAAAACATCCGCATTGCCCTGGATACCGCAGGAAATGTACCGTGGGAAATGCTTCAAACAGCCGCTGAAAACGCCGATTTGATTTTGTACGATATAAAAGCTTTTGATGAAGAAATACACCGCCGGTGTACCGGTGTTTCCAACTCGCTTATCCTGAAAAATGCTGAACGCCTGGCCAGCATGAATAAAAGCATTTGTATACGGCTGATACTTGTTCCGGCCTATAATGACGGAGATGATTTTAAAAACAGACTTGATTTTGTACAGTCCCTTGGAAAAGCGATCTGCCAAGTCGATATACTTCCCATGCACAGACTGGGCGCAGGGAAATACAAGGCTCTTGGCATACCCGATCCTATGGAAGGGGCAAAAGACTGCCCGAAAGAAATTACCGGAGAAGCAGTTGCCGAAGCCGAACGCAGGGGCTTTACTGTTACAGTTGGAGGGTAATGTGAACGCAGCCCAGCGAAGAATGGAGATTTACCAGCTGCTCGAAGAATTAAGCTCTGTTGAAGTAAACAATCTGGCAGAGCGTTTTAATGTTTCCACAATGACCATTAGACGCGACCTTCAGTTGTTTGAAAGCCAGGGGCTGGTTACGACTAACTACGGCGGCGCTTACCTTAACCGGGGAGCCGGCGTTGAGCCGGGCTTTGCCCTTAAGCAGGGCATCATGGCTGCAGCAAAACATAATATTGCAGAAGCGGCGGCAGCGCTTATTAAAGACGGCAATACGATCATCGTTGACTGCGGAACCAGTACTGCCGAAATCTTTAAATGCATTAAAAACAACAACATAACAATTGTTACCGGAGCATGGTCTGCCGTTGGCTATCTTCACGGGAACAGGAAAATAAAGCTTATCCTGGCCCCCGGAGAATACGATGAGCTTTCCGCAGGAGTGGTCAGTACCATGACCGCAGACTTTTACCGGAATTTTAATGCAGACTTTGTCTTTATCAGCACCCAGGGACTGGACCCGGACTACGGAGCAACAGTCCCTTCCTCCCGTGACGCCATAGTTAAGCGGGCCTTGCTGGAAGCGGGAGAAACAACGGTGCTCCTTGCTGACTCTTCAAAAGTTGGCAAGCGTTTTTTTGCCCGCCATGCTGCAACCGAAGAGTTTGACATTATTATTACCGATGATGGAATTCCCAAAAAACAAGCCCGCGAAATCAAAAAACGCTGCCCAAAGCTTGTTATTGTACCTTGCGTTACTTTATAAGGTCATTTTTTAACATTCTGTATTCTACTCTGTCTTTTAATTTTCCATCATGAAATGCATATTCAATAAATTCCGCTTCTTTTATAAAACCGCATTTTTGCATTATCTTTTCTGAATATACATTGTCCTTTAAACACCCTGTATGTATTCTGTATACATTGTTTTCATTAAATGCAAATTCTATTATCCTTTTTAATGCTTCTGTTGTATATCCTTTATTCCAATAATGTTTTAAAATAAAATATCCCACATGCACCAATTTCCCATAAGGTGTATTATCCAATACCGTATAACCAATACCGCCGATAAATTCATTTGTATTTTTGCTTTCAATTACAAAATGATACAATTTCCTTTCATTCGATCCCTGATCATTAATAACTTTTAACAAATTTTCTTTTGATTGCTCAATAGTTTCTGTTTTTATATCCGGTAAATAATACATTACAGCAGCATCGGATAATAATTTATGATGATTATTTAAATCATCAATTACATAATCCCTTATCAGCAGTCTTTCTGTAAATAATGTAATCATGTTTTCTCCGAATATTCATACTATAATCTTAAAACTATATTGTCAATAATTCCCAATTTTTCATATAATAAATATATCTTATGAAGGCAATTAATCACTTAAAAGAACTATTAACGCTTGTTGAAAGTGACAAGTCAGATAAAATGTCCATTGATATGTTATCCAGGCGGTTTCGTCTTTCCGGATCACATCTGCAAAGATTATTTAAAATGACCACAGGACAGCCGATTATGGAATATATCCGCGGACGAAAACTTGCTCATAGTCTGGATACATTGTTTAACACTGATTTGCACATAATAGATATTGCGAACGAGTACGGATTTCAGCATGAGCAATCCTACATTCGGGCGTTTATTAAGGAATTCGGATCTACACCGGGACAGGCCCGGAAAGCAAAATTAATTTTACCCGTCAGAGAACGTATTAATCCCAAAGACCTGCAATCTCTTGGTAAAGGTATTATTTACGGGCCGGAGATTGTTATGATGCCGTCTTTTAACATAATCGGAAAACCTCATGTATTCACGGACTTTAACGATCGAAGAGATGCGCTCGAACCAAATAAGCTGGCGGTTAATTTTGCCAAAGAAGCAGAAAACTGTATTCCGAATATGATAATTCCCGTAATATATATCGGGTATATCAATGTGTTGTCAAAGATAAACAATATAGAAAATGTGGAATATATGCCTTCCGTTCTGGTTGACAATCTGTCCTGTGTGCCAAACGGCTTTAAAGGTATGACCATTCCCATGCATCAATGCGTCCGGTTCCGTTATATAGGCGAACATCATTACGAAGAAATAACTATGGTAACCGCAAGAAGTACCTATAACAAGATACATTCTTTTTTTTCCGGGCAGACAAGATATACAGCGCAAACGAATTATTTTATCGAATGGTTGGACATAAGCGCCTATAACGGTACGTACTGTAAAATGGAATGGTTGTTTCCTGTATCAGATACATTAAAATGATACTTTTGGTTCATTAGCCGAATATAATACTTTTGATTCGTTTTTCTGTGTTAAATACGGATAGTATATAAAGCAACAGGAGATTGCTTTATGAAAATGCAAAAAAATGCCGTTGTGCCGGCAGCTTTGATGATAATCATGGCCTTTACCGGCTGCAGGAACCGAAGCGGCCCTGAAGTGGATATGGTATGGATACCCGAAGCCGGTACGCCGCCTTTTACCTTCAGCATGGGGCAGGCAGATATTGCAGAACCGGTTCATCATGTAACGCTGACCAAAGGGTTTTACCTGGGGAAATATGCGGTAACGCAGGATCAATATTCGGCGATAACGGGAAATAACCCCAGTAGTTTTTCAACTGACGCTGATCCGGGAGAAGTACAGGGTAAGCGTCCTGTAGAACAGGTAACCTGGTATGATGCTGTGGAATTCTGTAATAAGCTGAGCGAAAAGGAAGGACTGAAAAAGGTCTATACCATAACTGACAGAATTCCGGGGAGTGGGCATCCAATAACCAGTGCAACGGTAACGGCGGACTGGAGCAAAAACGGATACCGGCTGCCCACGGAAGCAGAATGGGAGTATGCGTGCCGTGCGGGAACAACCACGGCATGGAATACGGGTGATACGGAGGATTCGGCATTTCAGGCTGCGGCATGGTACGGCGCTAACGCTAACCGAAAGACGCATGAGGTTGGAAAAAAGACAGCCAATGCGTGGGGTTTATACGATATGCATGGAAATGTGTATGAGTGGTGCTGGGACTGGCATGGACCATATAGCGGCGCAGAAACCGATCCGGCGGGTGTTCCTTCCGGGTTTTTCCGCACGTACCGCGGCGGAGGCTGGTGGAGTACGGCCGAGAACTGTAATTCGGCAAACCGGTTTAGTCACCGTACACCGGGCTACCGGGGCCGCGGCATTGGCTTTCGTCTTGCAAGGTTTTAAGTATATTTTTAATGGTTTTTATTGCCATTTAATATTTTATTTGCTTTTTTCGTGGTATTATGAGTAATGGGAATTTTTAAGAAGAACGAAAATGTTTACGAAGGCGGAACGCATGGCGGTGCCGAATGTGTGATAATAATAAAAAAGGCTGAACTTAAGATCGGGAGAGCTACGGTTAACAAGCTATGCGCGGCGTGTCCAATCAAAGATAATATGATACGTGCAAGACTTCAGGGTAATCACAAAAGCGGCCTTTATATGGGAAGTGATGGTCAGCCGCGGTTGAAGGATTGTAAAGTAAGCGCCCGGGCTTTTGATGCATCGAGGGCAAGAAGGTAAGGAACGGGCAGATCCGCATTTTAACAATAATTGAGGGTTGCACTACAGCCGCTTGTGCGAAACAACTTTATAGCTTAAATCCGCATTCATTTCGATCACTGCGCGCCGGTGGGCCCAACAGCCTGTGGAAAGAGCAGCGGCAAACGTGGCGGTATGGCGGTCTGCTTCCTCTATATGGACCGCCATTATTGAATTACTACCCGAAAATCCGGCCGGTCCCATGCCTATGCTATTCAGAGTGCCAAGCAATTTATCCTCAAGTTCCGCCGCTTTTGGATTTGGATTCCGTGTTCTGATAAAACGCAGCAGGGCTTTTTTGGAAAGCTTCGCCGCCACGTCCGCCTGGCCTGCCAGACCAATGCCCACAAGCAAGGGCGGACAGGCATTAGGTCCCAGGGCGACTATCTGATCAAACACGGCTTTAACGGCTCCTTCGTACCCTTCCAGAGGCATAAACACTTTGGCAAAACCCGGCAAACTGCACCCTCCGCCGGCCAAATATACATAAAGGCGGATTTTATCCGAACCGGAAACGATTTCCCAATCAATCCAGGGGATATGTTTTCCCGTATTATCACCGGTATTCTTTTCATCAAAAATTTCCACTACGTTTGGCCGCAGGGGAACCGAAGCAGTCGCCCGAATCACAGCTTCCCTCAGACAGCTTCCCAGTTCTGCCAGGAAAGGAAAAGCCGTTCCCGCCTCAACAAAAAACTGAATCACCCCTGTATCCTGGCAGCAAGGCCGGTTGAGTTTTTCCGCCATTGTAAGGTCTTTAAACATGGCATCGTAAATGCGCTGTTCTAACCCCCCTCCTCCATCGGGATAACTCCCTGCCTGGTCCTGCATCTCTTTTAGTCTGGCAAATACATCATCGCTTAAGTACTTTGTACATATATCAAGAGACCGGACAATTATATCTGTAAGGCGCTCGACATTTTCAGATTTTTTTTCCATCTATCACAGGTATATCAAAAAAAAGTGGTTTATATAATACTGTCTAAAACATTACTTGACATACCTGGCTGAATAATTATAAAAAAATATAGCATAGGAGAATTACAATGAGCACATACAATCCATACGAAAATGTAAAAGCAACCATTCGCAATGCCGCCGGAAAACTGGGGCTGGAGGAAAGCGACTATATTATCAGTATGTATCCTGAACGGGAGTTAAAAGTTTCGTTTCCTGTTCGCATGGACAACGGCTCTGTCAGGGTGTTTGAAGGCTACCGGGTGCAGCACTCCAGCGCGCGTGGTCCCTGTAAGGGCGGTATTCGCTTTCATCAGGATACAGACGAAAACGAAGTCAAGGCGCTGGCAGCCTGGATGACCTTTAAGTGTGCGGTAGTAGGCATTCCCTACGGCGGCGCAAAAGGCGGCGTTACAGTTGATCCCTTTACGCTCTCCCCTTCGGAACTTGAACGTGTAACACGGCGTTTTGCGGCAATGATTACGCCGATAATCGGCCCGGAGCGCGACATTCCTGCACCGGATGTAAATACCAACGCAGAAATGATGGGCTGGATAATGGACACCTACAGTATGCTGAAAGGCTATGTAATTCCCGGCGTTGTTACCGGTAAACCAATAGACATTGGCGGATCGCTGGGCCGTACAGAAGCTACAGGCCGCGGTGTTTCGATTATCACCCAGGAAATACTCAAAAAGCTGAATATGCCCATCGAAAAAGCCAGGGTTGTTGTTCAGGGCATGGGCAATGTCGGCAGTATCTCTGCCAAGCTGATCAACGAACTGGGAGCTACAATTATCGGAGTCGGAGATGTTTCCGGTTGTCTTTACAAGGAATCCGGTCTGGACATGTCCGACATCCTCCGTTTTCTTTCGGCAAAGAAAGGCAATCTGCTTAAAGACTACGAGCAAAGCGGCGCAAAACGCGTAACAAATGAGGAACTGCTAACCCTCGAAACAGATGTTTTGATTCCTGCCGCTCTGGAAAATCAAATCAATGCCGAAAATGCCGCGAACATCAAAGCCAAGGTGATCATTGAGGCGGCAAACGGCCCGACAACTGTGGAAGCAGACAAAATCCTGGACAGCAAAAATATCATTGTAGTACCCGATATACTTGCCAATGCGGGCGGCGTCGTGGTTTCCTATTTTGAATGGGTGCAGAACCTCCAGTCTTTTATGTGGGAAGAGGATGAAGTCAACCAAAAACTTGCCGTTAAAATGCGCAAGGCGTTTGATGCCGTCTATGAGATGCACACAGAGAAAAAAACAACCCTGCGTACCAGCGCTTATATGATAGCGCTGCAAAAACTCGTTACCGCTTATAAGACCCGCGGCATTTTCCCGTAACATTCCGGTTATGTATGCGCCTGTCTGCAAATGGAAGGCGCATTACAGGCCGGTTAGCCGTATTATAATCAATTTCTTCTCAGTTCATCCGCTTTTTTTTGTGCTGCTGTCATGGCTGCCTGCGCCTGATTTTCGCCTTCTTGTTCCAGTTTTCTGGCGCTTGATTCACCTTCGCTGCGCAGTGCATTAGCTGCGGTTTGAGCTAATCCTCTTTCAATGGGATTTTTTCCTGCGGCGTCACTTATCAGTTTATCCGCTGCCGTGTTGGCTTCTCTTCGTACCCTGTCGGCAGCCTGTTTCGCAGTATTGCGAATATTGTCCGCCTGTTTTTGTGCTTCGGCCATTATTGCATCTATCTGTCGGTTTATTTCTTCATTAACCTGAGTTCTGATTTCTTCCACTTTATGGGTTATCGTGTCTGTTATATCTTCTTTCACTGCCTCGGCAATTGCACTGGCCGTGTCGGCAACGCTCAGACTGATATCGGGGTGCTTAACAGTTCCCCTGACCAGTCCTGTTACTTTGATCTCTTTTACATTCGAACCTCCGGGTAAACTGCTTAAAAGATTGGTTGCGCCGGCGCCAATGGCCGAAGCAGGCATAATGGCATCCATCCTGTAATGTAATGTCGTATCAAGACCTATATCTCCTATAATTTCCACTTTGGCCGGCGGCATATTCATTGCTACCGGGTCTTCCATCCATAACCGCCCGTCTTTTATTTCGTATCCAATATTAATATTGCCGGGAGCAGGGGTACGCCAGCTTTCATTTTTTAAAAAATCTGCCATAGCTCCAAAAAGTTTTGAATTGCGTATTTCCAGATTTTGTGTCTGCAGCCGGCCTTTTGAAGCTACCTTGTCCAATACAGGTGAAAGATGTTCATTGAGTACGCTGTGCAGAGTCATTGAAGCTGATACTTTACCGGCATAGTTTTGCGGTTCAGGCAGTATTTTTTCGAATATTAAAAATGATGAGAGCGCGGAACCAATGTCAAACTGATTTATGTTCATATCGAAATCTACAAACGGAAGGGCAATGTTTTGGGTATTATATTCACCGTTAAGCGCCATGCTTCCTTCCAATAAATTCATTTTAAGATCCTGCATTACCAGTCTGCCGTCTTTCACCAATACCGCGCCTGCGGTATCAGTTATCGTCAGCTTGTCAAAAAGAATAGTACCGATATTAACATCCATTTCAAAGTCAACATTTTTGGGAACCTCAATTACGCTCAACTGCGTATCATCTGCCTGGACTGCGGCAGTTTCTTTCGGCTCGCCGCCCATAAATTCATTAAAATCGATAGTATTCGAATTTAGTGCAAGCGTTCCCCTAATTGTTTTATTTCTAAAAATAAAAGGTATAAAATTTTCAAGCGAACCATTCATCTCAATATCCGAGCGGCCTATTATGGCATCGAAATTAACAAGATCAACCCTTCGCGGCGTAAAATGAAGCTGGGCACTTTTGACATTTACTCTTTGCGGAATATCCGGACTCTCGAAAATGAATCTGCTTACTTTCAGATGTCCGTCTGCATAGAAATCTTCGTATCGTTCATTTTCGAGCGTAGACAGCCTTCCCGCAAGTGAAATATCACACTCCAGTAAACCGTTCAAAGTTATATCATCCAAATGAACGATATCAGCCACCGAATCAAAATCTATTCTTCCGGCCAGCCTTGCTGCAATCTGCATATCACTTTCAGGTGTTTTTACATGAAGTTCCGCATTAAAAGGATTGCCTGCCATTACAAAGTTTAGCCTGTCCACATCAACAGTACTGCGATCGAATACTTCTCCGTCATAGTGCGCCTTAACATCAATATTGATATTATTTACTGATTTGGGAAGAGCAGGATAGCTGAACATTGCATTTTCGACAGACAGGGCTACATTTGCGCTTGGCATTGTCTTTTCGTTATAGGTTCCTTTAATCTCACCGTTCAAAGCAAGGCTTCCGGTTGTTTTTAGATCGTCAAAGTCATTCATATAAATAGCCGGAACGAGTGACAAGAGGCTTTTAAAATCTGTCTTATCAGTTGCAAATGTAACATCTACATTAATATCATCTTCCTGCAATCCAACTGAACCGTCAAATTTTAACACAATTTCATTCAGATTGAATTTGTTGTCTTTGATTAAGAAGAACATGTTTTTAAGATCGGCGGCAATTTCTGAAACAAAACCCACACTTACTTTATTTGCCAAGCGGATACCGCCCATCCGGAAATCTATTCCGTCAATCCCCAGTTCCATGTTTAAATCTGCATTGTCCTGCGTCATATCTCCGCGCAAGATGTAGTTAAGGGATTGGACTTCTGCAGTTATATTATTTACTTCATCACGAAAGGTAATTTGCATATTGCGAATTTCAAATTTTTTCAGCGCCACTTTGAATGCAGATGGAGCAGTGTCTTCCTTTTTAATCTCTTTTTTTTCTTCGCCGGGCTTTATTATATCCCAGTTCGCGCGTCCATCCTCCAGTATGTGGCCATTAAGACGCGCCCGGTCAAGCAGTATAGATTTTACTTCTATATTCTTCATCCTGATCACACTCATAATGTCCACATTTACGCTGAACCTGTCAAAAGCTACCAGCAGCTCGTCTTCAAAATCATCTATTCCGGTTACTTCCAAACCTTCCAGGGCTACGTAGGCATCCGGAAAATTGCGGATAAACGAAATCTTTAAATCTTTAAAATCGACCTTTGCCATTAACATCTTGTTCAACTCTGTTTTGGCAAGTTCCATTATTTGATTCTTAAAGAGGAATGGGGTGATTATCAAAGCCAAAATAATCACCAACAGGGTGCTTAATGATATTAATAATATTTTTTTCCGCATTTTTACATTTTTTGACATGATAGCCTCTGTTTTTTTTAAATTTTTTATAAAATTATCAGTAAGTATTTTATTATTTATTCATTTATTTGTCAATTTTAATTAATCTGTTATTACAGTATTCAAACCGCAGTCCCGCCTAACGCCGTTCGGCGTTATGTTGCTTTTCCGTCCAAAGACCAAGGGCGGGGTTTGGAATAAAGAAAATCTTTTCACCATTCGATTGAAGGTTCCAGCCCAGACGCAGTTTTGTAATATCATAACGGGATGCTTCTGTCTGCAAATCGCCCCATTCAAAGCCAACGGACTCAACTTCTTTTTGCGACAGACAGCGAGAACTATCGTTCACGATACCGGGACAGTACCGGATGGTAAAGCGGCCTTCGCTTGATCCGTGAATCAGGTGAGCGGCAGCGCATAGGTTATCCCCCAGTTCGGCGTCAGCAGAGGCTCTGTCCATGATCTCCGTCTTTGGTCTGTAGCCGTGTTTGCGAATCAAGGCGTCCACGCTTCTGTCTTCGCCAAAACGTTCCAGGCCCGGCGCAAGGATAAGGAGTTCTCCTCCTTCCGCCATAGCCATCCGGGTACGGTAAATTGCCTTGTTCCCCAGCCAGGTACTGCGGAATTCTTCCGGCGCCAAATAGACAACGGCTTTTTGAATACTTTTTTCCACAATGTTTACGTTTACTTTACGGGATCATCCAGTTCTTTATCGGAAATTTCCAGGGAAGGATCGCCGTGTGCAAGGTATGTCTTTTCGGTAATATCCATTTTTTTACAGGCGCTTTCCTTCCAGTTCCGCATATTTTTTTAAGGCGATCATCAGAGCCGAAAAAGCATCCGGTGTCAGGGATTGTTCGCCGTCACACAAGGCATGTTCCGGATCGTTATGAACTTCGATCATAAGGCCGTCCGCTCCGGCGGCAACGGCGGCTTTGGCAACGGCAGGAATCAGTGAAGCATCGCCGGCGGCATGGCTCGGATCAACAATTACCGGAAGGTGTGTTCTTTGTTTAAGCCAGGGAACGGCGGCTATGTCCAGAGTACTCCGCGAAAAAGTTTCAAAAGTCCGCAAACCCCGTTCGCAGAGGATCACATTTACATTCCCTCCGTCCATGATGTATTCCGCCGCCATAAGTAATTCGGTTACCGTAGAAGCAAGGCCGCGTTTCAGTAAAACTGGTTTACCGCATTTTCCCAATTCTTTCAGCAGGCTGAAGTTCTGCATATTCCGTGCGCCAACCTGAATAATGTCAATGCCATCAAAATATTCAAACTGCCGTATTTCGGTAATTTCTGAAACCAGGGGCAAACCGGTTTCTTTTTTTGCAGCAGCCAGAAGTTTTATCCCCTTACTGCCTATACCCTGGAAACTGTAAGGATTGGTTCTGAGTTTAAATGCACCGCCCCGGAGAAATGAAGCGCCTGCAGCCTTTACTGTTTTTGCAATGGCGATAATCTGCTTTTCGTTCTCAACAGCACAGGGGCCGGCAATTACTCCCAGTACACCGCCGCCAATAGCGTGCGTTCCTATAGAAACTACAGAGTCTTCGGGATGCGCCCCCCGGATAACTTTTTTCAGAGCTTCCGGGCTAAACTCAGCGCAAGCCGAATACTTGTCTTTACTCAGCACGTTACGGTCTTAGATTGGTACTTCCGCTGTATGTAAAAGGAAGGCGCAAGGCAGCTACGCTTTCCAGGCCCGGAAAACTCTGATTCAGTACAGGACTTAACGCCGCTTCGCCGGAGCATATAAAGTTAGCTGATCTTCCCAATGCGGCCATTGCGACTATTTCCTGAATCATGGAAAGAGAAGAGATGTTCACCGTTACCGGAACCTGTGTCGCTCTGCGTGCGGGAAGGGAAATACGCGGAGCCGATCCCTGAGACCAGCTGGCATTATTTACCGCAAAATTATAATCCAGCTTGTCCAGATTAACGGCAAAAGCATTTTTGTTGTCCACAAGCCATGTAAGAACAAATTCAACCTTATTAATGGAAAGTGAATTGAACTTGACACCGCTGAACGAAAGCGAAGGAGCTTTAAGCATTGGTATGGAACCGCTAAAGGAAGTGTTAAAGGTTTTGGCCCCCAGCACCGGAATATTAAACAAGGCAGAAAGATCAAGACGGAAAGGCGCTTCATCACTGTTCAATAAACCCGACACCGCCTGATAAAGCCCTTCAAAGTCAACCCTAAAGGGAAGATCCACCATAGTACTGGCATTGGCTGCAATTTTGTTATTATTTTTTATTACGCCATTAAGAAATGAATTGTCGATAACAAAAAGTTTCCAGCTTATTTCAGGAAAAGGTATGGAAAAAGAGTTGTCGTTCTGCACTTTTATCCGGGCCATCATGTCGATCCCGTTAAAACTTAAACCTGTCATCTTTACCGAATCAAAGGAAACCGACGGTTCACTGACCGCTTTAGACAATGATTCGCAGGTTCCAAGCGTCACAACAACAGCAATAAGCGCCGCTGTCTGCAAAATTGACTTAAATACTTTTTTCATGATTTTCTCCTTGCCCGATCACTTTAAACGGTCAGGCGGCGTTTTATTGTTTCAAAACCGCAATAGGGCACAAGAGCCTTAGGCAGTTTTACCGAACCGTCCGCTTGCTGAAAATTTTCCAGTATGGCGATGATCGCCCTGGAAACTGCAACAGCGGTTCCGTTCAGCATATGAACAAATTTGTTTTTTCCGTCATCGTCTTTATACTTAACATTAAGACGTCTGGCCTGATAATCGGTACAGTTGGAGGTTGAGGTAACTTCTCCCCATTCGCCGCCGTTTCTTCCCGGCATCCAGGCTTCCAGATCCCATTTACGGTACGCCGGCGCACCCAGATCGCCGGTACAGGTATCCACAACACGGAAAGGAATTTCCAGGCCTTTAAAAATCTCTTCTTCAACAGAGCGAAGCTCTTCATGGAAAGCGCCCGATTCTTCCGGCAGGCAATATACAAACATCTCCAGTTTGGTAAACTGATGAACCCGGTACAGACCCTTGCTGAATTGCCCCGCCGCACCCGCTTCCCGGCGGAAACAGTGAGAAAGTCCCGCCATGCGCAGGGGCAGTGTTTCCTTTGCCAACACAGTATTGGAATAATAACCGCCAAGGGTTATTTCCGCTGTTCCTACAAGACAGGCATCTTCTCCTTCCAGGGTATATACATTGGATTCTTCTCCGCGCGGATTAAACCCGATACCGGTTAGAATTTCTTCCCTGGCTATATCGGGTGTAATAAATGGAGTAAAACCCCGCTTTTGTAAAATATCCAGGGCATAGCGGACAAGCGCCAGTTCAAGAAAAACAGCTTCGTTTTTAAGATAGTAAAACTTGGTCCCCGATACTTTGGTTGCCGAATCAAAATCAATGATGTCCAGGTCCTGCCCGAGTTTTACATGATCGGAAGGTTCAAAGTTGAATGTAACCGGTTCCCCTACCCTGCTGACTTCCAGGTTGTCCTTGTCTTCCCGGCCCCGGGGAGCATCGGGATGAGCCATGTTGGGAATACGCCGTCCTTCTTCTTCCAGAGAGGTTTCGATTCTTGCCAGTTCCGCTTCGGCCCGGGCAATACTATCCTTGAGTTTTTTGCCTTCTTCTATCAGTGCCTGCCGTTCGTCCGCTTCCAGTTTGCCTTTCATTGCCGATGCATTGGCGTTTCGTTTTTGCTGAAGATTCTGAAGAGATGTAACCAGCTCCGTCCGTTTGGCAAAAAGCCGCACCACTTCATCGGCATCGGCCTTCATATAACGATCGGCGATATTTTGCTTTACCGCATCAATATTGTCTACAATAAAACGATAGTCCAGCATAGTTTTATTTTACCTGAGTGTATGAGTTACAACAAGGGGATATAATCATATAAACATCAGTTCTCCGGTAGAAAAAGAAACTACTTCCCCTGTATCCTCCAAAATTCTGATTTCACCTTCTTTCCCTATTCCCAGCAGGGTTCCTTTTACGGCCTGTACCGGTTTGTTTGACAGCTCTTCAGGCACACCCGGAATAAAGTTTATTTTACTGTCTTTCATATAAAGTTTTTCTTCCAGTCTTTTCCGCCAATCAGATTCACCTGCGGTGGTCTTTAATTCGTCAAATAAACGGATCAGTATATTTTCCAGCAGGACAAATCGTTTTTCAGAAAGTTGTTCTGCCGCCAAATCAGTATAATCATTTTCTTCCGAAAGCGCTTGTCCGATGCTGCATGCTTTTTGAGCCAGTTCCGGAGGAAAAGTTCTTTGAGCAACATTCACCCCGATTCCGATATACACATTGCCGCTTTCGGCTTCTGTAAGGATTCCAACAGCTTTCCGTCCCCGTCCTTCCCTGTCCAGCAGCATAACATCATTCGGCCATTTTACAAAAACCCTCCCGGCAAGCGGTGAATTGCGCGAATCCGCAGCAAAAGCTGCAAAATCTTCGATAGCACAGGCAACGGCAAGGCCGGTTCGTAGCGTAAGGCAGCGGGGAATTGTTTCGACAGACCTGTAACAAAGCTTAATTGTAAAAGACAGGTTTTCGCCCTTGTTCATACTCCAGTAACGGCCCGACCTGCCTCTGCCTGCGCTTTGCTTGTCGGCGGCAATAACCGTACCGGATTTTTCCTCTGTAAGCAAACGGGCTTCGTCCATGGTGCTGGTTACTGTTTGTTTGCAGTATACCGGAGCGCCGAAGGGATTGTTGATCTGTAATGTATCCATCAGATAAAAATGTATACATGTTTTTTACTTTGTGCTACAGTACATATATGCATTTAGTGTGTCTTGATCTTGAAGGCGTACTGGTTCCCGAAATCTGGATTGCCTTTTCCGAAGCTACGGGAATTCCCGAACTGCGGCGGACGACAAGGGACGAGCCCGATTACGACAAACTCATGCGCTTCAGGCTTGATTTACTGGAAAAGAAAGGTTTAAAGCTGCACGATATTCAAAACGTAATCGACAAAATGGACGTTCTTCCGGGGGCGCTGGAATTTACCGAAAAACTCCGTGAACGAACGCAGTTTATCATCCTTTCCGACACCTACGAAGAATTTGCCAAACCTTTGATGAAAAAACTCCATTATCCTACGCTGTTTTGCAACAGTCTTGAATGTTCCGCAGACGGAAACATAACAGGCTATAAACTCAGACAAAAAAACGGCAAGCAATCCGCAGTCCGGGCGCTTGCTTCTCTTAATATGGAAATATTTGCCGCAGGGGATTCCTTTAACGACCTTGCAATGATAAGAGAAGCTAAAGCAGGCTGTCTTTTCCGCGCACCGGAAACAATACGAAACGAATGTGCCGACCTTCCCTGCGTTGACACTTACGATGAACTATTACGGGAAATTGACCGTTTTTTAACACCCTCGTAAATTATCTCACGCGGAGACGCGGAGAACGCAAAGAAGGAAAGAGAAATAAGAAATAGATAATCCTTTTTACTTAAAATTCTACTCTGCGTTCCCTGCGCCTCTGCGAGAAAATATCAAAAAAGATCTATCTGTCGAGTATTTTCTGCAGTATCCTGTCATTGTGGCGCCAGTCTTTACCGGTCTTTACCCGCAGGTCAAGATCAATTTTCCAGTCAAAGATACGGTTTAACTCTTTGCGGGATATCTCGCCAATGGCCTTGATAATTTTTCCGCCCTTTCCGACAATCATTCCTTTCTGCGATTCCCGTTCACAGATTATAAAGGCGCGCACCCACAAACGCATTGTACGTTGTGTGTCACTGTTATCACCGTTGCTTTTTTCCGGCGAACGCAGCTCCCGATCCGCTACTTCCACATATATCGAATGCGGCAATTCCTGATGCAGAAAACGTATTGCCGCCCCTCTGATAATTTCGGCAATGCGGAAATCAATTTCCTGATCGGTATAGCAGTCTTCGGGGTAAAAAGCTTCACCCGCAGGAGCAAGTTCCAGGAGTGCAGAAAGGAGCCTGTCCATTCCTTCGTTCTGTTGAGCCGATATGGGAATTATGTATTTCTTTTCCAGCAGAGGAAACCGGACATTCAGAAATTCCAGGGCACGTTCCAAATCAGAAGAATCCAGATCCATTTTAGTTACCGTAACTACAAGCGGTATCCGGTTATCTGTTTCCAAAACAAGCGCCCGGCACCTTTCTGCTATTGCTTCTTCTTCGGGACCTGGAGCACGGGAAGCGTCCAGTACATAGAGAATCAGATCGGATTCGGATGCAGCACGAAATGCAGTGCCGGTAAGATGTTGATTAAATTTTTTGGTGGATTGATGTATCCCCGGCGTATCTACCAGCACCAACTGACCCTGCCCGCTGTTCACAATACCGCGGATTGCGTTACGCGTGGTTTGCGGTACGGGACTTACAATGGCAACCCGTTCTCCACACAGCCGGTTTACCAGTGTAGACTTGCCTGAAGACGGACGGCCCAGAAGAGTAACAAAAGCAGCTTTTTTGGGACTGGGATCGGTATTCATTTGTTGATCAAAGAATAACAATTATTACTTAACCACCATAACCTTTCTGATCTCGTCGATGCCGGGCGCTACAACGCGGATAAAGTACATGCCCCGTGCTACAGGACGGCCGCCCTCATTGGTACCGTCCCAGGAGACACGGTGGTATTTACCGTCTGCGGTTTCAGATCCCCTCTTTAGAATTTTGACCAGGTTTCCGTCCAGGGTAAAGACCTGAATTGTAACCCGGCCTGAGCTTTCCGGTTTATAATCCACATAAACCCTTTCGCGGTTGTTGGAGTTGATTACATTGTTAAGTATCGTTACACCGCCGCGCTGTCGGGTAATGTCGTGGATGCCGAAGGTGAAGGGCCGAACCCAGCGGTACCAGGGTTGACCTTTTAATGTAGATGGATCGGTTCCCGGCGGTACATCAAGGCGGGCTGCCAGAAGATTCTCATCACTCACATCCAGATGATAATAGAATTCTACTGTAGCATTGCCGGGAAAATAAGACTTATCAAAGGAATGGTTGAACAAATTATTCCCAACGTCATCAGGAGAAGGGCTATTCTTATTAGGAAAGGTATAGGGAACCATGTTAAAGAATTCAATATATGATTTAGAAAGCGGCGGAGTCAACAGACCTTGATACGGATGCCAAAGACCTACGGAACCATGAACAGTTGTAGCTCTGTAGTAATCGGAAGGACCGGTATTATAGAATATTGTTACGGGAGAGACTGCGGCAGAAAAACCATCGCTTATCCTGGATTGCATTACAATATCATCCCTTTCCAGAAAACGTTTGCCGGTAAAATCCCAGATAATCGAGGAATCAATAATGTTACTGCCGTCATGTCCCATATAACCGTAACCGGGATGCAGTGTATTCCCAAGCAAATCATCAAGATTGGAACCCTCAGATGCATATTTTGCCCAAAGAGGCCAAATAAAGAAATAATCATGTTGTGCGGTATCACCCAGATTATTGGGCGGAATGGAAATAAGCATGTCCGTTACCCGGTGCCGTCCCTTTCCATAATCAGCAGCAGCAGCGGTTAAACCATTTGTTTTTCCAAACATCCTGTTTCCCAGTTTCGGATCGGGTCCAACAAAGGAGGAAGAGTAAGAGGGATAACTGCTATTATTGGGGTTAGCAGCATCATAATACCACTCCCTGATCGGAGGCAGATCGCCCGGGTCATTTGTAATCGGCATAAACGAAACACTGTTCCCCATATTGACCTGATCGTACCAGCCCCGAACTTCTATATAATCCGAATAATCCCAGTCCTTCGGATATTTGGGAGAAGGGTACTGATATGCATAGAGGACTCCCGGCTCGGATCGTCTGTCTCTGATAAAACCCGCCCTATCCCGTACATTATCCAGGTCAAAAGACTCGTTCCCTGTCACAAGTTGGTTAAGGTCATAAGCCGAAATATCGACAAGGAATTCTCCCCGCCCAAGAGGCGTCAAAGTCCCACTATTTATGGATGACGTAATATCACCGTTGTTCACCAGTTCGGATAACTGGAAAAACTGTTCCGTATGTCCAGGCAGAGCAAAGGCATAATTGATTCTGGGAGGTACCGTATCGGATGTTTGATGATCACCGTGAGCAGGCTCTCCAATGAATATGGATTTAGTAGTAGCATCCATAAGGCTTTGGTTTCTTTCTATTCGCCAGGTTGGGGTTTCCCCGCCATCGGAAGAAGGTTTTTCTTTAACATATATATAGATACAGTCTGTGGCGCCCGGTACCCGGTCATAACCTGTATTGTTATAACCCCGGGATGTATCAATTTCGTATCCGTCCACGATTACTTTAAAATACTGGAATGCTTCGTAGCCCGTTTCCGGTGATGTATCACTTCCGTCCATAAGTTCAAAGGCAGCCTGTGCACGGATGCGGTCAATTTTGCCGTTTCCGGTGGAATCTTCCGTAAAACTGTAGAAAAAGTTATTGGCCACAAACCAGTTAACGTTATAATAGGAATATTCTCCTGCTGTGATGAGGTTGCCGCCCGGAACCCGGGGATCGTACAGATTGGAATTATCCGGATCACGATTATAGTAAGGGGTGGCAATTACCAAAAATTGCGCCGGATCCCCGTAAGGAAGAGGAATGCGCCGCTGTGAATAGCTGTAATTAAGAAACACAAAATTAAAGAACAGTTCCGCTCCGGGACCCAGCCTAAAGTACCAGAAATCATTATTTGGAATCGTAGGAGGACCATAAATTCCGATTACATTATTGGTAACAGGTGTAAGTTGTGTAAAGGTAAGTCTTGAAATTTTAATCATATTGGTGATATCACCAGCCGAACCGTAAAGATCACCGTTAGCGCGCCGGGGCTCCACTTCAAATCTATTATGTATAGTATGTTCATGCAAATCGGTCACACCATAATTGGAAAAGAGCAAGTCCGCCTTGGGTTCATAACAGAATAAATTATACCAGGTTGTATTTCCGCTTATTCTAAATGTCCTCCCATCCCAACTTGGAGGAATGGTTGAAGTTTTGGAACCGAATTCTACTGTACTGTTATATGGTACAAAAGTACCACTTGGTCCAATACCTAAAACAACTTCTTCCGGCGGGCCGGGATCCACTACAACAGGAAGTGTTTGGAACCAATTTGCTCCCCGATCGATTTTGGCGGCTGGATTATGGTAGCCAGTAACATGAATAGTAATACTGTTTCCAGGGTATCCTGCAAATAAAGTCGTACCAGGTTCAATAAGCACATCCCCCTGAATTTCGATGCTGTTTATTATTCTCACCTGGGCAGATCCTGTAAGGCGGAGCGAACCGATAGCCGCATGTGAGGTACTACCTATCTGCTCACAATGGAGGGATTGCACAGACCCTCCGCCGTTCATAACCAGGGTAAAGATATTCAGTTCATCTGGTGCGGTGGTAATAAAAACATTGCCGGGATTATCATCCCGAATATCAACATTTCCGGCAGCCCATATTGATGCGGGCCCATTAAAGGTATAGGTGTATGGCGATGGCGACCCTGTTTGAGGAGCCAGAAAATCCTGAGTATGAAGCTCGCTCCCCGGATCAAAAACAACTTCACCTTTATAATTTACAAAGCCATAACCAAAAGGCGCTGGGGGAGATGGAGTTGTAGGAGGTGTACCTGTTCCCATTCGCCATGTGTAATTGGCAGTGGTGTAGAGCTTGGGGCCGGCCGATGTATTTGGAGTCATGTCAAAATACAACTCCCCTCCTGTGCCATTGTCCGTTTGAACAACATCGGACTCCAATCGAACGGTATTAATACCTGTACTGGTACTGTTTCTGTTCTCTATTCTAACAATATATAAAGGTGTACTTGTATTGTGGCTGAACTCTTGATCGGTTCCAGATGGGGTATACTGCCCTTTTAACACTAGTGTATCGGTAGTGTTGTTAAAGGTTCCTACTGCAGCAATTTCACCGTTAAAAACTATTCTATTTGAGTTGCCAGTATCAACAATTGTACCGCTTGAACCATTGTAATCTCCGTTAAAGAAAATACTGTCGTTGCCAGAAGAAGGAGTCGCCGCATTAATCGTACCGTTGTTGGTAGTATCTCCCCACACGGTCAGTACCTCTTTGGGATCAAAACTAGTTCCGTTGTTGATGGTCAGGTTGGTTGCAGTGGTTATTCCGGTGCCGATGTTCAGCGGTACAGCAGCTGCAGTTGTTACCGTAGATGCCGTTACAGTCAAGGTACCGGTTCCCAGGTCAACAGTATTTCCTGTTGATGGGGCCGATGGCGAACCCAAGGTAATAGTACCAGTTCCTGCGGCAGTGAGCGTCAGATTTCTGTCTGCACCTGAAGTGTCGGCAGTTGCTACTGTCCCTGTACTGTTTCCAGACAAGACAATATTACCGTTACCTGTAGTTGCAAATACAGCATTTGCGCTCAATTCAACAAGATTGCTAAATGTAATCGCGCTGGCGGTAATATTTGCACCTATAGTGTTTTCTCCCGCACCATTCTGCAAAAATACTCCGGTTGCAACAATATGTTGTGTTGTCGATACACCTTTGGTAAACGTTCCGGAATTGGTTATGGTAATATCCCCGCCGGTATTAAGACTGTTATTTACATTTAATACTCTTCCGGTAAAGGTAAAATTCCCGGAATAAGTTTGGGTACTGTCAAAACTTGTAGCACCGGTTGTTATGTTTGCGGCACTTTGAGTGAAACTACCAGCCCAGATTTCGTCATCAAACTGGACAACATTCGCATTGTTAATCAAGATGGGGCCTATTGGAGTGCCAGTTGTACCCATGGTACTGATGACAGTTAAATCATATCCTTCAAACTCAAATGCGTTGCCGCTTACAGGATTGTAACTCTGAGTTCCATTAATGTAAGTTGAACCGTTCCCGCCTGTCCCACCTGTTCCGGTTTGTTTGTAACTTCTTGCTGTTATCGTACCGCCAAAATATACCCCCCAGGAAATTGTGGGTGTAGTGGTATTGCTTGGATTTATACTTCGGACTTCAATATTACCCAAAGGGTTGACATTACCTATATTTCCTACAACATTAATAGCATACCCAGCAGCTCTGGTCGTATCAAGGAGAAGGTTATGGACGCTAGCGGGAGCCCCATTTACATTACCTCCCAAGATAATTCCATTTGCACTGATTGAAAGGTGTCCGGCGGAAATTGTAAGAGGCTGTGTAGCGTCTAATGGAGTATTTGTTGTAAAAGGAGTATTAATATTAATTACAGTAGTACCAGGAGTAATTGTATCAGGGTGATAAGTTCGTATACCTCCATTGCCAGTTAAATTTAAATGAGGATTGGGACTCGGAGTAACAGGATTGTATGTATAACTATCGTAAAATTCAATAATACCTGAGGCGTTTACTGTCACAGTTCTGCCAACATTACTATCACTTACATTAACCAGATACACATTAGTGAAATCTGTAAAATTAAAATCACCGCTATAAGCGCTGGAAGAAACCTGAACTGCATCAGCAGGAAGATGAGTACCCAGGAGAGATGGGAGTGTTGTATAATAAATAAGATCAGCTCTGTGGCGCGGCCCAATGGAAAATGAATCTGAAATACTTCCTGTGTAAGTATTGAACTCATCCAGTAAAAAAGAAACACCGCCGGCGGCGCTTAGGTTTCCACTGCCGGTAATTACACCTGCAGATATTTCAATTTCTGCCGCACCATCAGTCAAGGTAATAGGATTGCTAATAGTAACTGTCCCGCAGTAATCATATGCGCCATATAGATCACCGGAAATAATGGTAAGTTTAGAAACAATTCCGCTAATATCATCAGAAATCGTTATGTTATTAATTAAATCGCCGGAGTCATTGTCAGTTATTAGCGTTACTTCGTCCGCTGTTATATTTCCGTTTACAATAATGGTATTCTCATTAGTAATATCCACATTACCGCGTGAACCCACAGAACCGGCAATAATAACACCTGTAGTAAGAGGATTTTTGTTAGTTACTCCTATATTCCCATTTGCGGTATTATTGGCTGCTGTTAGCTGAAGTGTCCCAGTGGAAATTGTATTATTAAAACTAATATCTCCTGCAAGTGGCAATCCAGTGGTATTATTTAACGAGGCCGTTCCGTTTATTAGATTATTTCCTTCAAGTATTATACCGGCGTTAGCATTTACCGTTAGCGCTGTTCCCGTCAATATACCGCTTTCGTTCACTGCTCCGCCACTTGACGTTAAATTGATTGCCGCCCCGGCTCCGGTGTTAATACTACCTGAACCGGTAATTCCGGCAGTTCCTAATAAATCGATCTGTCCTGAATTTGTCGA
>Ga0082212_10001609_pt1 | contig 33240 bp, 21 predicted proteins | sample TergutNt197P3_FD_71548 | JGI IMG/M metagenome (GOLD analysis project Ga0082212, IMG submission 71548) | Neocapritermes taracua P3 segment gut microbial communities from Petit-Saut dam, French Guiana - Nt197 P3 | ecosystem: Host-associated > Arthropoda: Insects > Digestive system > Gut ... | reverse complement strand
GGAAAAGAAAATCAACCCGCCGCCGATGATAATAAATACCGGCCACCATGTAGCAAAAAAATGTCCGTCGAACGATGCGTCAGGAAATCGTTGAACAAGGAAAAATGTCCCGATAGAAGCCAGAATGATTCCGGGCACATAATGAATCTTACACAGGGCGCTACATCCAAGTACAAACAGCAGCATTGGCCATGATATAAAAAAGCACTTCCATGCGCCGGGAAGCATCCCTCCGTTAAGGCAAAGCAGCAGTACGCCCACTCCGATGATTAACAGCGCAAATGTAATTCCGTTGTGAAATCCGCCAAATCGCCAATATTCACCTCTATTTATTATAATACGTCCCATCCATGCTGCGCCTGCAACATACAGAAAGACAGAAGCTAACACTAATATAAATGTAAGCCCTGAGTCGATAGAATAGCTGAGCACATTGATTGTCCAGCCCAAAAGTAACCCGCTACAAGCCATCACAGCGATAGCAAGCGAAGATAACAGTACTGAATTGTTTGTTTTAGAATCCATAGTTTTATTGTTTTAATAAATAATTGTTTCGTTCGAAAATCCGAAACAAAAATACATCATCGTGCATCGTCCTGCAATAGCAAATCGACAAAATATCCGTTTATTCCCGACGAAATACCCAAAAAAATAGATGACTTTCCGGCCCGGTCATGCTGTCAATGCCCCTACCTCACTTTGACGCCGCGCAAAACGGTGACTGAATGATTACCGGTATACATCCTGAAAATATATACGCCGGGTTGTAGTGAGCCGGTATGGATAAATCTCGCGGGTTTTTCAATAAGAAGGGATAACCGGCCGGTAACCGAATATATTTCTAAGCGGCTAATCCGTTCATGTCCTGAAAGTTCTACCTGATTGGTGAAAGTTGTCGGATAAAGCCTTATTTCATTTTGCTCAACAGTTTGATTACCAACCGGACGAACAGATACAGGAGCGCTCTTTTGTCCCTCCTGCCCGTTATATACGCCCGAAACCTGATAAAAAGTTTCTTTTGTCGGTTTATTATCCAAATATCTTCTGGGTATGGGAGGAACAGTAGCAATGCGCACGTTATCGCGGTATATATAATATACCGAAACTTCGGGGAAAGCAGCCGGACTGACACTGCGAAGCGATATGGCTTCGGGGAAAGCAGCCGGACTGACACTGCGAAGCGATATGGCTTCGGGAAAAGCAGCAGGACTGACACTGCGAAGCGATATGACCTCCGGCAAAGCGGTTTTCCGTAATTCGGACGCCAACATACTTAAGTTAAAGCTACTACCGATTGATTGTTCGGTAGATAAAGAACTTACTTCAAGGCTGTTTCGGCTTGTTTGTTTGGTGTCTGTAAGGGGAATATCTTTCTCAACCGAACTGACAACGGCCGCCAAAAAGAAGTTATAATTATAATCTTCGGGATTCCTGATGTCATCATACAGGTTCAACCAACTCTTTCCGTCGTACGAATAGATATTGCCTTTACCCTGCACGGCCGGTCCGCCATCGCAAACGGCCGGAAAGTTATCGGGGGATAGTTTCGTGATGTAAAACGATACGATCAAATCCTCCTCCCCATCAATCACAAATGGTGTAATCAGTTGAATGGTATTGGTTTGTCCTGAAACAGGATTGATTACCTGCTGCCTGTATGTTCGTTTTCCCTGTACAATATATATTTCGTACGAGTTGTTGCGAATCGGAATAAATTTAACGGCTGTGATTGTTTTTTTATGAAACACCCGGATATCATTTGTAGTCCACAGCTGTCCGAAATAGAACGGGATGGTTTTGTTCAGGGTAATTTGATACATGGCATTGCTTTCTCCCCAGTAAATCGTCTGTTCGTAGACAGGCGGCTCCCATTGAATCGCTACCTGTTGTTGCGATGCTGTATATGTAACCGACACATCCACAGGCGCTTTATACTCCATGATGGAAATCGTTACATTGGTAAAATCGGATTCATCTCCACCTTCATACACAGCCGAAACACTGTATGTTTGCGTTCCGAATTGCGGCGAAACATGTGTATATGTCAGCGTAACAGATTCACCGATTTTTAGATTATTATTGTACACGTTGTATTTCAACGGTTTAACGGATGCCGGCGCTTGCCATGTCAGGATTACTGTTTGGTTTTGGTACACTGCCTTCAGATTTAAAGGGGAAGGCATCTGCGACTGATGATACCGGCCGTTTAAAGTCTCAACGCCCGATCGGACTGGGTCGAGCCACACATCCATCCGTGTCGAATCGTGAGTTTTGTATTTATCCCAGTGATAATTGAACTTTCCGTAGATATTCAAACCTTCCGGGTAGCCGCAGGTAGAACTTCCTCCCGATAATGTCCCTACAATCAGCTTATTTTCGTTAAATAAAGGGCAGCCTGAAGAGCCGTCTTCCGTCACACCATGGCCGTTTGCCGTTTCATCGAACACCACATTCCAGTGTGCATTCGTATCACCTTTGAAGCCATCGCCTGTATTTAATGTATAATGTATAGCCGGTGCGTAAAATGTGGATATTTTTTTATAGTCACCCTGTGGATGATGAATGCTTACCCCCGTTTTAGCCGGTGTATTTCGCCTGTCCCATCCATTGTAATAGACATTGTAAGTGGACGGGATAGGTGTGTTTACCAATACGAGCAAGCCATCCGACTGACCGTTTATCGTTGTTTCTGCTACTTTCCTGCATCCTACGATAGTTTTTGCAGGCATAGCGGAAGCGCTGTTGCCACATACTTCCAGTTCATGGTTAAAATAAAAAATCCATTGCCGCATATCTTCCGGCGATGCTACTTTGTCGTTGTCACAGGCACAATGATGTGCCGTAAGGATATAAGGTTTCAGATCCTGTGCCGTGTTGTTCATTAACGAACCTGTACAGAGAAACGTCCGGTTTCCAATTCGTTGCGTCATATAACAAACGCCTTTTTTCTGATTTTGCCAGGCGTTGCCTTCTTCACAGTTGACGTCTACTTCGCATGGGTCTGAGGTTTTGCGTAATGAGACAGCACCGCCCAAAATATGCAGATGATTATAGCCATATCCGATGGCTTCGATTTCGATGCGCGGCATTTCGCCGCCCGATGCAGACACATATTCGAGCGTAATATCATCACCTGCAACAAATTCGGTTGCAAAACGACCTCCCTGCGGATTTGTTATTTCTGTGTAAGCTCCCAGTATATGCGATTTTGTAACATTGTAAATATAGAGTTTTCCTCCTGCCGGAATATAAAAATCCGAATAATAAACCATCAGGGCGATAGCGTCTTTGGCTTGCAGGTTCAGTTGCCACAGCCGCCTGCCGTCGGGCAGCATGGTCCAACTCCCTGCATTGTCCGGACTATACTGCACATCAATCAATGTTGCAACAGAAAGTAAAGGCTTTCCCTGCCCGTTCTGCTGCTCGTCAGCTTTTATTAATTCGCTCACATTGAAGGCGACAGGCACCTGAACGGTTGCTGTACGACTTCTCAGTACAGTCTGAAATTGAAAACCCGGTGGAACGCCTCCTTCACTGATTTGTGCAATAACATTGGCCTGTATAATCCAAATCCCGACTAAAAACAAAACCCACCGAAAAACGAATCGCATCGTATTTTTCATCTGTTTTTTCAATAATACCTCACTTATTCAGATGCAAAGATATTCATATTTTTCAATTATTTTTTTACCTTTCCTCTGTAAAAAAATATTTTTTCATTTTGCACGCTTGGAATTCTTGAAATTTCATGTATTTTTGTCAGCAATTACAAATTTTAGAAAAACCTGTGTATGAATTTTTCCGATATTATTTCGACCTTTAGCGGATGGGTATGGGGAATGCCCTTTATTATTTTTTGTTTAGCAACAGGCTTGTATTTCTCCTGGCGGCTTCGTTTTTTGCAGTTACGCTATCTGAAAGAAATGGCAATCATGCTGTTTAAAGGCAAATCATCGTCGTCGGGTATTTCCTCTTTTCAGGCGTTTTGTCTGGCGCTTTCCGGACGGGTAGGAACGGGCAATATTGCAGGCGTCGCTACGGCAATAGCCCTGGGAGGACCCGGCGCAATATGCTGGATGTGGATAATCGCTTTTTTCGGCGCCGGTACGGCATACGTTGAAGCCTCTCTTGGTCAGATATATAAAGAAAAAATCGACGGAAACTACCGGGGCGGACCTGCCTATTATATATTGAAAGGCATCCGGAATAAATACTTTGCTTGGGCTTTTGCAATCGTAACAGTATTGTCGTTAGGTTTTTTAATGCCCGGTGTTCAATCGAATGCCATAAGTTTGGCCTTTCATCATTCTTTTGGGATAGATGTACGAGTTACTGCCGGATGCATTGCCTTGCTGCTTGCGTTGGTTATTTTCGGTGGCGTGAAACGCATTGCCCGCGTAGCAGAGATTGTTACTCCCTTTATGGCGGGAGCTTATATTCTGATTGTAGTTATTATTCTGATATTGAATTTCCAACATATTCCCGACGTATTTGCAATGATATTCAAAAGCGCATTCGGATTCGATCAGGCGCTTGGCGGCATAGTAGGATCGGCTATCAGTATGGGTGTGAAACGCGGGATATTTTCGAACGAAGCCGGACAGGGAACAGCTCCCCATGCAGCAGCAGCATGTGAGGTGAATCATCCCGCAAAACAGGGATTGGTACAAGCCTTTTCGGTATATGTCGATACATTGTTAGTTTGTACGGCTACAGCATTAGTTATTTTGATAACCGGAACATACAGGGTTTACGGCGCCGCCGAACAGGTAGTTTTTACCGGTCATGCAATGCCCGAAGCGATTACCGAATACGGACCGGTCAACACACAATTGGCCATTGACTCTACATTGCCGGGATTCGGATCGGGTTTCGTTGCCGTGGCACTTTTCTTTTTCGCATTCACGACGATTATGAGTTATTATTTTCAGGCAGAAACCAATCTTTATTTTCTTTTTCGGAAGAAAAAGACAGCATTTTATATAATTAATGTACTCCGGTTTGCCATGATGCTTGTCGTCTTTTTCGCAGCCATTAACACGATGACTTTAGCCTGGAATATGGCCGATATAGGAGTCGGCATGATGGCATGGCTCAACTTAATTGCTATCCTGCTCCTTCGCAAGGTAGCGCTTAAAGTCTTTAAAGACTTTGAATTACAGTACAAGGCGGGCGTAAAAGACCCTGTATTTAATCCCGAAAAATTGGGGATAGAAAATACGGATGTTTGGAATAACGGGTAACGGTTAGTGGTAAATGGATAAGCGCTATTGTTTTCAACATGAATTGAAAGTCCGCGACTATGAGTGCGATTTGCAGGGCGTAGTCAATAATGCTAACTATCAGCGATATATGGAGCATACACGCCATGAATATTTAGAATCATTGGGCGAAAACTTTGGCGTTATTCATGAAAAGGGTATTGATGCTTTTGTAGCTCGTGTCGACATCCGATACAAGGCCTCTTTACGAAGCGGCGATCGCTTTTTATCATGCCTGAACGTGAAAAAAGAAGGGATCAAGCTGATTTTTGAGCAGGATATTTACCGTGTAGCTGATAATGTTTTATCTGCAAGCGGACGGGTAGAAACAGTCGTGGTCGAAAACGGCAAACTGACTCGTGGCGAATACTTTGACCATATCTTAGCAAAAGCAGGAATCGTTTAGATTTTTAATTACAATGATAAATGATGAACACATAAACTTACTGGCGCTTACATTAATTAAAGGTGTGGGCAATGTTTCGGCTCGTCATTTAGTCGAATATTGTGGAAGCGCCAAGGCTGTTTTTTCAGAGAAGAAGCATTTATTGGAACAGGTTCCCGGCATCGGCGAATATACGGCGACGAATATCAGGGCATCGGAATCCGATGCATTGAAACGTGCCGAAAAAGAATTTGTGTTTATTGAGAAAAACAGGATTTCCGTTTTTTCCATTGCCGACGAGCATTATCCTGCTCGTTTGCGCGAATGTCAGGATGCTCCTGCCGTATTTTTTTTCAAAGGCAATGCCGATCTGCATGCCACACACATCATCAGTATCGTAGGAACGCGCAACGCAACGGAATACGGCCGCCATCTGACCGATACATTGATTAAAGACTTAACCAAAGACTTCCCCGATATACTGATTGTCAGTGGATTGGCCTACGGAATTGATATTTGTGCCCATCGGAGTGCCTTGAAATATGAAGCGCCGACCGTCGGGGTATTGGCACATGGTTTAGACCGTATCTATCCGTCATTACACCGGAATGTAGCAGTAGAGATGCTACCAAAAGGCGGCTTATTGACTGATTTTATGAGCGAAACAAACCCTGACCGTGAAAATTTCTTACGACGTAACCGGCTGATTGCCGGATTGTCCGACGCCACGATTGTAGTTGAATCGGCAGAGCGCGGAGGCGCATTGGTTACCGCAGATATCGCATTTTCATACGGACGCGATGTGTACACGTTTCCGGGACGTGTAGCCGACAAATATTCGAAAGGATGCAACCGTTTGGTTCAAATGAGTAAAGCTGGTCTTATTACATCTGCAAATGATTTAATAACAGCGCTTTGTTGGGATACCAAAAAAAAGAAACCCAAACAAATGGATCTATCATTCGATGAAAAACCCGACCACCCCGTCATCTCATTACTTGCCACAAAAGGCGAATTTCATATCAACGAACTTGCCGCATTAATGAATCTCCCCATCCATCAACTCTCCCCCATGCTTTTCGAACTCGAATTAGCCGGACACATCAAAGCCCTCCCCGGAGGCATTTACAAACTTACGGAGTAGTTTGTTGAAAAAAATGTTTCTTTCCTCTGATAAAAAATATTTCTTTTAAATACTTGGAATTCCTGAAATTTCATGTATTTTTGTACACTAATCCGTTACTTAATTTTTCATAAGCACCAAACATAAACTACGTTTTTTTCAATACCACCGGCCCTATTGGCTGAATATTATGAACACACTTTTTACATCAATTGAGCAGCTATACAAGAGATATTACCCGCGATTAACTGCTTACGCATCACTTTTATTAAAAGATGATGAGGCTCATGATGTGGTACAGGAGGTGTTCCTTGATATGTTGGAACGAAAAGACAAAAAATATGATGAATCAACGTTGAATGCTTATCTATACAAGGCAGTACAGTATAAATGCCTCGATATTATTCGCCATCAGACAATTAAAAACCAATATGCTTCTGCCGCCGGAAAAAAACTGTTGCAAATGGAAACGGACTATTTCTACACATCGCGTAACGAAATTGAGGAAGGCTTATTGTCGAAAGAACTGCAGGAACAAATAAATGCTGCCATCGAAATGCTCCCACCTAAAGGAAAGGAGGTATTCAAACTCTATTTCGAACACCGGAAAACAGCCAAAGAAATTGCTTCCATCATGAATCTCTCACAAAGCACAATCGAAAATCACATCTATATATGTGTCAAATCCTTACGAAAAAAAATGGCAAAATATATTTAGTTAATGATTCGTGCCGGCTTGTTCCATCGCAAAACAGGCAACGCCTATAGCGCCGGCCATCTCTTCAAACCGCGCTTTTGCAATCTCTGCTCTGTTTCCATTAGTCCGCCATTCATAATAACTCAAATACTTCTCAAGCGGATCGAATAAGTCATTGCCTGCACTTGTAATTCCGCCTCCGAAAATAATCATTTCGGGCGAAAGAACATTGGTAAGCGAAGCTATCCCAATGGCAAGTTTCTTAACGGAAGTCAACCATACCTCTGCTGCAAAACTATCTCCTTTGCGATAATCCTCAACCAATTGCTGAGTAGATTTATATTTGCCATAAGACCGTTTTTCAATAGTACAGTTTCCTATTGCATCTTCAAGGCTTCCCGGAATACCGATAATATCACGCTCTCCTGTGCTGTCAATTACAATATGGCCGATATGTCCTGCCTTATTGAACGAACCCTGATACGGTTTTCCGTCAATAAGTATGGCACCACCAACACCGGTACCTAAAGTAATCATTATTACGTTTTTACGATATCTTGCTGCGCCGAAACGCGCTTCAGCCATCATAGCCGAGATGGCATCGTTAAGCACGTATGTCGTATTTCCCAGAAAATCAGACCATACGAAATTTTCTAACCCTTGCAGCCGTCCCGGCATAAAAGCAATGGCAGAATTATGCGCATTGGGCAATCCGGGTGCAGAAATACCTATCACAGCGTCGCTACAATGGATTTTATTTTTTATTTCATACACAGTATCAAAAATGGCATCCTTCCATACCTTATCATCTCCGTCGTTTGTCGGATAACTGCATTGATAGAGCGTATTCCCTCCCTCATCAATCGCAACGGCTTTGATCTTTGTGCCGCCTAAATCTATTCCTATTGTTGTATTCATTTGATTAAGATAATTGAAATTTTGATTGCCGGATATTAATTGCCGTTGAATTCTTTAATTGCATCTATCATGGCGACTATATTTTCGACGGGCACATTGGCCTGTATATTATGTACCGTATTATACACAAAACCACCGTCTTTCGCGAAAATATCACAAAGCCTGAGTACACTTTCCCTTATTTCTTCCGGTTTTGCGTAGGGTAATACTTGTTGCGTATCAATACCTCCTCCCCAAAAAACAAGATCCTTCCCATATCTTTTTTTCAGGTGAACAGGATCCATTCCCGCAGCGTTTATCTGTACCGGATTAATGATATCAAAGCCTGCTTTAATAAAACGACCCATAAACGGCTCTACTGCTCCGCACGAATGTTTGAAGGTTTTCCATGAAGTATTTTCATGTATCCAGCCATTAATTTGTTGATAATAAGGCATCCACAAATCATCAAACTGTTCAGGTGAACAAAACGTGGAATGTTGTGTGCCAAAATCTGTTCCGCATACATAAACCGCATCGATATTGTCGGCGATCACTTCATTCAGGCGGCGGAAGTTTTCGATAGCAATCTCCGTTTGTCTGCTGAATACTTTTTTAATAAAATCAGGACGCAAAATGATGCTCATATACCATTCCGAAATATCGCGTATCCCTTTCGGATTTTTCAATTTCATACCGGGAATATGTGCTATGTCGCCTAATGCCGTACCGCCCGGTGATGCAACAACGGCCTTACCTGTAGAGCGGGTTTTTTGAGCGACTTCTTTCCAGTATATCAAATCTTCATCGCCTATTAATCCGTATTCTTCAAGGTTATCGTCAGGGTTCAGGTCTTCCTCATTAAATGGCTTTTGGCGTATGATAGCATCGAAAAAATAACTGCACGAAGGCATTCTGGCAGAAGGCGCTGCAGATAAATCACCCTGCGGATAACTCAAGATGTCACCATTAACATCGGTGGTAGTATTGAATGCTTCAGGGACCAATACCACCTGCCCCCATGGGGTAAGATATTCCTTCAACGGTTCGTGATTGTAAATACCGAATGAATTTTTTCTTGATTTTGCCGCAACCGTATCTGTCCCCAGTACTTCGCTTAGTTCCACATCCACTTCGCCCAGCATCTGGTAAGCATCAATAATCCGTACAGGTTTATTTTCCAAGCCGTAATACTTTCTCAACCGCTCGACGGCAAGAACATGAATTCCTGTTACGGATGTACCACCAAAATCTACCACCATCTTATCCGGCTGTCGATGGTTCACAGTTAAATCAAAACGTTCTTTTCCGGTCATATATTGTTTTACTTACACCGGCATATCCGGCAAATTCCATCCTTCGCGATAGGTATGTCTGATATATTCTTTGGCCGAATCCAATGCATTGACCCTTTGATATTTGACGTCTGAATTTGGGTGTCCGTCTATTACCTTGAACTCGTTGCTTGTAATAATTCTAAATTCTTCGGTTGGAGTTATATTTGTAAAAGCCATATTCGGCCCATCCCATTGAAGAATCTTGCGAAGTCCCTGAAGACGAACTGCCAGCACGCCCAGCAGCACCATTTCATTAAACGGCCCTGAATAGGCAAAATTACTTGTCGATTCCACTCTGTTGGCAGGCGATTCCTTACAGGCACGTATCCAATCCTGTTCGTGGTAGCCGTCGATATAACCGGTAGCGCCCGGTATGCGGCGTAAAGTCTGCGGCACATTGGGTTGACGTCCTGAAAGCAACCGTGCATTAAAGCCTCCGCAATCACAATGTAATGTATCTTTCGAACCCACAAACAGACATCCGCCCAAACCGTCGCGCATCAGGTTCATTCCATCGGGCATTAAGTCGGGACGTTGAGGGAGCAAACCACCATCATACCAATAGACTTTTACCTCCGGCATGGCTAATTTGGGCATATTATCGCGGGCAGGAAACACAAATTCCACCATTTCGGATTGGGGAGGCGATTCGGTATTGAACAACGACGAACTACCCTGTATTTTTGTGGGATAACCTAATTTCAATGCCTGGTAGATTGGATCAAGCACATGACAAGCCATATCGCCGAATGCTCCGGTCCCGAAATCCCACCATCCGCGCCAGTTCCAGGGTGTGTATATTTCGTGATAGGGACGCATCGGCGCCGGGCCGATAAACAAATCCCAATCAAGCGTTCGCGGAATCCTCATGGTTTCTTTGGGTCGCTGTAAACCTTGCGGCCATATCGGACGATCCGTCCAGGCATGTACCTCGCGTATCTCGCCTATCTCTCCATTCCATATCCATTCGCACAATTGGCGAACCCCATCGCCCGAATTGGCCTGATTGCCCATTTGTGTAGCTACTTTATGTTTTGCGGCTAAGCGCGTCAGTAAACGACTTTCGTAGATCGAATGTGTCAACGGTTTTTGGCAGTATATATGTTTCCCCATGGTCATTGCCGTAGCAGCTATGATTGCATGTGTATGATCGGAAGTTGCGACCATCAAGGCATCGATATCCTTTCCAATCTCATCAAACATTATTCGCCAGTCCTTATATTTTTTAGCGTTGGGATATTCATTTAGGACACGTTCCGAATAATGCCAGTCCACATCACACAGACCTATGATATTTTCTGCGTTCATCCCCCGCAAATTCGGACGACCTTTCCCGCCAATCCCAATTCCGGCAATATTGAGTGTATCACTCGGAGCCTTATGCCCCAACCCACTTATCACCGACGACGGCAGAATAGTAATCCCTGCCGCTATCATAGCCGATTTTTTAATAAATTCACGTCTTGATTTGTTGTTCATTTTTTTATAAATTTCTGATCCAGATATTCCTGAAAGTGACTTCGGCGCCATGGTCCTGTAACAATAGCGGCATACGGCCGTGAGGTGTATATTCAGGCAAACCCCTGTAGGGAGTGTGTCCTGTTAATGTGTAATTGTTGTGGATCACAATTCCATTCAAAAGTATGGTGGCTATAGCCGGTGACGCTACACTTCCGTCGCCATTAAATACAGGCGCTTTCCAGATAATATCGTAGACCTGCCATTCACCATTTTTTGTATATGCGTTAGATAATGGCCCCTTTTGTTTATACAGGCTTCCAATCATGCCGTTTACATAAAGTTCATCATTTTTTTCACCTTCATATATTTGAACCTCATAAGTACTTTGCAGATAAACGCCACTGTTGCCACGTTCCTCGCTACTTAACGGTAATTTGAACTCTACGTGCAATTGGCAGTCACCAAAATATTCTTTGGTCTGTATATCTCCGGTTCCGGGCACAATATACATTTCGCCATTGACAATTTTCCATGGCGCAGGTTCAAATCTGTTACCTCTCTCACCACGTCTGGTCGATTCCCATTTTGTTAAATCCTTGCCATCAAATAAGATAATGGCATCCGAAGGAGGTTGAACACCCACTCCCGGTTGCACTTTGGGAGGTACAGGCTGATACCACTCCGTACTACGCGGATCCCATTGACGCGGCTGTGTATTTTGCTGTGCATAAATGAATGTCACACAAATACATAATGTAAGTATTACGACAGTTTTTTTCATTTTTTAAAATATTAATACGATTTATCTTTTACAAATTTTAGTTATTCTTGGGTGAATTTGTTCTTCCAATACTTCACTTTTTCCCGCTTCGAAGAGCGCATTTTCCGGGCAATGTCGTTGGCATCAACATTTACGGGTGCACAAATAAATTCAGGGATATTATAAGAAAACAGAGATTCGAAGTAGACGTTCGGGTTCTTTTGTGGGAGGAGAAAGGGTTTGCATGCTTGTCCGCTTTCGTCTATTGCAGCAATATAAGGGTGGGTATAAAGTCCATCCATCCTCCTGCTTCCGAAAACGAACCAACGCGAATTACTGCTCCAACTATGATAGCTGTCGGCTTGAATGCTATTGGATTCCGTCAATCCTTGCATCGTAAAGTCTTCTAGATTTAGGATATATAAATCAGCTTCCTGATGCCATATTCCGAAATTGCCATAGTCCAAAAGAGTACACATAATGAATTTTCCATCATAAGAAGGTTTTGGGAAAGAGATACTCTTTCCTATGTCATCAGCTAAAATAAGTGTATCTATCTTAGTGCCAAATGTACGAGTCGTTGCATCGAAAGAAATGCTGAACAGACTATATTTTACTTCTTGATAATCATGTGGAAGGTTTTGCTCAGTTGCACAACAAAAATACATAGTTTTACCGTCCGGTGAAAAAGAAGGAAAGGTCTCAAAATTAGCAGTCATTAATAAATCGCTGGATAAAAGCTCATTTGTTTCAAGATCATATACAACGATATCTGAAGCCAAGTCAAATACTTCAATTAATTTTTCTTTTGAAGAATGAAATACCTGTTGAGTTTTGTTTATTGAATAAGCGATAAATCTACCAGAAGGATGCCAATAGGGATAAACGCAGGCTGAGATGGTTTCGTTAGTTTTGGTGTCAACAATTTTCATTGTTTCATTATTTTTGATCACAGTGGCGCCATTTATACCGCGTATGTGAAGGCTCATTTCTCCTGGATGAGTTTGGTTGAATGAATGACAGTTGACGCAGCTTCCCGGAACTATAGTATTTTCAAATACCGGATGTTGTTTGAAATTGGAAAGATTGCGTTGATAAATTCCCATCTTGCTGTATACTTCGTACCCTGGTGCAATCAATCTGTAGACTAATCCATAATCAATCGGATGAGGACTGATATAAATTGAAAAGGGAATATATTGTTTCCAGATCCCATCTGATTTTACTGACAAAGTTAAGTTGATTTTATCTCCTATATTCTCCGAAAGCAATTGTTTCCATTTTCTTTCGGAAAATGATATAATTCCTGTAGTATGGACTTCCATCTCCCCACCTCTTCCTCCTTCTACCTGAAGATGAAGTTCAGATGATGCAGGTATTGTTTTTACCAAAAAATTCAGTGGAGCGATGGTTGCAGGTATGGTTACTTCTGTATAATCAGGGAAAATTTCCGGTAAAACGGATAATAATTCCGGATTTATTACTGTCTCCTTGCACGCTGTTTGCAACCCTATAATGATACAGTTAAGGAGGATAAGAGTGATATACTTGTAATTCACAATTAAAAAATTTTATTTTCAAAATGACTTTGAACTGCAAATTTACATTTTTTTCAGAATCAATCCAAATTCAAAAACAAAAAAGTTAATATTGCAAATTTATCTCTGTGTTTGGAAGTTTATAATCCCGAAAATGCAGGTAATACCAATATGTTTTAGAAAATTGATTCCGCAGTATTGGCTCCGGTAATTGTATGGAAGTGTATATATTTGCATAAGAAATCACTGCCTGTTTTACAGATTGATTGAGAGGGAAGGGAAAGTCGTCTGTATTGCTGTAATTCAATCCCCAGATATATGCCAATGCTTCCTGGTATGATTTAGGAATTTCTTTGTAGGAAAAATCCTTTTCCCATTGGAAATAAACGGGAAAATTTTGGATATCTTTTGTCAACAACACATAAGCCATCAAATATTCATACGCCATCCGGTGATCCGTGTTTTGTTGAAAATAAATTCCAAGTATCTTATTTATCTCTCTGCTGCTGAAAAGAAAATCGTTTGTGGTTTGGAAGCGACGTATTTCGCCCCATTCGGGATGTGATTGTATCATTACATCGTTATGAAGGAATTTTCGGGTTTCTTTAGCCCAATTCTTGTAAAAAAGTGTATTTTCAAGGATAGATAAATATTTAGAAGCCACTTCATAATACCCATTGATAAGGTTTGTTTCTGCCAAACGTTTGATGGAGCGCACGCTCTTCTGAAAATCAGGCAAAGCTTCCATTGCCTCAAAAGCAAAACGTTGTGCTGTGTTGACAAATCCCAAATAATAGTATGGTTCGCCTCCCACCATCGGTATCATGAAATCGCGTTGGAAAGAAGGCAGCAATCCTTCAGGGCCATTCTGAAAATAATGGAACATTACATCCGACAATTGTCCGGTTTTATACAATGCTAAGTTGAGACAAGTAACTGTCATTGGAACAGCAGGCGATTTCCGGTTTGCCATCTCAATAATCCTGTCCCAGTTTTGCATCTTGCAATGATAATCATAAGCCATGATTTCCTCCTTTGAAAGATTTTGCGGATAGGCATTTTTTATGATCACGAAATAAATAACAAACATGAGAGCAAGAGGTTGTATAAATGAAAAATTGAGAAATTGAGAAATTGATTTTGATTTTTTTGGTGACTTTGCTGTTTGGGGTTTAAGTTTTCGGTTTTGATATTTCAGATTCGGCAGGAAATTAATTCCCACTACAATAATGAAAATCATTGCCCAGAGATAATGAATAATATAAGGTGGATTGTTTACGAAATGAACGTAATCGCTTCCCCACCAGTAACGGATTAATGGATATTGTTTGAGAAAGTGTTTTGAGATGAAAGGAAGAGATAAAGTAAAACATATTGCCAATAAGCCAAGGAAGCATTTCTTTCTGTCCATATTCAAAAGAAGAGACCCTTCATTACTTAACGAAGGATCGTCTTCTCTTTTTTTCAAGACGGTTTGAGACAAGTCGTGGGATGTTAATCGAAGAGATGGCAATAAAAACGAATAGTATACCAACAACAACGTGCTCAAGATAACAGTACCTCCTGCAAGCCAATAGAGAACAGGTATACTCGTAAAAAGGTAAATTCGGCTTACAGAACGGGATGTTGGAAAAGTTCCGGCCAACGTTATGATCAATGTGAATAACAATGCGACAATCCCTCCTGTCTGTGTATCTTCATTGCAAAGCAAATACCAATAAAACAATGAAGGGAGGAAACTGACAAATAACCCTGCCGAATGTTTGCTAAACCTACGGGTGATTGTATAAACTAACTGTTGGATGCTTATCAGAAGGCAACTAACAAGCAAGGCTCCAATAACAGAAGAATTATAAAACTGCGTAAAGAACCGTCCTGCATAATTACAAAAGCCTCCCGGATGCGAACAGGTTTCAAAAAAGTAGTTTTTCGTAAAAAGAAATAACTGAAACTGCTCCTGATAATGCAGGTGACAGGGAAACAGGATCCGGAAAAACAGGAAAACACATAGTCCGTAACCAACAGACAAGCCTAATGATTCGAAGTACAAGGTTCGATTTTCGGGTTTGGGATGAAGAGACTTTAGCATGATGTGTTTGATTAAGCAAGAATCATTGTTGTTTTTTACAGGAAAACGAGTTATCAGTTGTTTAATTCAATTAATCAAACTTTTAAGAATACTTTTTTTCGATATAAAAAGTACAGGAACAACCAACAAACGGTTATAAGTGTGACGCCATTCAAGAACTGCGCCCAATCTTCAGGAAAAAGTTTGATCAGTCCGCCGAAAAAGAAATTGGCTGTAAACCGGAAGTTGATCATCTCTTGCGCTGCATACATGGTTATTGAATTCATTCCGATAACTGTGAAGAAAAGCGTCCAACGGCGATACCCAAGAACATCGATTATCCAGTAAAACAAGGCGAACAACAACAGGCTTAAACCTCCTGCAAGACAGACATATGAACTTGTCCACATGGGTTTATTTATAGGGAAAACCAATCCCCATAGTACTCCGAGCAAGGAAAGAGCAACAGCGGCACCTGTCATATACAGCACTTTTTTGTTGGGTGTTAATCCCTCTTTCGAACTTTTTACAAACGCTCCTGTCAACATTCCGAGCAGTGCAGTAGAAATAGAAGGGATGATGCCGGATATCCCAACTTCGGACGAAAGCCCGCGAGTTACTCCTAAAATTCGGTCAATATAACAGGCAAAACTACCCTCTTTCGAAAAACGTGATGCATCAGGATAGTCGGGTGCAGCAATAAGCGCTATCATCAACCAATAAAAAATCAATAACCCTGCACACCATATTATCCGTCCTTTTGACTTACAGTTCATAAAAATAAAGGAAGCAAACATCCAGGCTGTTCCGATGCGAAACAATACGCCTACATAGCGAAAACCTCTTTCAAAATCAAGATTAAGCCATCTGTTATTGACTACTAATCCGATAAGCACCAGCATCAATGTGCGTTTGATGATTTTATAATAGATTTTTTTTTGAGAAATACCTTTTTGCAAACTTTTTTCCCATGAGAATGGAAAGGATATACCTGCAATAAAAAGGAAAAGTGGGAAAATCATGTCGTAAAAGTGAAATCCTTCCCATGGGCAATGTGTCATTTGTACTGACCACCAATTGAAAATCGGCCAATCGGTAATTTTAGCAAGCCCATGCCATACTGAACCCCATCCGATTATCCAGAACATATCGAATCCACGTAGTGCATCTAACGATAGTAAACGATCATTTTTGTTTGTGTCCATCATTACAATTTTTTTTAAAAGTGTTATAAACTTGTTATCAATTTTTCAGCATTCCAATAAATCGGTTTACCTGAGAGATAGCTTTCAAAACACATCACTGCCGGGACAGCCGTTTGTACGGCAAACATGACATCTGCATCTACTTTCGTTTTTTTGTGGATTCCATCAAAAAAGTTAGTGAAATGATCCACATGGCAACGATCGTAACCTCTCTCAATAAACAGAAGTTCGGTATCACTTACCTGTTCGGGGCGATCAATTGCGCTTCCCAACGGATCAAGTCCACTGAAAGCAGAAGCCGATACAGCGCTCGGTTTTCTCAAGGTTACTCTGTCCCATTGCACTCTCAACGTTCCTTCGGTACCTATTATGGTGAAATCCAAACTTCCCCATTTTCCCGACACTGCGTCGCCATAGTTTGCCGTCAAAGCCGCCTTGAAAGGTTGCATTCCATTTTTTGCAGCATAATCGAAATAACCCAGCATAATATAAGGCGTGTCTCCAATACCGTCAGGACTGCCTGTAGTGTATACCTTTTCCGGTCCGTCGGCATTCATGATGTATTGCAAACTCGCCAATACGTGAACAAATAAATCACCGGCAATGCCTGTTCCGTAGTCTTTCCAAAGCCGCCAACAGAAAAAGCGTGAAGGTTCAAAGGGTACGTTTGGGGCATTTTGGATATAACGATCCCACCAGATGTCTTCCGGGCTAATACCTTCCGGTATTCTACCACAGCCTGCGCGTGGCCTTGAGGTGAACGCTGCTTCGGCTAAATTGACTTTGCCTATCGCACCGCTTTGCACCAATTGTTTTGCTTTGCGATTGCCGATCGACGCCATGCCTTGACTACCGGATTGAAATACGCATCCGCTTGTTTTCTGTGCATTGACTAAATCCTGAGCTTCGGAAATTTTGTGTATTACCGGTTTTTCGCAATATACATGTTTCCCTGCTTTCATGGCATCAATACAAATCTGTTTATGCCAATGATCGGATGTTGCGACAATAACAGCATCTACATCATTGCGCGAAAGTATTTCTTTGTAATCGCGTGTTAATATCAGATTATCACCCCATTGCGTCTTTGCCGCTTGTAAGCGGACATCATAAAGATCGCATACTGCAACCAGATTGACACCGGGTACCTGTAATGCCGCATTCGTATCGCCTGTTCCCTGATTACCTTTTCCGATTAGCGCTAAACGAACCGGTGCTGCATCTTGTTGCGGTGTATACAATGTACGAAATGTATTGGTCGTTTCATTTCCCAAAATGAAGTGAGGAAATGTTGTTGCCGCAATTCCACCGGCCACCATTTTTTTTATAAATTTTCTTCTATGTTCCATAATTATTTGTTATGATATTCTATTCGATTTTAGTCTAAAAAAAGTGTATAAAGCAATTGTTTTTAATCTCTGCTGAATAATTTTTCCGAAATGACATTACTCCACGCCCAACGCAATTCGCTCAGTTGTCCAACTTTCTATACAGATTTCTATTTGATTTTTGGGTAGGGAAGAATTAAATTCCACTGAGACGGTTTGCTTATCACCGGGCATTAATGAAATATAGTTATCCGAATAATGAACAGGCAATATACGCTTTCCTGTCTGTTTATCAAACACTTTGATGCGATTAAAGAAAGAGATTTGGTCTTTGGCTGTCAGGGTTACCGTTCCTGTGTAGTTATTATTCCGGTTTTCCATGGATATACGAACGTCGGGTGTTGTTTTGGGTAGATTGTTTAACGTTTTGTAGTCTTTTTCTTTGGTAGTAAGCCAATAGATATTATTCGTCAGTTCGTTTCCTGATTCTGTCAGCGTCAATTTCAGGAAATAAGCTCCATCAACACCTTCGGGATGCGGTATGTCAAACAATCGTTCCACCTGGTTTGCACCAATATATACAGCCGTTTCCTTTTCCCAGAGAATCTTGCCCGAAAGTTGATATATCTGTGCTTTTACCACGACATTATGTTTACCCAAAGCGGTATTAACCAATTCAACCTTTTTGCTGACAATATTATATTGCGGATGTAACGGTTCACAACCTTTACGCGTACCATACAAGGTTGCATTTACATCGAGATACCAATCATACATTTGTCCGCGAAGTGCAGTCCATGGATTCTGAGTTTTCCATATCAGGATTCCGGTATACCATTCCCACATACGTGAAGCCCAACCTTCCATAAATGTGCGGTACTGATCGTAGTTCACTACTTGCACATATTTGACGTATGTTTCAATATCCCTCACTTCTCCGTAACGTTCGAGATGAGCGCCATATCCCGAATTTTTATGATACTGCCACGTAGCATTTGCTGCCCGGTCAGTTTGCCGCGGAAAAGCAGCCAATTCTCTTTCGGTCATCATCTCGCGCAGACTTTCTATTTCGGGCGTCCCTACTGAACCGGCTTCCGGATTGAATGGAGTAGAGCGAAATGTGAAAAACCATTCCGGCTCCTGAATGCCATACGGCCCATCTCCAGTCCCTCCTATTGTATTTCGAGTAAACACCGTATCTGTAGAGAAACTGGCAAAAAGGCGTTCCGGATCCAATCGTGGGAAAAGGTCTTTTTTTAGTTTTTGGTCAATGTCTGCAGCTTGCGGCCATTCATTTCCACCGCACCACAAGGCAAGGCTCGGATGATTACGTATCATCTTTACCTGATCTTCAACCGAAGTAAAAAATAAGTTGTGATTATCTGGATATTCCCAGCGACGTTCACGCGAATCTACTTTAGATTGGTCATTCCATGCACCATTGCAATCGCCGGTACCCCAAAGGTCCTGAAATACGAGGAGCCCATATTCGTCGCATGCATCATAAAATTCGGGGCGTTCTAATAATGCGCCACCCCAAATACGAATCATACGTACATTCATTTCGGCATGAAAACGTACTTCAGCCCGATAACGTTCCGGTGAAAGACGCAGTAACCAGTCGGAAGCGATATAGTTTCCTCCTGTAATAAAAATCGGTTGCCCGTTTACATAAAACTTACGACCTCCCGTATCAGGACATTTTGCTGTTGTTATTTCGCGTATTCCAAAACGCAACTGATGACTGTCACTGGCCTTTCCTCCTGTTTCAAAAGAGATACGCATATCATATAAATATTGTTCTCCGACACCGTTAGGCCACCAAAGGCGTGGATTTTTGACTGCCATATCTCTGAATTTAACCTCTCTTTTTTCATTCGGCGCCAGTGTAACGTTTTGTCGTATGACGCCTATGCCGGTTTCGCAAACTAACGTTCCTGTCTGTGATAAATCGGATGTGTTTTCTACTTCAATAGAGGTCTTTACAATTGCATCTGCCTGATTTCCATCCGGTTGTCGAACACCGGGCACTACAGTTACAACATGTGGATGCTGAATCCTGACCGCTCCGGTTGTAGTAATAGACACTTCATCCCAGATACCCGTATTCCGGTCGCGCACAGGCTGAATCCAATCCCATCCCGGTGTGAAATGCATTGTCAGATTACGTGCAATCTGCCCATCGCCTCCCTGTCCTCCATTAGGATTTCCCGGATAATCCGGCGGGTAAACAATAACAGCCAGCAAGTTGATTTCGTTTTTCTTAAGATAGGGAGTGATGCAATAACTCTGACGCAGAAACATTCCTTCATGAGTTGTATTGTTGATACGTTTTCCATTCAGAAAGATTTCAGCTTTATAGTTAATGCCTCTGAAATTCAGCCAGATTTGTTGATCTTTTTCCGTCTCTCCAATCTCAAAAGGACGGACAAACCAGAATGTATAAAAGTCTTTTCCAACAATGTGAATATCAGGAATCAGATTGTTGTTTAAACTTTTTTCGGGAGCCGGAAAAATGTTGTTTTCAAGCATTGTGGTCAGTACAGTACCAGGCACTTTAGCTTTCATCCATCCATCGGGATTGAAAGGCAGCATTGTCAAACGGTTGCCATCTGTGAGTATTTCGTTGGCACGTCGGGCATACCAACCACTGTTTAGCAGCGTTTTACTTCCTGTTTCCGGAATTTGCACAAGGTTTGTTGGTTGCCCATATACAACGTTAATGACTCCAAGTACAAGTACAAGAATAAAAAAATTAAGACTACGATTTATTTTCATAACTCATAAATATAGAAATGATTATGTGTAATTATTCTCTGTGAATATATATAGGATAGTGAAAGAGCAGGTACAGGCTACTTGGTTTCACCCTGAATGTATCCTGTCACTGCAAGTCCACTTTAATGCTAAAACTGTAGGTTTCTCAAAAAAAATCTTCGTATATATTTAAAATTTTACTGAAAGTAAATATTTTGCCGAAAGTTCAAGAAAGGTTGCGATATTTCCCGGTTTATCAGCTTCTACAATAAAATACTTTGCACCTGAGATACTGTTTGTCTTGAATATTTCAGGCCAATCAATAACGCCACTTCCTATTGGACAAAAATCGTCATCGGTAAGTTTACTGAAATCTGTAGGCCCTTTGCCGCATACTACGTTAGCAGGCATATCTTTTATGTGTAATATAGGATATTTTCCGGGATATTTCTTAAGATACTCTACACATGATGATCCACCCTTGGCACACCAGTATGTGTCTAATTCGATACCAACCGACGAATCAAGACCTGCCATGAGTACCTCGAAAGGCATCTGACCTTCAAGTGAATAAAACTCGAAATCATGATTGTGATATAACAATTGTATGCCTTCGCTCTGGCAGATTTTGCCACCTCTATTCAGATTATCTGCCACCACTTTATAGTCGTCTATTTTTTTCCCCTGTATTTCTCTTATCCAAGGCCATGTACAGTGAACGTATTTATGATCGAGTGCCAAAGACCTTGCAAGACTGGTTTTCAGTAAAGTTTCATCTCCGATTAAATTAGCCATGCTCACACTACCTGAAATAGATACTAACCCCAGTGATTTTAAAAATGCCTTCACTTCATTAGGTTGCATATCACCCAAATTGCTTCCTCCTTGCAATTCAGTATAACCCCATTCAGCAAGTTGTTTAAGCCCTGCCCGGAAACCATCCTGATGCCATTGACCACCGCTACCGGTTATCGTACCAAATGATGGCAACTGTTGAAACTTTGCAGTTGTGCATGATGTAAGTAAATTCTTGCTAACTGCCATCGAAATGGCACCAAGACCCATTGTTTTAAGAAAATTACGTCTTTCCATAATCATTTCTTTTTTTATTTACAATCAGCCCCACATACTATCCCATGGTTTGCGGTATGCAGGTCGCAGATAAGCATCTGCAGCAGCATTATTCACAAACTTTTGAGTTTTGGGATCATAAACCACTTTTGTGCCGGTACGAAATGCAATATTTCCTTGATGTGCCAGAATCGTGGCAAAAGCGCCTTTTTCTACCGGACTGGCTGTTTGAATATTTTTTGTGCGAATACAGTTCGCCCAATCTACCATGTGAGCTGCTAATCCACCTCCTCCATACACACCTGAAAGTTCAGCTGCATCGGCAATATTAGCGTTAGCACCCGCTTGGGATGATCTTTGCGGTATCAACTGATAGCCTACCCGATTGCAAACCAGTGTAGCTCTGCTTCCTATCCATGCAACACCCTGGTCACGATTATACAGGTTAGCTACTTGCTGCGTCCATTCAATTTGAAAATTGTCATATTCATAAATAGTAGATTGACATGATGGGGTTTCGTTAAAACTATCAGGATGTTTCTGAGCTACCGAAAAAACAGATTTGGGGTAAGTTATATCATTTCTTCCCAATGCTTTGATTCCATCAAAAGCCGAATCGATCCAGTGAACACCCCAATCGGTTTGCTGCCCGCCACCATAATCCCAAAAACTACGCCAACCTCTGACGCGCCCTGAATTATAAGGACGGGAAGGAGCCGGACCAAGCCACATTTCATAATCAATGGTCGATGGTGCAGGTTCATCAGCCACAGCAGCGCGAGGATTGGTGCTCTGACACAAAAAAACATGTACTTTAAATACGTCGCCTAAAATACCTGTTTTCAACAGATCATTGGCTAAACGAAAATAACGTATGCTGGTTTGCCATAAGCCTGTCGTGATCACTGCTTTGTACTTCGCTTGTAATTCCATCATCTTATTACACTCGGCAATAGAGTTTGCAACCGGTTTTTCGATGTAAATGGCTTTCCCCGCTTTTATTGCTTCTGAAAAAATATAGGTATGCGAGTGATCGGGCACAGCGATAATGACACCATCAATGTCTTTATTTTCCAACAATTTGCGGAAATCGCTATATTGTTGTAATTGTTTTGTCTGGTCGGGAAAATCTTTTTTGAAATTTCCGGTCTGTGTGTCCAACCGCGTTTTATCTACATCGCAAAATGCGATACAATGAATGTTGGGATCAGCAGTTAATCCATCTCTCAGATCGGCAGGTCCCTGTGTTCCTGTTCCTATTACTCCCAAATTGACCCTGTCGCTCGCAGCAACTTTCATTGGGTTAACCGGTGAAGCAACCACAGATTCTTCAGTAAAAAAATGGGATAATCCCAAACCGGCAGCTATCATACTGCTGTTCTTTAAAAATATTCTTCTTGAATTCATTTTTTTTATAATAAAATTGGTAAATTTTGCAAAAAAATAGATTAGATAAAAGCAATAAAAATAAGCCCGCTTCGAAAATTACCTTTTGACATTTTTTGATTTTATTTTGAAAGGGATTCAATTCGATAATTCTTTATCTGAAATGCTAAACCGGCATTTTCGGAGCGGACTCAAATTTTTATTGAAAAATAACATATCATTATTTTTATTTCGTTATGATTATTAATTATCTACCCATTGAGTAAATAAAAGTTCGGGAATATCAGGCCAACCTTGATTTTGCTTCAATATGTCGTTACCTGATTCGTCTTTTCCTGCCAGTTCCCTTTGAGTTAGTGGCACCTGGAGAAATCCGTTAGTTTCCCTGTATCGTTCTCCGGCAGTCCATGGAGATTGTTTTTTCATAACGGTAGGTATTGCGTCGTTGCGAATCTCTACGCCGTACATTCTATCCAACATAATATCGGCTATATGCCAGCGGCGCATATCTCCCCAGCGCACTCCTTCGAACGCCAATTCATAGCGGCGTTCCTTTTGTATTGCCTCAATACTATAAGTAACAGGTGGTAAATTGACGCGTGCACGCACTCTGTTAAGTCCATCAGCAGTCTGAGAGAGTTCTGAATGCATCAAGAGAATATCTGCAAAACGCATAAAAATAAAATCGCACCCGTGACCCTGTTGGAAATTATCATTTACATAATTAAAATACTCAGGAGCACTCATGAATGAATAGTACAGGTTAATTCCATCAGGTTTATAAGCTCTTGTTGCCACCATTTTCTTCTGCCACATCCCGGTTTCTTCCCACATACGATCAGCGCCCCATTGGGATTCATAGTAACTCTCGGCAGAAACTTCAACACGGTCGGATCCTGTTCCTGTAAAAATCGTTTCCGCTTTGTAATTCCATATTGTGGCTTTTCGACGGAGATCATTAGGTTCATCAATCACCCAATCATCCCATAATCTTGAATTTACAGGACCATGTCCCCAACCCATTCCTAACGGGAATAATTTTGTATAATCGGTAGCACCACCTTGACGGGGTGCGTAATACAATTGGTATTCATTACACGAAATCGTTGAATTATACGTACTATGAGGTTTCATTTTGACGACAAATACGTGTTCGGGATTTTCTCCATCTCTTACCCAGGTGGGTGCGTCGATAGCAAACGGATAATCAGCCTTCGTCAATGAGTTGGTGTAAGCCCAAAGCGAACGGAAATCGGGAATCAGACTATGTCCGGATTTATTTATACATTCATCTAAAGCTGAAACTATCTGATTATTTGTTATTTGTCCACCATCTTCCAATGGAAGCGACGCTTTTTGATAGAAGCCCGTGTAAAACAAATATACGCGGGCCAGCATACCGGCGGCAGCCCATTTGGTAATGGTTCCTGAAGGATACGTATCCCATTGACATTCAGGCATGCTGTTATAGGCCTCCCATAGATTCTGGGCGATAAATTTATAAATATCTTCCTGTGAAGACGGAAGAGGAGATGTTTTCGCTTCTTCCAGATTTTCGGGAGCTCTTTTCATCAGAGGTATGTCGCCCAGTAATTGAACCAGTTCAAAATACCAAAGGGCAAGCATAACTTTTGCTTCGCCAATTTTCTGATCTTTTACTGTACCTTCATTCATGTTTGCAAGAGCTGCTAAAGCAGCATTGGCGTATGCTATGGAAGTATAACGTGAAGTCCATGTGCCATTTATTTGGTTCTGACTGGTGTACATAAATTGATTGACTGCTTGATTACCCCTGTCAGCCATACCTCCACCCCCAAATCTCTGATCGGAGAGTACTTCGCTAAGACCATAATATGAAGATCCAACAGCAGTATTTCTGTTTAAACGAGAATAAACTCCATTTAGCATTTCGATTGCATCTGCTTCTGTTTTCGGATAAGATGACTCATCTTTAACGGTATAATTAGAAACATCCAGAAAATCATCGCAACCTGCTAAAAGAGAAAACATTGCTGCTATAACTAATAAATAAACTAACTTTTTCATATATTTAATTAAAATTTAAAATGTTACTTGAACTCCAAATAGAAATGTTCTAGTACTCGGATACATTCCCAAATCATAGCCTGTTACCCAGTTATTACCATCGCCGAAACCGACTTCGGGGTCAATACCCGAATATTTGGTGATATAGAACATGTTCTGACCCGTAATATAGGTACGCAATTGTGCGAATGGTAATTGGCGGAACAGTTTTTTGAAATCATATCCCAAAGTAATGTTCTGAATCTTTACATGGTCGGCTTTTTCGATAAAGAGATCAGATACACGCGAGTAGTTGGAATATGAACCATTCGTCAAACGTGGCCATTTGTTTGAAGTACCAGGCCCTGTCCAACGTTCGTATACTTGAGTGGTGTAGTTTTCATAAGGCATGTCTATAAAACTGCGATATGATTTGGCAATATGATGACCAAATTTACCGGTTCCGGTCAGCATGAAATCAAATCCTTTGTAAGCCATGTTAACGGAAAAGCCAAGTTGATAAACCGGCCATCCACATCCAACCTCTACCCTGTCTTCCGTATCGATTTTTCCATCTCCGTTGGTATCAACAAAACGAACGTCGCCGGGTATTGCAGCCGGCATAATGAGATTGCCGTCTTTTGACACATACGCATCTATTTCGGACTGTGTTTGAAAAATGCCATCTGTTTTATACATGTAGAAAAAACCCATCGGGTGGCCAACCTGTAGTCGGGCTATCGCAGGTGAGCCTTGGCTTAAAACATTTGATGAAGCTTCGATCCAACCCTGATCATTTTCAATGGTCAATACTTCATTTTTGTTCCAACTTCCGTTTATATTAAAACTATAGGTAAAATCACTGATGCGATCGTTCCATGTAAATGCAAGCTCAAGTCCTCTGTTTCTGACTGACCCTCCGTTTGCATTGGGTGCACTATATCCCCAGGTGCCAACAATTGGCGTTCGCAACAACCAATCTTTGGTATGCTTTTGATAGTAGCTAAAATTGACTCCCAAACGGCTTCTAAGAAAATTAGCGTCAAAGCCTATGTCGATCATCTCGGTTTTTTCCCACGAAATATCCGGATTTTTAAGTACTCCCGGAATAGATCCAACGGAAGGTGTTGATTTGTCTGTACCAAAATAATACGAAGCTGTAGTCGGGAATGTAAATGTAGTAAGGTATTGGAATCCATTGACAGCGCTATTGCCGTTGTGTCCCCAACTTGTTCGTAATTTAAAATAGTCCATTTTGTCTCTTAAACTCTCCATAAACGGTTCATTTGTAATGATCCAACCGGCCGAAACAGAAGGGAAATATCCCCAGCGATTGCCGCGGGCAAAATTTGACGAAGCGTCGGCGCGCATTATTAAGGTAGCCATATATGTTTCCTTATAATTGTAGTTAACACGTCCGAAGAAAGAGGATATAGCCTCTTCAGTAAGCGGTCTGCCTTCGATTATCTTATCATCAAGCGCTGTCGGTTTGGTATTACTAACCCACGCGTAGTCCCATCCGAGGTCAAAGATATTTCGATTACCTTGCGCCCTGATGCTTTCGCCTAAACCGGATCTATCCACACTCTGTCCAATAACAATATCAAAACGGTGTCTGTTTATTTCACGGTTGTAGCTCAACGTATTCTCCAAGCTCCAGTTTATTCCAACTCGTTGAGTCTGATTGACGGTTTCTACGGTGACATTTCCACTTGTATGTAAGCTAAGTTGTCTGATTCGATCCTGAGAACGAAACGACTCTGCATTCATCCTGTAACTATATTGTGATTTAAATATTAAATTCTTAACAGGTTGAATTTGCAGATAAACACTTGCATTCAGGTTGTGATTTTTTCGCAGGTTTAAACCTCGTGAACTTAGAGCTGCCAGCGCAATCGGATTACCAAAATTTCCCCAGAAATCCCAACCATCTCTTTGTTTATCTGCTAATGCATAATAAGAACCGTCTTCATTATACGCAGGCATAAGTGGAACTCCTCTCAGCATATTACTAAAGTCGTTCGAATACTGGTTTCCTGTCGAAATACCATTTTGAGTGCGATATATGTAATTCAATGTCTGACCGATTTTAATCGCATCGAAACCTTTCACTTTCAGCAGTACATGGTCTGAATTGATACGGAATGTATTCCTGTCATAATGCGATTGTACGGCTTCACCCAAAATACCATCTTGCGCAGTATAGGAGTATCCTATTGAGAACTTACTTACATCATTTCCACCAGTCAGATTAAAAGCGTGCGTTTGGGTAGCCGCACCCGGTATATAAAATTCATCAATCCAGTCAGTGCCATTCCATCTGCCGCTTTGAATTTCATTGTATAGTCTTGAGCCAATTTGTTTTTCCCAATCAAAAGGGGCAAGGCTGTCGCCAATTCTCTGTTCGTCCATAACATCCATATATTGCCTGGCATTCAGCACTTTGGGCTTTCTGAACAAGTATTGTTGCCCATAATAACCATCGTAGGTAATCCTTGTCTTGCCGGTTTGCCCTTGTTTGGTCGTTACCAGTATAACTCCATTGGCAGCTCTGGCACCATATATTGCTGTCGAAGCAGCATCTTTCAGGATGTCGATGGATTCGATATCTGCAGTGCTCATGTGATTCAAAGCGTCGAATCCACTAACTACTCCATCTACTACATATAATGGTCTAGCTTCTCCGTTGGTGCCTAAACCGCGAATATTAATGATATAACCTGAACCCGGCTGGCCATTATTTTGCATAATAGTTACACCCGGTGATTGGCTTTGGAGCGCTGTAAAAGCATTGGTGGTACTCATTTTCTGGATATTATCACCTGATACCTGTAAGGTAGAGCCTGTTATCAATTTTTTCTTCTGTACACCATAACCGATAACTACAACTTCTTCAAGTTGCCCTATATCTTCTCTTAGCCTGACAGTGATGTCTGATTGGCTTCCCACATTAATTTCCTGGGATAAAAAACCTATGTAACTAAACACCAGTACAGACTGGCGATTAGGTACCTGAATAGTGAATTTTCCGTTTATGTCCGTAATCACACCAATAGTAGTACCTTTCACCTGTACATTTACTCCAATCAATGATTCACCGGCATCATCTGTCACAGCGCCTGAAATAGATATATTCTGCTGCACTGACTGACGAACAGTGTTTGTGTTTTCAGTAATATTTATTTCAGGCATCAATACAATCGTTTTATCTACGATCTTGTATTCTATCAGACTATTTATGAACAATTTATCTAATACTTCTTCAATTGTCCCATTCTCTACTACTACTTGCGAAATTGCTTTATAAAGAGGCTCAATGTCCTTGCTATATATAAAATCAAATTCGGTTTGATTTTTGATTTCTACAATAGCATCTTTTAAACTTGGTTTTTCTATGTTCATGCTCAATCGAACCATTTGCGAGTAACTAATTTCTGCCATACCATTCAATGCAAACATGAAAAATAAAACATATAGTAAGCTTATTCTTGTCTTATGTAAGATAAATTTACTATCGATGATTTTGTCATTTTTTAAAAATTTCATACATTTGTCGGATTATTTTTTTATTATACTTAAGGATAAATCTCTATAAGCATGAGTTGTTATTGCTTTCACATGCTCATTTTTTTGTTCTTCATTTACTGGATTTTTTCATAGGCATTGAATATTAATTATTAAACATTAAATAAATATTGTAGGATTATTTTGTAGTTTGAATGTATATTACTGTATCTGTTTGAACACTATACCGGATCGGAACTACAAATTCCAAGGCTTTCATCATTTGGTATATGTCCTTTTGAAAGCTAAGTGAACCTACAAGTCTTTGGTCTTTAACAATGTTGTCGTCAATAACAATCCGCACATTATAATGACGTTCGAGTACCTTAATTATTTCGGCAAATGTCAATCCGTCAAAATCAAATGACCCTCCGGTCCAGGATGTGTACATTTCTGCATTAACATCATGCAAGAGAAATCGGTTGCTGAGCTTATCGATTTCGAACTGTTGTCCGGGCTGTAACGCACACAGGGATGCCATGTGGTTGTCGAGAATTTCGACATTTCCTTCTACTAACGTTACATCCGAAGTTTGACTGTATTTGAATGAACTGACTTCGAACGAAGTACCCAATACCGTTACTGTGTATGTCTCCGTTTTTACATAATAGGGACGATCCGCATCTTTAGCTACTTCAAAATAGACTTTTCCTTCTACCGATACTTTTCGGTCAGTCTTTCCAAATCGTTCCGGATATTCGATCCGGCTACTTGCCGATAACCATACCTGTGTGCCGTCTTCGAGCATAATATGTCTGACATTTTCATGTTCTCCTGTTTCAACAACAACCATTTTAGGGTACTGCCAATCGGTAAAATATTTGTAGACAATAACTGACATTCCGATTAACAACAGAATACTTGCAGCATAACACAAAAATTGCAAGTGGATTTTTCGTGTTATTTCATGCTTAATTCGTTTTCGAACTTTCTGTTTCTCAATCAATTCTTGGTAAGAACCGGCAATATATTCCGAATCCGAGAAATGCCTGAATGAATGCGATGCCGAAACCATTCGCAATTTCAGCCATTCATTACGGTTTGCTTCTGAGGCGTTGAGCCACTCGAGTATTTGCATTATCTCAGCTTCGGAACAATTGCCGACAAAATACTTTTCAACTAACTTTTCGTCTAAATTACTCATAAAATAAATGTACTTAATATTGGTTCGGGTGAGACGTAAAAAATACCCTGTCAGGCAATCGTTTTTTTTAACAAAAGCAAGTGATTTGTTCGTTTTTTTGTATTTTTGCAGTACTTAATATTTATGTATGGAAAATAAAAAGACTATTTCACGGAGGGAGTTTATCGGAAAGGCTGCTGCAGGTTTGGCTACATTCACTGTTCTTCCGGGTTACACGGTGTCGGGATTAGGACATGTCGTGCCCAGCGACACCTTATATGTCGCAAAAATCGGATGCGGAGGCATGGGATCATCCGACCTCTCTGCACTGATGCGAACGCCCAACAAGAATGTAGCTATTGCAGCGTTGTGTGATGTGGACGAACGATCGTCTTCCCGGGCGAGAAAAACCTATCCTGACGCTCCCTACTATCACGACTGGCGGGAGATGTACGAAAAGGAAGGTCGGAATTTTGATGCGGTATGTATTTCAACCCCTGACCATAACCATGCCATTATGGCATTTAATGCCATGCGGATGGGTAAACATGTCTACCTGCAAAAGCCATTGACACATGACATCTACGAAGCGCGTGTCCTGACACAAGCAGCGAAAAAGTTTAAAGTCGTTACACAGATGGGCGATCAGGGCAATTCGTGTAATGGTATGAAAACCATGAAGGAATGGTTTGAAGCCGGATTGATAGGCGATATAACTAAAGTATGGTGTTGGACGAATCGTCCGGTGTGGCCGCAAGGCATACCATGGCCCAAGGAAAAACCGCCTGTACCTGCGGAACTCAACTGGGATCTATGGTTGGGAACTGCCGAATATGTGGATTACATAGATAATCTGGTTCCGTTTAACTGGCGTGGATGGTGGCAATTCGGTACCGGCGCTTTGGGCGATATGGGTTGTCATATTATCGGGCCGCCATTTAAGTTGCTTGAATTAGGTTATCCTACAGAGATATCATGCAGTGTAAGCACGGTCTACGACGGCATTTTTAAAGAAGCCTATTATCCCGAAAGCGGCCCGGTAGCATGTTGGATAAGGTATAAATTTCCGCTGAAAAACGGAAAAACGTTAGATTTGCATTGGATGGATGGTGGCATAATGCCCGAACGGTTCGAAGAGATTGACCCGAATGTGGACTTGACCAATGCCATGGGTGATTTAAACCCAAGAGATGTCGAAGGCGCAACCGTTTTTGTGGGTTCCAAAGGAAAAATATCCTGCGGCTGGGGCGGTTCCGATCCGCGCTTATGGACAAACGACGGCAGTAAAAAACCTCTTTTTGCCAAAGATGTGAATATCCCGGAAAAATACAAACGAATTGCAGGCGAGCATAACGGCCATTACTGGTCATGGATCGATTCATGTATAGCCGGTTATGACAAAGCGGAGGTGGAATCGCCGTTCGAAGGATATGCAGGGCCGTTGACAGAGGCTGTGCTTATGGGTAATCTGATCCTGAGAGGATATAATGTCAGGGAGGCAAGAAAACGGACAGATGCGGTATATGGCGAAATAGAAGATTATTCGTATCCGGGAAGGAATATTACGTATTTGTGGGATGGTGAAAATATGCGAATCACCAATTTCGAAGCAGCCAATCAATTTGTGAAAAGAACCTACCGGAAAGGTTGGGAAAATATTTAATCAATTAATTATGAACGCTAAACGTAAACTTCGATTTTTCAATACTACAGGACCTTGTAATCCGGAAGATCATTATATGCTTCCACCGGAAGAAAGGCTTGTTGGTGCGCAATTGCATCGTTACATCAGAGATAAACTCTACTGGGTGCTTCATGCGCCACGCCAAACAGGGAAAACGACATTTTTGCAAAGTTGGATGCGTGAAATCAACAGTGGTAACGAAGCAGTGGCTTGTTATGTCAGTGTAGAACGTTGTCAGGGAATTGACGCCGCCGATAGAACAATGCCGGCCATTTACGATTCTATCATTAAGTATGCAAAAGATTTCGGAGTTCCTATCCCCTACATGGATACAGGGACATCCATAAGTATTTTAGATAAAACTTTGTGTCGATGGGCTGAACTTGTCGCCCCCAAACCTTTGATCGTACTATTCGACGAAGTGGATGTTTTGCAGGGCGAGACGATGATAAGTTTTTTGCGCCAGCTGCGCGGTGGTTTTGCTTCACGCGGTATTGGAACGTTTCCTGTATCTATCGCTTTGGTGGGTATGCGTGATCTGAAAGATTATCTTATTGCCTCCAAAGACGGAGTAACGCTCAATCCGGGTTCGCCCTTCAATATTAAGGAAGATTCGGCGGTTTTATACAATTTTTTGAAAGAAGACATTGCCGGTCTTTTTGCGCAACGAACAGCCGAAAACGGACAACAAATCACACAGGAAGCATTAGACTATGTTTTCGAACAATCTAACGGACAACCATGGATTGTTAATTCCTTATTCAAGCGGGCAACTCTGCGTATTCTTGATCAGGAAAGTACGGAAACGGTAACGTTGAAACATATTGTTGAAGCCCGCGAACAAATGATCATGGCGCGGGAAACCCATCTTGATGCGTTAGCTGTGCGATTGAAAATGCCGGGAATACGTAGCGTTATCGAACCGATTCTAATCGGAGATTCCGATCCCGATATGGCTGAAAGCGATGCTTTCAGGCTTTGTATGGATTTAGGTTTGGTTGCCATTGATGACGGTACTCCAATTATTGCCAACCCGATATATCGCGAAGTGATCGCCCGTCATCTGACGTACGGACAACAATTGGCTATTCCCAAACCTAATTGGCTATGGGAAAAACCGGACAGTTCGTTAGATATGGACAGGATGTTGAAAGAGTTTCAGAAATTCTGGCAACGAAATTCCGATTTATGGGAAGTAAAAGCAAACTATACGGAGGCTTTTCCTCATTTGTTGCTAATGGCTTACCTGCAAAGGATTCTCAACGGCAACGGATATGTAGAGCGCGATTGCGCTGCAGGTAAAGGACGGATGGATTTGGGGATTGAATACAACGGTCATCGGTATATTATCGAAATCAAATTGGTCCGTAATCACGACAGCTTACAGACTGTCAGGGAAGAAGGATTAGAACAAATCCGTTACTACCGCGATAAGTTTCCGTCCGAGACTCCTGCATGGTTAGTGATTTTTGACCGTCGCACCAAAACACGCGAAAAAAGTTGGGACGAACGCATCAGTTGGGAACAGGACGGCGATGTGACCGTGTTAAGCTGTTGATAATGGAATGTA
>Ga0082212_10001608_pt1 | contig 33261 bp, 29 predicted proteins | sample TergutNt197P3_FD_71548 | JGI IMG/M metagenome (GOLD analysis project Ga0082212, IMG submission 71548) | Neocapritermes taracua P3 segment gut microbial communities from Petit-Saut dam, French Guiana - Nt197 P3 | ecosystem: Host-associated > Arthropoda: Insects > Digestive system > Gut ... | reverse complement strand
TTACTATTCAGTGCCTCGGTGAGGTCGTTGCAATCACGTTCCGAAAAGCGGAGGCATGGATGCCGGAGCGCACGAGTATGCGCATGGATGCGCATTCGAGTGAAGAGGAACGTGATGTAACGGCCGAACTAAGGTGGCACTGATTAGTAACACCAATATATACAGTTTCGGGATATAAGTCAAGAAATGGTTTGACAGTAAGCTCCGGTATTGATAAAATGACACAGTTCAAAGGGGTATCCGGGAGACTGCCTTTTTTAAGGCTGATCTTATAGCAGGAGGCGATAGCCACTGCTCATATACCCCGGAACATTCGTAGAAGCCTAAAAAAAGCATCTCCCGGATACCCCTCTGAACTGTATTACAAAATTACCAGCGTCCCAAAGTATACTTTCGTGAGGTTATGTTACATGGTGAAATATCTGATCAAGCGCATACTTATGATCATCCCAATCGTTTTCGCGGTACTGCTTGTTTTGTTTTTGATACTGTACTACATTCCGGCTTCGCGCATAGGGATGATGCCTATCTACAGGGGCGACGCGCTTGACTCTGTTTTCAGGTATTTCAACGCGGACAGGAGTCTGCTTACGCAGTATATACGCTACTGTTACAATTTAGTCACAGGGTTCAACTTCGGAACGACAGGCGCGTCGTCGAGATGGCTTGCGGTCGAACTGGGCTACCGCACGCGCAACACTTTTCTGCTGCTGCTCACAGGCGTAGGCAACACAATACTCATAGGCATCCCTCTCGGCGTGCTGTGCGCGGTCCGGAAAGACAGCTTAGGTGACAGGATAATGAACATCATCACGCTGTTCCTGTCGTCGATACCGCCCTTTGCAGTGTCTATGGCGCTCACGCTGGTTCTGTGCGTTTACTGGCGCGTTCTGCCGCTGATACCGTACTACACTGACCTGATCGCATTCGTATTGCCTTCTGTGGTAATAGCGATCGGGGGCATCTCCTCTATCGTCCGAATGACCAGGACAAGCATCCTTGAGGTTCTTGACCAGCCATACATTACGGCATTGAACTCTAAAGGGCTCAGAAAAAACAACGTGATATGGAGGCACGCCCTGAAAAACGCTCTTGTGCCTGTCATATCTACGCTGGGCGCGCTGATTACGCAGCTTCTTTGCTGGACGCTGGTCGTGGAGTACTTTTTCAATGTTCCGGGGCTCGGGACGCTGATGCTTAAGTCCGTCGTCGAGAGGGATCACGTATCGATTCTCGCTTGTACTGTCGTGATGACGGCAATCTTGTGTTCGACAAATACAATTGCCGACATACTCTACACAATCGTCAACCCCAGGATCAGGCTTCGATACGCGAGAACGCGGGCGCAGACTGAGTAGTTTGCTCATGGATACCCAGAACAGTTACTGTTCAGGACCGGTGAGGGTATCTGAATAGATACCCTGAACAGTTACTATTATTGTAAAGAAAAAGACATACAGCATGAAAGGGGATAAAACCATGTCAGGCAATCTGGAGATGAAGTTTTACAGTAAAAACTCAAAAAAGCAGGGCTACTCATGGGAAACGCCGCCGGATGCGGTCCCGGAAACGCAGATAGCGGAGACACTTGAAGCCGACGTTGTCGTTATGGGCGGAGGAATAAGCGGTCTCGCAGCAGCGGCGCGGTGCTCCGCAAAAGGTCTGGACTGCATAGTAGTTGACAAGAATGAGAAGATGGTCGGCGTTGCAGGGCAGTTTGCGGCTATCAACACGCAGGAGATGGCAAAACAGGGTTTACACGTCGACAAAAAGCAGCTCGCCGCGGACTGGTTGAAAGTCAGCGGAAGCCGCGTCGAGGAGGAGTTGCTGTGGATTTTCATCAACCGCAGCGCAGAAGGATTTGAATGGATGCTTAGCCTTACGGAGGGCGAAGTGTATCCGAGGGTTTATGTTGGCTACAAGGGCCCTATGTTCGATGAGTACCCCGCGACGCACCATATTTATCTCAACGAAGGCAGCTCCGCATATACGAATAAAGGCGGCGGGATGCTGGCGTGCGAGATACTCGAAAAAGCGCACCTGAAGAACGGCGGCAGACTGTTCCGTTCGACAGCCGCAGTGTATCTTGAAAAAGACGCCGACGGTCGCGTCGTGTCATGCATAGCAAAGTGCGCGGACGGCGCGTTCAGGCGATACAAGGGGAGAAAAGCAGTCGTTCTTGCAACCGGCGACTGCAGTGATAACCGTGAAATGCTTGAAGCGTTCTGCCCGATCGGTACAAGGACTTCAAAGCAATTCAAACGCGCGGGTAACACCGGTGATGGACAGAAGATGGCCTACTGGGCCGGGGCGGCGATCGACAACCCCGAATGGGCGCCTACGCTTCATGTACTGGGGTATGCCGGCTTGCAGTTCTTCTTCCTGCACGTGAACAGGCTCGGTAAGCGCTTCATGAATGAAGACACCTGGATGCAGGCAAAGTCCGTGCGGTGCCTGATGCAACCCGGCGGCGACTATTGCTTCTCGATTTTTGATAGCAAATATCTCGACGAGATAGGCGAACGCTGGGATATACTTGGCGGTCAGGGAATGGTTCCGCACAGTATGGTCGGCGATAAGTTTGACCGGGCGGCGCTCGAAGATTCTATCGAAAGATTCATCGCCGGAAGGCCAATGTTCTCCCAAAACCCGGATGATAAAGAGGATCCAAACGGGTTCAGAGCGGATACGCTTGAGGAACTGGCGAAGAAAATCGACGTCCCGGCGGATACTCTGGCGGCGTCGGTCAAAAGATACAACGAACTGGTAGCGCAGGGCGACGACACTGACTTCGGCAAGCGCGGCGTTTTACTCACTCCAATCGTCAAACCTCCGTTTTACGCTCTGAAATGGGGCCCGTCGCTGCTCGATATTTTCGGCGGCGCGCTCATTGATTCTCACCTGAACGTAATAGGCGCTGACAGTAACCCGATCCCCGGTCTGTATGCTGTCGGCAACGCCGCGGGAGGAATGTACGCCGTGGATTACCCGCTGCTGCTAAACGGGAACAGTTACGGGCGCGCGCTTGCGTATTGCATGCAGCTGGCGGACAGCCTGACGGGAGTATTGTAGAAGCAGCTGGCGGACAGCCTGACGGGAGTATTGTAGAAGCGTGAGATCAAATCCAACCCACTTCGCAAAGCGTCGCAATGCGCCGCTTCGGAGCATCTGAAGCGGGAGTCTTCTCCCGGACAATTGAAAAAGCAGGGGCGGCATGTTATTTTGGCTGCCCCTGCTTCAATTTCTTCCATAGCTCAGTCGCGGCATGTTATTTTGGCTGCCCCTGCTTCAGTTTCTTCCATAGCTCAGTCGCGGCGAACGCGTCGATGTCATGTATCTCCGCATTATACCTGTACCGGGACAGAATATATAGTTCGCGGATCTTCTCGATTTCACTCTTTGAGAAATATACGTCTGTCTTTTTTAAGACAGCCTGGCTGGTATCTCCCGGAACTATCCGGATGCCTCTTGAAACCGCTTCTTTGAGGTATTTTCTGTAGTACCAGCGGACAACCAGACGGGCTTCCCTCGGACGGAAAATGCCGCTTCTGACGCTTCTGCCGCGTTTGCGCAGAGTGTCGCGTTCCTCCGAATAGGGAAGCGCGGCTTCTTCTCTGCGCCTCGCACCGATCATTTTGCGCAGTATAAGAAAGAGTATGAACGCCGCTGCGAGCGCCAATATTGTTAAGCCAATGTACTTGAGCCATTCAGGAGAGGTGACAAGCCTTGCGTTCAGTTCGTCCCCGAAAACCTCTTCCGCAGCCGCGCCAAGTTCAGCTTGAAACTCGGTTCCTTTCGTGCTGATCAGCGCTATCAACTGCACAAACAGCCACATGAAAGCGTACATCACGGCTCCGGCTACATAAAGAAAAGCAATGAAGACATTAGTAATAATGTTCCTGTATATGAATCCGACAATGCTCATCACTACTTGCGGAGTTTGCAGTACAGCAAGCATGAGGCTTCCCGCAAGCATAACGAGCACCACGAAGACATTTCTGCTTTCTTTAAGTTTACCCTTCTCGCGCAGAATACGCATTATGCAAATTCCGGTAAGCAAGTATAAGATAAAGTACGGTATCGCGCCCAGAAGCGCTATCTTCATCCTGCTGATCCAGAATATCCCCAGAGCCATTGCAATGTATATCCTGGCGCTGAACGAAAAACGCTGCCTGAACTCCTCGCGGTCCAAGTGGACCCTGTCGGTCCAGATTGTGACAGCGAAAAATATCCATGCGGGAAGATAGTTGATCTTCTGCCAAAATGATGAGCCGAACAGGAAGAAAACGGCCGGCAGCGCGCAGCAAAGGATCTTTCGGAAGTTTACCTGCCTGACCCCGGAGCTCTCCGCCGCGGCTGAACCCGGCGCGAGTTTCTTCAGCAGCAGATTAACAGCCGCTGCAGCCATGATCACCGGTATACCCCAGCTGGAGGGCGCTTCCAGTGTGAACATGCAGAAGCAGTACCCTATAAAGGTGTAATAAAAACACATGTCAAAGAGTATTTTCAGAAGCTCAGTCACGTAAACCTCCCATATTTATGAGCATAGTTTCGCGTCCGGTCTTGTTTCTGATATAGCTCTGCGCTTCGTCGCCGCGATTGTCGCCGGACGGGAGTATAACGATGAACGCAGCGTCTGAATCACTGTTCCTGTGAGCATATTCCAGAAGCCCGGTAAGCGTGCCCCGCGAGTAGCTTGATACGCGCCCAAGGCCTTCAAGCAGCTCGTCCGTGTGTCCTGATGAGACTTCGCACTTCCAAAGAGCGTAACTCTGTATCCTTTTCAGAAGAGAGTTAGTATAAAAGTTGACCGAAACGCCCGACTCAGTTAACGATTCGCAGATCGTCCTTGCCGCAGAGCAGCAGTCGTCCAGACCGGCTTCGTCGTCCTGGTTGATTTCATCCACACTGAGTATAACACAGGCGGAAAGCTGGCGCGTATAGTCAAACTCGCGAACCATGAGTTCATTGCGATGCGCGCTCTGAAGCCAGTGGATCTCCTTCATCGGCTCACGCCCGGTATATTCTCTGCAGCCGATTGTCAGTATCGGGTCGCGTATCAGAAAGCGTTTTGCGGCCATATCACCGTAGAAGCGCCCAAGGGCTTCGCTGAGGTCCTGAGATACCAGCCTTTCAGGGTAGACCACTATCTCCCGTTTGAGAAAGACTTTATTGTGAAACTCATGAAAGCCGAGGAAATCGCCGAACTCGACCGAGTCTCCGCTTAAGGTATGGACGCCGCGTTTTGCCACCGACGTCTCAAGAGTAAGTTTTTTTTTGTCACGGCCTTTCACGCGGCAGTATTTTTTTACTACAATTTCTTCCTGCCGCGTCCTGAGTATCATATTATCGGGAACAACGGCGGCAGCAGGGTACGTCTCCAGTACCGCGAGGTAGGCCAGCGGTATGCGGCTGTTGTTAGTGATGGCTGCCTGAACATGGAATGGCGCGCCGGGCTCCGTCCGCAGCGCGGACAGAGAAAACTCAAATACTACCTGGCTCGGGTCGCGCCTGAGAGATATAATTTCCAGAATTAGTCCCAAAGCTAAGAAAACTATCAGTAATGTCAGCATATAGTGTCCCCTTGAATGCGAATATCACTTTGCTGCGGTCCAGAGGGGTGTCCGGGAGATGCTTTTTAGAGCCTTCTACGAATGTTCCGGGGTATATGAGCAGTGGCTGCCGCCTCCTGCTAAAAGATCAGCCTCAATAAAGGCAGTCTCCCGGACACCCCTCTGAGCCGCAACATTCCTTGAATTCTCTCATATTCTTTTTACGATTACAATAGCATTTTTGAATTTCTCTTGATATAATAGCGATTAGCTGAAACTATTCAGGACCTTGCGCTCAGAAGACGTTTTTCTGTAACGTGAACAGGAGATGATCTGTATGCCATGCTGTATTATTGCCGCTGCGCTTATCGCCAGATTTATCATAAGGTGGAAGGACTTGAGAGCTTATCTCGGGTTTGAGGTCGTTGACGACAACCCGTACGGTTGGGAAGAGTACTGCGAACTGGATCAGTACGTCAACTAAAGAAAAGCAGAAATGAAAATTAACATGATCGCGCTCCGTGCGGCGGTTATGTCGTCGTTCTCTTTGACTGTCGCGGTGACCGTATGGTCGCTGGTGGAACGCGGTAACCGGACGCTGCAGATAGTACACACCGCGATAGCGACGCTGATGTTCCTTCTGATAGCGCTTTATTTATATAAGAGCGCGCATATGGCTTCGCTGATGGTCCACCGCGAGCTTCGGGTAAGAATGACCGTCGATCCGGACGCAGGTTTCATCGAATACGTAAAAAGGGGCACAGTACTGTTCAATGCCTGCGCGGGGGCTCTTGCGAAAAGCGGCATATACGTTAAGGACGCGCGGTCGCTTACCGATCTGGCGAGCGCTATGGTTATTGCAGCGGAAGGGAACTCCGTCTCACGCGAAGGTTACGGCATAACGAAGTCGACATTAGCTCAGATCGGCATCGGATTATCTGATGATCCAAGCGATTGCCCGGTCAGGATAGTTCTCGGCAAATTCGTCGCGGCGGGCATATCCCCTTATGCGCCTGTAAATGCAGATTCATCCTCCCGCTCCTGCGAAGCTGACGGCGTTGACGGTATGCAGCGCGAAGCAGGCAGCGTTGACGGTATGCAGCGTGAAGCCGGCAGCGTTGACGGTATGCAGCGCGAAGCAGGCAGCGTTGACGGTATGCAGCGTGAAGCCGGCAGCGTTGACGGTACGCAGCGTGAAGCAGACGGCGTTGACGGCAAGCAGCGCGAAGCCGGCAGCGTTGACGGTGCGCAGCGCGAAGCTGACAGCGTTGATGGTGCGCAGCATGAAGCTGACGCCAACGCCTTTCCTTGTGAAGCCGACTTTGCGCTGACCTCAGACAAAGTCACACATGTCTTAACTGCTTATTACATGAGCAGAATTTATGCAAAATACATCAGGTACGCAAGAGCGTCGCTGATTTGCGCTCTGGCAGCGGCGGCAGCGCTTTTGTTTTTCCGGCAGATAATGTACTCAGCCGCGGTATTCGCCGTCTGGACAGCTTTTCTGCTGATTCTGGTCAGGCAAGTTGAAAAAAGAACTACGCGTATGACGTTTGCGATGATCATAGACTTCTGCAGATGAGCGAACTTATGCCGGTAAGAGAACTTATGCCGGTGAGAGAACTAGTATCAGAGAGAACTAATATCAGAAAGCGAACTATTATCAGAGAGCGAACTAATACCGGAGAGGAATGAAATGTTATATGCATGATATTGATCAACTCAACTTATTGCTGAAGACAGTGTGCCCTAACAATGAGTTCATAAATGACGATTTCGGCGAACCTTCAGTAATGGTATATATCCCCGGATTCACGATGGATCAGGTCATTGCAACAGGCAGTAAAAGAGTGCATCCTGCTTTTATCGTTAACGGCGCAGAGAGGGACGGGTTCTGGATCTCAAAGTTCCAGAACACAGAAATCGACGGGAGAGGGTATTCCCGCCCCGCAACGATCCCATGTAACTGCGTCGGAATAGTATCGTCACTGGATAAATGCAGCGCCAAAGGCAGAGGCTGGCATCTCACGACAATACAGGAGTGGGGGGCAATCGCGCTCTGGTGCAAGAAGAACGGCCATCTGCCGTACGGGAACAACAACTTCGGCAGAGACAGGCGCGAAAGCGTGTTCAAGGCTATACCGGCAGCTGATGTTGAGAACGGAAAGGAGCGCGTTCTCACCGGAACAGGCCCGTTGTCATGGAGCCATGACAACTCTCCCGCGGGTATATGGGACCTCAACGGTAACCTTTCAGAATGGGTGGGGGGTTTCAGGGTAGTCTTCGGTGAGATACAGGTTACGCCGGATAACGACGGCGCGGATATCTATAACTCTCAGGAAGCGGATTCGCCCTCGTGGCGCGCTATAGACGCGGCAACAGGTTCATATGTCGTCCCCGACGGTAACGGCACGACAAACGGAACCGTAAAGTTCGATTACATTGACGACGGAGTCTTCGGGTGGGGCAGCAAGTGGGTCGTCACTACGGAAGTTAAGAGCAGGTCGGCGTCTATCCGCCGCTGCGATCTGTCCATTATCGAATGCGACGCTGCTATTGGTCCGGAGGCGAAAGAACTGCTTATAGCCTACGGCATGATTATTGACGATCCTCTGTACGACTACAGGGAACAATACGTATACATGAACAATGGCATTCCGGAGAGTTTCATGTACAGAGGCGGTTACTGGGGCAGCGGGGCTTTCGCGGGCGTCTTTTGCTGGTCAAGCAGCGCCGGGCGCGGCTATGAATATGAAGGAAACGGTTTCAGGTCGTCATATATACCGCTATGAGAGAGCGCGTTGCCTCTCAAAAAAACTATTTATAAGGAGAAAAAGAAATGAGTGAACTTAAGCATTCCGACATGGTGTTCGAACTTACGCCCCAGTATACGCAGTGGGGCGACTGGTGCTATTCGCCGCAGCTTTACTTCCGGGGCGCAGAGGACATTCCCGGCGCGAAGTACAACGTAGGCTGGCAAATTTTCACGCAGCCTATTCACTGGATGGAGCCTGATCCGCATTTTCACAGGGAAGAGGAGTATCTGGTGTTCATGAACGCAGACCTCTACCATCCCGAGGAATTCGACGCGGAGATAGAGATCTGGCTCGGATACGATGTAAGCAAGATGGAACTGCACACTATTACGAAACCGTCGATCATCCGCATTCCGGGGAGCATGTGGCATTGCCCGATGGACTTCAAGCGGATAGACAAGCCGATTCTGTTTCAGGCTGTCTACCTTGATGGAACCTGCGGTCGAGTCTCGCGCCGCCTGGATGAAGATGGAAAGGAACAGTTCATCTACGGCGGGCCCGAGATCATGCATGGCTGCAGGCTCGATCCGAACAAGGAAAAATGCACATACTGCGGTAAGTGCTTCAGAATGGCAAACGAAGGCAAATGATCTGCCTTTGATGTGATTGAGGTGACTGTGCGTTATGACTGAAAAAAGTATGAAAAACGAGTATTCAAACCATAAGACTGCGGCTGCCGATAGCGGGCGTATTGAAACAATAATGAATGCCTTAGTGGATAAAAACCAGAAATTACTGGCGTCTTGTTTTGCTGAAGACTGTACTTTTATCGATTACTGCCCTTCGCAGAATGGCGATACAAACAGTTTTGTTTACGGTAGTGATTGCATGGAAATGTATTTCAATCTCAGATTTAAAACAGGGGAGTTCGAAGCTGCGGAGCCTGTGATCGAGGGAACCGGCCAGGCTACATTTTTCGGAATGTATAATGGGCCGTATGTTTACGCGCGTCTGAGAATTGAGGAGTACGACAATGACGGTCGTGTAAAGAAAGCAGTAGTAAGCCCGGCTTAATAACTTCTTGAACCGGTACCTCGAATTAAGTAAGGGGATGATGTTTAATGGGTACTTATGTTGTCACCGGAGGCACAAAAGGCATTGGTGAGCAAACAGTCAGAATACTTCGTGAAAATGGACATGAAGTGATAAGCATGGGCATGACCCAAGGCGATATCATAGCGGATCTGGGTACTTGCGAAGGGCGCAGTCTGGCTCTGGAGGCTATTCGCGAACGATGCGCCGAAGGGCTCGACGGGCTGGTGTGCAATCACGGTATTGCGCAAATACCGATGTTCAAAAACTCTTACATCCTGTCCGTCAACTATTTCGGAGCAATAACAATTATCGAAGGGCTCTATGACCTCCTGAAACTTAGGGGAGGGAACTGCGTCGTTACAGTATCGGGGTCGATAGCGTATGCAAAGCGAGGAAAATTCTTCATCGACGGGTTACTGAACAACTGCGGTGATGAAGAGCGTATCGGAAATCTGGTAGATACGTTCGATAACTCAGCAGGGGGCAACATAATATATGCGTCAACAAAAATCGCTTTGTCTCGTTGGGTTCGCAGGGTATCTTCATCATGGGCTTCTCACGGCGTCAATATTAACGCCGTAGCGCCCGGCGGGGTCATGACAACGATAATGCATGGCCATGAACCTGGTGAGGATAATTTTGTTTATCCAATGCCTGCGCTTTTCAACAAGGGCAGAGGAATGCTCCCGGAGGAAGTAGCGCATGCGATCGCGTTCCTCGTAATGCCAAACGCAGCGGGAGTAAGCGGCGCTGTTTTATACTGTGACGCGGGCGCAGGCGCTTTGCGTGACACAGAGGCATACTTTTAGGAGTGCCTAAGTGCAGTTTGGCGCACGAAATCATATATGATGTTGGCAGCGTCTCCACAAAGAAGCGACTCTGCAAAGAAGCGTCTCCACAAAGAAGCGTCTCCACAAAGAAGCGACTCTGCAAAGAAGCGTCTCCACAAAGAAGCGTCTGTGCAAAGAAGCGTCTCCACCGGAGGCGCTTCTTCTCAGAGAAGCCGGCATTAGCATTCGCGTACTGAGTTAAAGCGATTCAAAACCTCTGCGTGAAACTGTGAAGATCGCCGTATCTTCTGCTGTTGCGGCATAGAAGCACTCTCCGTCGTCGGTAATATTACCAATGTAAAGCGTTCTCACACCGTTTTCAGTCGTGAACACGATAGTATAGCGGGGAGGCTCCAGTCCAAATTCGTCATAACCCGAAACAGCAAGAAACTCCTGTGCTGTCACGCGAGCGATTGCCCCTGCAAGTTCGGGGCTGCTGTTTCCGTTCAATGTGATGTTCGTGATACGAGCTGCAATATCGTCCGGTCTCAGCGTACGATTCAGCCGCAGAACGTTTTTGTCGCGTATGTTCAGACTGTTCAGCGCTAGTGTATTGCTTTTAGTTATGTCCATTGTGTATGTTTTCCCGTCTCCTATGCTGAAGTAACGAATATCACCGGGCGGGTTTACGCTGCCGAGCAGAAGTTTTTGCATCATCCCGGTTTTAGGATAGACTCTGATCTCAACCGGATCGTCAAATCCATACTCGCTTGTCCGGGCTTCGCTTCCCGCGAAGAACTCATTTTCCGCTGTCAGATTTGCAAGAGTCAGCGGCAGCGCCAGCACAAGAGAACGATCGTATGGAATGTCGCCGGGAACTGTAAGGGTCCAGCCTGCTCTGCCCTCATTTTCAATTCGCAGATGATCTCCATGATTATCTATTGTGATATATGATATCCCACTTACAGGCAACTGCCATACGGGATGTACCCCATTTTGCGCAGAGTCCCTGTCAGTCGCAAACAACACAATGCAGAAAATCAGCAACACGAATGCAACAGCGGCAACACAGAGGGAGAAATTGCGGTTTGTCATAGCTGTCGCCTCCTGTTCCATATAAGAAAACCTCGCAGAAATATCCCAAAAGGCAGTATTATCACAGTGAGAAAGCCTATGTAGTCCGCCTTTAGCCGCGGTATCTGCAACTCTCCTGTTTCATAGCTTTTAGTATCGGGCAGATTCTGTGTCTGCGGGGCCGATACCCAGCCGCGAATGGACTCCTCAAAGTATTGATTTGTGACATAATATGCAGGAAAGTCCGTTTTCAGAGTGTCACTGAGATAGTCAGAGCTGCCGACAAGCGCATATCTGCAACCGTCATGCTCCCATGCAGCGGCGAGAGGTTTCCCGCCGGGCGACGTGACAAGAATCTCGCCTCCATCAGGCATGTTAAAATCACAGGCGGTCGGCAGGTATAATCCGAAAAACTCAAGAGGGATCACCCGGCTCTCCTGAACATCAAGCAGCAAGCCGGAGTAGCCGCTTATGAATACCGGAAGTTCGCTGTATCCGCCGGACGAGTAAAGCGTATACCCGCTGCCGGTATACACTTCACACCTGCTGTTTTGCCTTGTAAGAGAGAGTATTGCTTCGCTGAAAGCGTGTTCAGCTCCGGATCCGACTTTAAACCACACAGAGGTCCGCTCATCGTATTTCATTAGGACCAGATCCTGGTACCTGATCCTTTTTCCGGGGACGCCGTCTGTTACGTAGAAATCGTTTCGGCGCAGACCTATCGTCCCGTCCGGATCAAGCCTGGAGAGTGTAAGCGCATCACGGTCGGGATCGGTGTATATAACGCTGATATGCCCTCCGGAACGGGCGGCGTATGTCTCAAGTAGAGCGCATATTTCCAAATAATCGCGATCTGCCTTGCCCTTGTCGAAAAAGCCGTATATGGTTATATCTTTTTCGAGGCCTGCAAGTATTTCCGCAGTTTCAGTTCCGATCGAGTAGCGCTTTCCCGCGGAGAAGTCCAGTTTCAGAGGAAAGAAACGAGCTATAAGATTTATAAGAATGACAATCGCTATGATCGACACTGCGCTTATCACAGCATACACGCGTCGTGAAGCGTTGTCCTCGCCATTGGCTTTGCCCCTTCCGCCGGCGTTACCCTTGCTCCTGACTCTGCTCCGGCCACTGTCTCGTATAGCGGATAACGAGCAGAACGTAAGAAAGAGAAACAGAAATGTGAAACTCAGGAAGTATATTATCCCCTGAAGGCTGAAAATACCGCGCCCGAACTCATCATAGCGCGAAAACGGAGAGAGGAAGGCTAGTGCTCTCGCAGCAGCTCCGCCAAGCGCCGCTCCGATGGGGCGCATAACAAACATCAGAAGCAGCGCGGTGAAACCTGCAACAGAAGCTATGACCTGGCTTGCAGTCAGCGATGAGATAAAGACACCCAGAGCAGTGATCCCCGCGCAGAGCAGCAGTAAACCCGTATAGTACCCAAGAAGAGATAGTATATGAATATCGCTAAACAACAGCAGGAACACCGGGAACACTAATGTAATTGCGATCATTGACGCAAGAAGGGCGAAGGCTGCAAGGAACTTCCCGGCGACTATCTCAACGATACCGGAAGGCGACGTCAGATATAGTATATCCATGCCGGTACGGCGATCCTCGGCGATAATGCGCGAAGTGAGCACAGGCACGATAAACAGAAGAAGAACACTCATTGCTGAGTACAACGCGGACAGGTCGGCGCTGCGACCGCGCATGTTGTCAAGCGTAAAGTAAACCGCTGAAACCATAATGAACAGGCCGGCAACAGCGTAGGATGCCGGCGAACGTTTGTAAGACCGGAACTCATGTCCGAACAACGCTCTCATTTATATGATCATTCCTTTGTTATGTAGACACTGCTGCTGTTCTCTGCTTCAGAGATTAGACGCGCATAGACGTCTTCGAGCGCGGAGCTGATTGGAGACAACCCCGAATAATCTATTCCTGCTGCTGTCAGCGCAGAGGAAATACTTTCCTGCGAAGCCTCTGTCGTCAATTGATATCCATGCGGAAGGGGAGCGTGCACAAGCTCTGAAACAGTACCATCCGCAAGAACACAGCCTTTGTACAGCAAAACAACGCGATCGCATACCGCCTCGATCTCCCTTAGTATGTGCGAGCTGTACAATACGGTATATGATTTTCCCAGTTCGCGGACAAGTTCTCGCATACTGACAGCCTGCGCAGGATCGAGCCCGTTTGCAGGTTCATCCAGTATGAGCACTTCCGGTGTGCCGATGAGCGCCTGAGCGATACCCGTCCGCTGTCTGAACCCCTTTGAAAGGTTGCGGATAAGGCGTCCTCGCACCTCTGTCAGGCCGGCAAGCTCTGTCACGCGCTCGATACACGGCGCTTTTTCCGCTTTCGGAACTTTCTTCAGATCGCTCGAAAAGTCAAGAAACTCACCGACTGTCATGTTGATAGGCAGCGGTGTGTTTTCCGGTAGATAACCTATTGACCGCCTTATCGCAGCAGGGTTTTCGTCAGCGTCTATACCGCATACCAATATCTTTCCGCTTGACTTGGAAGTGTAGCCTGCAATAATGCTCATTACAGTGCTTTTTCCTGCGCCGTTTGGGCCCAACAGTCCGACAATCTGCCCTTTTTCCGCACGAAAACTGACGCTGCTGAGAGCATTAGCAGCGCCATATTTTTTTGTGAGATACTTCACTTCAAGCATAAGTTATGGCTGGGTGAACTCAATATCGTGTTCCGGTATTTGGTTCGTCGAAACGCCCTCGATGTATGCAGGCTTTATAGAAGTAATGTGAATACCTGTCAGGTAATGGTCCGCTAGTCTGCTGTCAGTTTCGGGAATAAGAAGCTCATCGGCTGAAGCAGGTATATTGCTGACAACATATCCTGAAATAGTCACTGTGACGTTGTTTTTCCAGTCTTCAGGCAGTGTTCCCAGAAATGCTGCGGCAAGTTCCTTGCTTGCGCCGTCGAACACAAGATATGTATCCGAAGCAGAATAACTGTTAAATTCTTTGCCGGGAATATACTCGAAGATTCCAAGCCCGCTCTCAAAGCATTTGCCCATGAGATTGCATGCTTTCGTATGTTTGACCGGGTCGATCCCTATGCAGTCGCGGTCAAACACCCAACCGGTCCAAGTCCTGATTTCGCGGACGCCTTCAACACCGAAAGTCGGCGTCAATTGCTTCTCAAACCAACCGCTGAGTGAATCATTCGAGTTGATTTGAGTGTGCTCAATCTCTTCCGGCAGCGCATTTAAAGGCGCATCTATCTGAGACCCTGACGATAGACCCGTTGGACTATCTGTATCTGAAGAAGATGATGATGAAGGTGACGACGAGGGATAAGGAGATGATGCAGGTGATGGCGAGGGTGTTGACGAGTGAGAAGGAGATGATGAAGGAAATCCGAGACTCTCCACTACCGTGACCGTGTTTACTAAGTCTCCGGTGCGGAAATAGTACTCAAATACGCCAGACTCCTCCGGTGTAAAGCATACGACATTCTCTCCGTTCAGGATGCGCGCTTCCATGATGCCAAAATCCGGGAAAGACACATACTCGTCAGAGGCGTCAGTCCCGGTCCGTACTGTATTCAGCGTAAGTTGAACGGGAATACCACGCTGTACTATTAGTGAAGGGCACACTTCGTCTGAGACGTCTCCGGATGCCTTTTGGACGCCGTCCTCATACTCCGCAATCAGTGCCGCGCGCAGCGGCGAGTCGGGCGGACAGCAGTCCAGCGCCTCGGTCGTTGTGCGGAGAAAACTGAAAACAGGAACGTCGAACAGAATCTGCAACGTCAACAACGACAGAGCGCACACCACAACTCCAAGCGCCGCCCGGAATATTATCGTATGTCTGCGCTTTTTACTCATTAACGTTCCTTTCTGCGAATACGGCTGTCAGTAATGCGTTTCCCGGGAAAGTTTGCATGACAAGCTTAAAAACCATAAGTAGGTATCCGCAGCCGGCGAATATATGGGAGAAACTTAGAATGTGATCATTAACACTACTATAGCTTCTCCAGCGGAACCGGAATGGACGATATTATGTCTTCGAGAATACTTGCGTCCTCTCCCGAGGCCGATATACCCGAGAGCGACAGCCTGTGCGACAGGACTCTCGAAGAGAGCCTTCGAATATCCTCAGGCAGAACATAGTCGCGGCCCTCAAGCCCTGCAGCAGCCTGTGAAGCGCGGTAGAGAGCGATAGCTCCGCGAGTGGAGACGCCGATGCGGATATGGTTGTCATTTCTGGTCTTCTCAACAATGTCCATAAGATAGCCGGCGACGTCCTCGCTGACTTCAACTTCGCGGCACATACTCTTTAGCTTCAGTATCTCCTCCGCGTCTGTCTGCGGTTCAAGTTCGGCGACAATATCCAGAGTGTCTCTGCCCGCAACGACGGATATTTCCTCTTCTCTTGTCATATATCCGAGAGACAGCCGCATGAAGAACCTGTCAACCTGAGCGTCCGGCAGCGGAAATGTCCCGTATGACTCCAGAGGGTTCTGAGTCGCCATTATCATAAACGGATCAGCCATTTGATATGTTGCCCCGTCCACAGTGATCTGCTTTTCAGCCATTGCCTCAAGCAGGCTTGACTGGGTACGCGGCGTTGCACGGTTGATTTCGTCGGCGAGAACCATGTTAGCGAACAGGGGACCGGGGCGGAATTCAAAGTCACCTGTTTTCTGGTTGTAAAAGTTGATGCCGGTAAGGTCGGACGGCAGTACGTCAGGAGTGAACTGCACACGCTTGAAGCTGCTGCCTATAGTTTTCGCGAAGGCCCGAAGCAGCATTGTTTTCCCTGTGCCGGGAACATCCTCGAGCAGTATGTGCCCGGAGCAAAGAAAACACACAAGCACGTCAAAAATCTCATTTTCTTTTCCGACAATAACTTTTGAGCAGTTTCCAATTATTCTTGTGCGAAAGTCTGATAATGCGTTTAGATCCATACTTAAAATATCCCCTTATTTATTTTCATGAGAGCCTTCACCATAGATTTTCGCTGGAGATTCCGCTGGAGATTATACTGGATATTTCGCGAGAGATTTTACTGGAAATTTCGCGAGAAATGACAAGTCGATTACTGCGCAATCATTTTTCGTTATTCATGCCGTTGCGCGTGGCGTACTACATCATAATAGCCCTATTCGCTGCGCGTGGCGTACTACATCAAAAAACCCTATTTGCTGCGCGTGGCGTACTGCATTAAAATAACCCTATTCGCTGCGCGTGGCGTACAGCATCAAAATAGCCCTATTCGCTGCGCGTGGCGTACTACATCATAATAATACCATTCGCTGCGCGCATGGGAATAATGCTCCGGCGCTCACTCTTCGGAGTAGTATTCGTCTTTATAGTCGCCGAAACCTCCCCAGTTATTGTGTTCGGTAATGGTAAGGAACATTCTGTCTTTGCTTGTCCCCAGAACTCTGCTTATAGCGTCGAACGCTGCAACTGTAAACGCCTTTTTGACCTGATACCCGTAATTGGAATAGTAGTGTACATCAGCAAAAACCAGATTATTCTGCGTTTCGCCGCCAATGAACATTGTTTTACCGTCCTCCATATCGACGATCAGCCCTCTCGCATCTTTGCCGGGAATGACTTCCAGAGCTTTGCCCAGACCGCTTACGAGCGCCGACTGCTGCTTCTCATTGAGTTTCTGCGTCGTAGAGATTCTTATGTACGGCATGCATTCCTGCCTCCTGACATTGTGAAGCTTTTTCCGCTTTAATCCGCGGATTTACTATGTTTACTATACAGACTATGTTCCGGCATGTCAACAGGGAAGTTGTTACACTTCAGAGGGGTATCCGGGAGATGCTTTTTTGAGGCTTCTACGAATGTTCCAGGATATATGAGCAGTGGCTACCGCCTCCTGCTATAAGTTCAGCCTCAAAAAAGGCAGCCTCCCGGATATCCCTCTGACTGTAACGGGAAGTTCTTCGCAGTTACCGAAATGCTTGTATTGCATTGACATTACATGATCTGAAATAGTATACTGCAATTATCGCAGAAAGGGATGATCTTTATTATGGAAAGTAGTCCGGTAATTACGATAGATGCATACAGAACATCGCAAAAAGTTGAACCATTTCCGCTCGAGCCATATGACAGAGAGTGGGGGGTAGGCGTGTCCGGAAACACCCCTGACCCTTCTCCGTTTCCGAGGATAAACCGTATACTGAGCAGGACGTCGAAGTCGACAAACGGCGTCGTTGCCGTCGACAGGGCTATGCTCGTGACGGAAGCGTACCGCAACCATCTCGCGGAACCGCAGATCATCAAGTGCGCCTATGCGATGGCGAACTTGATGCACAACTGCCCGATTCGAATATACGATGACGAACTCATAGTCGGGACGCTGGGCTGCGAGAACAAAGCGGGGCCTGTATTCCCTGAGTTCGGCGTTGACTGGATAGTCGACGAGATGAAGAACGGACTCATGGACTACAGCGAAAATCGTACGCACGACTACTTCAGTTTCACCGGCGAGGACCTCGGTAAACTGGAATCCATCCGGGGCTTTTGGCATGGAAACACCATTGAAGACGCTGCCCTGGCAATGCTCACCGATGAAGAACTGAAAGGCTCGCATGCCGGTAAAAAACTGTTTTCAAACATTGCGTACGTGATGTGCGGCCCCGGCCATCTCGGCGTCAACTACAGGACGATACTTCAGGAAGGGTACGGCGCTGTACGCGAGCGTATCATCGAAAAGCTAAACAGCATCGACAGGAGCGATCCGGAAGGCTTTAAAAAGGAGATATTTTACAAGGCGGCCCTAATTGCGAACAGGGCGTGTACGGACTACATCATGCGCCACTCCGAGCTTGCAGCGTCTATGGCTGAGGCGGAGGAAGACCCGCAGCGCCGCGATGAACTGCTGGTAATTGCGGAGACATGCCGGCAGATATCCTCGGACGCCCCGCGCACGTTCCGCGAGGCCATCCAGATGGTGCACATGGCAAACGCAATGGTTCTGATGGAGTCCAATGGCCACTCCATATCATACGGCCGTTTCGATCAGTACATGTACCCGTTCTACAGGCGCGATATTGACGACGGTGTTGCGACGCGAGAGGAAATGCAGGAACTCATCGAAAACTTCATGATTAAGATATGGGACATGAACAAACTCAGGGATCACAAAGCCGTCGCGATTTTCGGCAACGGAGGGATCGGCGGGCCATGTCTCACGCTGGGGGGCATTACCCGCGACGGTACGGATGGCACGAACGACCTGACGTTTATGTTCCTTGACGCGCACGCGCACACCAGGATCGTCAATCCCTGGATCGCGGTGAGGTTCCATGCCGCAACTCCCTGGGAGTTAAAAGTCAAAACAGCTAACCTCATCCGTCTCGGGACGGGCGAACCCAAGATTTTCAACGATGACGCGACAATTCCGGGAATGCTTGCGACAGGGCGCACACTTGAGGAAGCCCGTGATTATCATGTCGTCGGCTGCGTTGAACCCGATGTACCCGGCGAGGAGTATGGCTGGAAAGACGCAGGGTATTTCAATATCGCCAAGGTTCTGGAACTCGCTATAAACGACGGTCGCTGCGCAGAATGCAGCGTAGGCTGCCCGCGCCACAGGATTTGCGCAGCGGCCGGAAAGCGCCTCGGCATACAAACAGGCAGCCTTGAGACGTTCACGTCATTTGAGCAGGTTATGGACGCGTATGACAGGCAGATGAAGTACTGGTGCGATAAAATGGTCACGGTACTCAACGCGCTTGACGCCGCGCAGCAGCGGCTGAAACCGCTGCCTCTGCTTTCAAACGTAATGGACGACTGTATAGAAAAAGGGGTAGACATATCAGCCGGAGGCGCAAGACGTAACTTTACGGGGCCTCAGGCAGTCGGCATCGGGACCGTGGGAGACGGCCTTGCTACGATCAAGCAGCTTGTGTTTGAAGAGAGAAAGGTCACCGGCAAGGAGCTTCTTGACGCTGTCAGGGCAAACTGGGTGGGGCATGAGCCGCTTCTTGCATATGTGAACAGCGATAAAGTCCACCATTACGGTAATGATGATATCTATGCAGACGAACTTGCCGCGTTCGGCCTTTCCACCTACTGTAAACACCTTGAGCGCAGGCCAACCATGCGCGGAGGCGAGTTCACGCCGGGAGCGTATTCTTCAGTGGCTAACGTCGATCTCGGTATGAGCCAGTGGGCTTCAGTCGACGGCCGTACTGCGTACGAGCCTATTTCTGACTGCGTTGGCGCTGTTCATACGCACTGCGGTTCACACGACGTCACCGGCCCCGGGGCTATTTGCCGCTCGGTGACGCGGCTTGACCACACCCGCGTTACGAACGGAACGCTGCTGAACTGGAAGTTCTCTCCGTCAGCGCTCACAGGCGAGGTGGGGAGAGATAATCTCATATCGCTGATTGAAGAGTTCGTCCAGCGAAAGGGGATAGAGAGTCAGTTCACGGTAGCCGGAAAAGAGACGCTTGTCGCTGCTCAGAAGAACCCGCAGGACCACAGGGATCTTCTTGTGCGCATCGCGGGATACAGCGCGTATTTCGTTGAGCTCAACAAAGAACTGCAGGATGATATTATCGGCAGAACCGAACTCTCGTTTGACTGAGCAGGTGACTGAGCAAATGGCTGAATCGGTGACTGTACAGAGGTCTGAGCAGGGGACTGCACAAGGTACCTGAACAGTTACTGCTACACAAAGCGTCGCAATACGCCGGAACGGTGTTATTGAATCATGGGTAATCGGTGGGGGACTCCTCCCGGGCTTAGGTTGAAGGGCAAGCTGTGGAGCAAAAAGGTTTAATATTCAATATACAGCGGTTTACTATACATGACGGGCCGGGCATCAGGACGGAGATTTTCTTCAAAGGATGCCCGCTCCGCTGTAAATGGTGCAGTAATCCTGAAAGCATTTCCCCGAAACCTCAGCTTGGTATTTACAGCGAGAAGTGTATCGGGCTTGATAAGTGCGGGTTGTGCGTTGAGGCGTGCTTCAACGCCGGAGACGCTTCGCACAGGCAACCAGCTGCAACGCTTTCGAACTCGCCGCTGGAGTTCTCTGACAACAGGATTACCTCCGCAAGACGAGGGCAATGCCCGGAAAACTGTTTTTCCTGCGCTGAAGTCTGTCCGGCGGCGGCACTGAAGATATGGGGCGCTTACTATACCGTGGATGAACTGCTGGAAACTATCCTTGCTGACAGAAGCCTTTACCGGAAGTCCGGCGGCGGCGTCACGCTATCCGGCGGTGAAGTCATGCTGCAATGGGAGTTTGCGCGTGAACTGCTTCGCGCCTGTAAGTCAAATTATATCCACACCTGTGTCGAATCTGCTCTCCACTGCTCACAGGAACACATGGAGGCTGTGTACGAGTATGCGGAAATGGTCATAACCGACATCAAGCATATGGACTCCGGTATACACAAACAGTTCACAGGAGTTGGAAATGATGTAATTCTACGCAATATTACACGCACAGTCGAAATGGGAAAAAAGCTCATCATCCGCATTCCTGTCGTTCCGGGCCATAATGATGATGAGCGCAATATAATCGCCACAGGAGCGTTTGTCCGGGACGTCCTTATGAACAAGGTCATTCAGCTTCAGCTGCTGCCATACAGGAAACTCGGCGCCGATAAGTATGATAGCCTGAGTCAGCTGTATCCGATGGGCGAAAACTATTCCGCGCCGGAGCGTTCGGTATGGGAACCGCGATTACTGTATCTGGTCGGGATACTCATGGAAATGAACGTCCCCGCGGTTGCGGGGAGCAATGCAAAATATGATGCATAGTCTTTTGCCTGAAATAAGCGAATTACCGACGGTTGCACCGAAGCGATATACGGGAGCATGCGCCGGACCGGTTAATGTGGAACAAAAGTAATTCTTTTTCGTCAAAAGAATTACGAAGCCGTAACAATCATTCAAATCCGGGAGAGGAGATCAAAATGAAGAAAACATTCGCGATCATTCTGAGCGTGATAATGCTGGCAGCCCTTCTTTCGGGCTGCGCGATGGGCAATAAGGACGGAGGCTATTACGGCGGCGATCTTGCAATGTCTTCGCCCGGAGCCATTTTAAGAGAATCAATGGGCTTGTCCGTTGCGGCGGCGCCATCCGCTACATATGAGTACAGTACGTCAGACTCATGGTCGGATAGTTATGATTATGACCGTAATGGCATGGGTACGGACCCCGCTGTTACAGCTCAGCAGCTTTCGTCGGGAGGTAACACAGGCTTTTCCGAGAAAATAATCTATAACGCTTACGCAAGCATAGAAACTGTCGATTTTGACGAGACGATAAACAACGTCTATGATCTGATGGATTTTAACGGAGCTTTCATTGAGAGCTCAAACATAGGCGGCAGAAACTATGCTCAGTCTTATTACGGATGGCAGACATACCGTACGGCCCGGTTTACGGTACGAGTACCGGCAAACCGGCTCTCTGATATGATCGGCAGCCTTGATATCCTCGGAAATGTAACGTCCAACTCCAGCGACGGGCAGAATATTACATCGCAGTTTTACGACACCGAATCGCGCCTGTCAGCTTACAGGATTCAGGAGGAGCGGCTGCTTGCGATGCTCGCGAAGACTGAGACAGTGACCGACATGATTGAAATCGAGTCGAGGCTGTCTGAAGTCCGCTATGATATCGAATCTATGACCTCAACTCTTAGGAATTGGCAAAACCTTGTCGATTACAGCACTCTGACGCTTAATATCAACGAAGTCGAGAAGTTCACAGAGTACACTCCGATCCAGAGAACGTACTGGCAGCAGGTGAGCGATGGGTTCGGCGGAACACTAAGGTCTATAGGGGATTTCTTTAAAGATCTTCTGAAGTGGATTATTGTGAACATCCCGGTCATCGTGATCCTAGCGGTGATAACTGTCATCGCTGTGATACTGATCAAGAGAGCTATACGCCGCCGGGCTAAGAAAGAAGAACCGGAAAAAGGGGAGTAGAATGGATAATATTAGCCTGGATGTGCTTCCGAAAGACGGGGAACGGCTTCTTAGAGAGCTTGCCGAGGGTAAGATGGTCGTTGCGCGTTCAAAAAACGATTTTCTGTACATCCTCGACATGAACGGAGAGTTTCACATTTTCACACATGCAGCCGGAGCTCCGGGCGGCGGGCAGAAACAGTTTCCGAAAGATGAGCAATACACCGCCATTGTGAAGAAAATGGCGGATCTGGCGGATGCGTTATACGTTGCGGAGTATGACAGGAGTTTCAATCTTTACGGAGTGATGTACTCTGCTGAGGAAGGAATTCTTGAGATGTTTCCGGGAGAAGACAGGGATAGCGACGGCGTGATCGATTTCGGGCTGCAGTAGTAGATTATAGGTAATCAGGCGGAGCCGCGTAAATGCATTCGGGAAGTTGACCTTTCGTACTCTTCAGTGCGCAGCCTGATGCAAAAGATCGGGTGCAGTATGAAATTACTTCTTCAGTTATGAGTTCACCCGGAACGATTATTGGTATCCCAGGAGGGTATGCATAGATATACTCAAGCGAAACAAATCCGGCAGACGCTATGAGCGCGATGAATTTGCCTCTGCGCGACAGCGCATCCGACGGTGGTAGTACTGCACGGAAGGCTGTCCGGGCCGGAGAATAAGCAGCAGGGGAGAAGGCATTGTTCACGCAAGGTCCTATATTGCCATCATGCGCGCCGGGTATGCTGTTAAGTTCATGCGGTCCGCACCCGTTATTGCCATCATGCGCGCCGGGTATGCTGTTAAATTCATGCGGTCCGCACCCGCTATTGCCATCATGCGCGCCGGATACGCTGTTACCATCATTCGGGCTTGCGCTTCTGCAGAGGGGTGCGGGACCATCGTGATCCAAACTCTTATCTATATCATTCAACGCATCTGCGAGCCGCCGAAACCCTTCGGCAGTATCGCAGATGCTTGTCATAGCAAGCGTATAGTTGAGCCCCGCTGTCTCCATTTCTATTTTATACTTATCTCTGAGAGTGTTCATGAGCGCGGTACCCGTCAATGCTGGCTGACTTACTGCTGCGCTTCCTGCAGCCGCATGTCTTGAATGTGCCGCGCCCCCTGTCAGTACGACGATCTTTCCGTGGTCATACGCGTAAAATTCAGTGCCGGGCATGACCTCTGGATTTTGCAGGAGCCTCAGATTCTTCATCGAAGAGACTTCACTATAGAAGTCGGACAGGTTTTTTTCATAGTTCATAAACAGTTGTTCGCTGTCAGCTCTAAGCGTCCTAAGGCAGCGGTCGATTGACGATAACAGGATGTACGAAGGGCTGCTCGTTTGAAAAACGTTAACAAGCCGCGCTGCCTCTCCGGCGTCTGCGAGACCGCCGCTGACATGGAGAAGCGAACACTGTGTCAACGCCGGCAATGTTTTGTGCAGGCTCATGACCACAGCGTCTGCTCCCGCGCTTACAGGGCTTTCCGGAAACGCGGGTGAGAACCCGAAATGCGCGCCGTGCGCGCAGTCCACAAACAGAGGGACGCCGCGCGCGTGCGTTATTCGCGCGATTTCTCTTACATCGCTCACGACTCCTTCATACGTCGGCGACGTTATCACAACAAGCTCAATGCCCGGATCATCTTTCAGGGCTATTTCCACTTCCGAAGGCAAAATCCCGCTGAAAATGCCGGAAGATCCGTCAATCTCCGGCATTATGTACGCAGGAAGCAATCCAAATAAAGCAACCGCGTTATATACAGACATATGGCAGTTTCTCGCCATCAGTATCTTTCCGCCGCGCCGCGTAAGCGCTCCTATTGCTGCAAGAACTCCCGCTGTTGAACCGTTTATAAGAAGAAAAGCCTTGCCGCTGCCGTACAGCTGTGAGGCTATGTCAGATGTTTCACGTAAAACATCATGCGCGTCTGTAAGATTGTCGAAGCCGTTGATCTCTGTGACGTCAATACTGCCCGGCAATCCCGGAAAAAAGCTGCCGTTCCTTTTATGTCCGGGCATGTGCATCGGATACACGCCGCATGACGTGTAACTGACAAGCCTGTCATGCAGCGTATCGTCAACAGCGTTATTTAAAATGGACATGGCTGTTTATATGATCCGTGCAGAAGCAATGATACCCTTCGCAGCGCGAGCAGTAGCGAAACTCCAGATCAGGATACTCCGTGTCTGTCCTGCCGCATACAGCGCACTTATGCCTGTATTGCGCTTGCTCCTGCTCCCGCCGCGCCTGCCTTGCCGCTGCTTTAAAATTAATGGTTCCCGCTGAACGCCCGGCAGAATGCCTCGCCCTGAAACGCTTTATATGCCGGCCCAAGTCGTAGCCGCAGAAAATAATGAAGTTGAGTATCGCAACAAGTGGTATCAGAGCAAAAATCACATATCCGTTAACGAGGTCCGATATCATAAAGTAGGCAAAGTACGCCACGTCAATAAGTGCAAGCCACTTTATTTTCACAGGTATGAAGAAGAACAGCATGATAACCTGTTCGGGGAAAAGAACCGCAAACGCGAAAAACATTGACATATTCAAAAAGTTCGGTACAAGCCAGTTCAGGTTGTCAAGCAGAAGAGCCCAATACGGACCGACAAGGAAGCGGACGATGAATCCGTATATGACATTCACCAGGATACCCATTATGTAGTATATTGTAAACTTCGCAGTACCCCATTCGCGTTCAAGCGTGCTGCCGATAAAGTAGTAGAAATAAAGCATCAGCGCGGTCAATATGAGCTGATCGTTCAGCGGACAGAATATCCAGGTCACAAGACGCCAAAGCTCGCCCTTCATGATCTTTCCGGGCGAAAACGCCAGTATGGACAGGAGCGTTCTCGTCGTATCCATACGGTCAAGTAAGTATACCACCGCCGAGATAATGACAATGTACAACATTAAGCGCGGGACTCCGAATCTGCTGTGCTTACGGCAGAATCTCTCCACAGCCCTGTCGATAGCTTTCAAAACGCGCCTCCTTCTGTTGTTCTCACAGCCGCAGTATATCATAATTAGCCATACAATATCATATTGTTCATGAAATATTTCATTTTTTTGGATTTATGCTTGCAAAATGCTGTCTCATGTGCTAATATTTCTTGGCGTGTCTGTATGTTATGCGCAAGCACAGTATGTGCTTTACGATAATTAGGATTTACTTTAGAGGGGATAGTTACGATGGATCTGGTCAAGGCGCTCAGTGAACAATATGTCAAACCCGAGCTGCCGCCGATGAATGTTGGCGACACCGTCAGGGTTACAGTTAGGATCAAGGAAGGCAACCGTGAGAGGAATCAGGCCTTTGAGGGAACAATAATTGCAAAAAAACACGGCGGGATAAATGAAACTATCACCGTTCGGCGCATCTCGTATAATGTCGGCTGCGAAAAAGTGTTCCCGGTGCATTCTCCTACGATCGTTTCCGTTGAAACGGTCAGGCGCGGCAAGGTCAGAAGAGCAAAACTGTATTACCTCAGAGGCAAGGTAGGTAAAAAGGCAAGGGTCAAGGAGAGAATTTAAGCTTACGTAATTATTGAAGTTTTTCAGTTTTTCACTTAGCCTGCATTTACCGAAAAGAATCCTCTTTTCGCATGTGAGAGGATCACATTTCAGACGCACAGTTACGGTGCAGTGCGAGGCAGGCCGGAACAATCCGGCTTGATCAGCAGATCCGGCTTTGTTCACCATCCTGTGAAAATACGCGCTACGAGAAGAGCCGCACAATGTGCGGCTTTTAAACTGTCCAAGAGGACAAGGGGACGGTTCTGTTGTCCTCTGTGTCCTCCCGGCTAATCAGGGCGGGGGCAGGGCGGGGGGACGGTTCTCTTGTGTTGAATGTTCTCTTGTCATCTTTTTTAGCAGGACAGTAGAACCGTCCCCTTGTCCTGTCCTTCCTTACTCAGCTGGTCATGAGCGCGACTATCAAACAAGGTAACTCACGCCGCGTTTTCTGTACACTCCGCCGGCTCCGGATAATACTACTGTACCGGATATCGCTGCTGCGCTGCGGATCGGAGGCAAGGCTGAAGCTTTTGAACTGCCTGCTTTTACAGGCTTTCTTTTTGCTCTTATGAGCTCACGAACATTCTCCGGTAGCTTCCTGTACTCCCTGGAGTTTACAAAAGCGCCGTGTTCATCGCGTATTATTGATGAGCGCATGCTTGATAGTTCCAGCGAACCTGCCGACGTGCCGCCGTTACCGCCGTTACCGCCATGACAAGCAGCGCCGGCTTCGGTAACCATGTGCACAGACGCGCTCATGTTCAGTTTCCTTACCTCGTCCTTTGTTCTGGCCTTTTCCAGCCTTCGTCTGTAAAGTTTCCGCTCTTTTTCCAACATTTCAGATCTGCGGTACATCTCCGGGTCGTTGTCGCGCAGATACCGTTTTTCCGCGGCGCTAAGCTTCTTGCCGGTGTTAAGCTTTCCGGTTATGAGGGAGAGGGAGTTAAACTTTCGGATACTGCTGCAATAATTACTTTGTGATGTGACGCCCGCCGTGTTTCCATTCCCCGCGGTTATCACTTTGCTTTTCTTCTTTGTCGCTTGCGCTGAGGCAAACATAAGTCCGACGGAACAGTTAATAGTATTCAGCAACACACATCAGGCTTCCTTTCGAGATGAAATGCGCCATATATACAATATATCGGAATTACATAGTTATAACATTAGTAACTTACGGACCAGAAAAGCTAACAAAAAACACGAAACCACATACTCCCGTCCATATTCTGACTTCTGACTCCTGACTTCTGACTCCTTGCGCTCCGCAGAGCGCATTAGCAGAGACAGGAAAAATATTAGAATTTAGAAATTAGAATAAGGATATATCCGGCATAGACGCCAGACTTGCTTCGAGCTCGGCGAGCGTGCCCCGCCGGAAAGCGGTGATGTCAACTCCGGTCTCATTTTCCAGGCAGTCAGTCACAAGAAAGGTTGAAGCGCCTAAAACTCCTGCGCTCATATCCTCGACCGGGTTGTTACCCACCATAAGGCACTGTTCCGGCATTTTCCCCGCTTTTTTGAAAATCTCCCGGTAATATCCCGGGTTTGGCTTGCAATATGTGCTGTTCGAGTAATGAGTGATCAGTGTAAAATCGTCCGGATTAAGCCCGATCCAGCTAAGCCGCGTAGTAACCGCGCAGGCGGGGAACAGCGGGTTTGTCGCCAGAATAACGTCATATCCCTTGGACTGCAGCGAACGCACGAGTCGTTTTGAAATATCGGTTGGTATCATCACAGACTTCACAGAGTCAAACTCATTTGAATAAAAATCATCGCAGGCGGATTCGACCGCTTTTCTTCTTTCATCCGTTAGTGCTGTGCGTTTCGCGAACTCCTCCCAGAAGCATTCGGCATTTGTCCGGCTTCCGTCATTTAGAACCATAGCTTTCGTGCCGGTCCAAACAGCTTTTATTGCCGCGCCGGAATCCATGCCCAGTCTGTCGAATACATTGCTAAGTCTGGCAAAGTAAGCGTCAATGAACTCTGTTTGCGAGAACAGGAGCAAAGTCCCGTCAAGGTCAAATAGTATTGTATTAATCATAGCTTATGTATCCTATATATCGAAGCGCGCTTATCCCAAAGCGCGTGTCTATCTTAGGTCACATCTTCCCGGACGCCGTAGCGTCAGTCAAGCGCTATCGCTTTTATGGGGCAAAACTCATGGCAGCAATAGCAGCGGATGCAATCTCCAGTGTTGACTACGGCGGTTCCCCCGCTCACATCTATGCAGCGCTGCGGGCAAACTCCTGCGCAGACTCCGCACCCCGCACAGTTTTCAAGGATCCTCGGAGGAGAGTCGTCCTTATGCTTTACCGCCGGCTTGAAGTTTGTGCGAAGCGGTTCCGGGTCGTCGCCGAGCCAGTTCAGTTTTTTGGGGTCGTCCGGAGCCAGACCGCGCGAGGCTGCCTCCCGGATCGTGTAGACGCTGCTCAGACGCAGACCCATCAAATAACACTGGGCCAGATCGACCGCGTATGGCGAGAAACCGCCCAGAATCGCATTCATCTTCTTTGGGTCGCCCCCGGTAGGACCTGCGCCTTCCATACCCCATACGCCGTCAAGAATACTGAAACCCGGCGCGACTGTCTGACATAAATCGATCAGCATTGCCGCAAAGTTGGCTTTCCCCGGATGCTTCCTGTGAAGGTTAGGTTTCCCTAACCCGGGCACGCATCCGAACATGTTTTTCACGCAGCCGGTCATAGCCATAAACCCGTGCGTTTTTGCCTTGGCGACTGAAATGACCAGCTCCGCGTCAAGAACAGGCCCGAGAAGTTCGAGGCTCTTTACCGCGCGCCCCTCGGGGATCGTAACCTTTCGTGACGAGGTGTCAAATGACAAAGAAGCGCCGCTCCGCTCAGCGGCCTTTTTTATGCCGGTTTTTCCGTACATCAGTCTCAGAGTCGGCTTTGTGTGCGGACCGCCGGTCGAATCGATGATCGATACTTCCGCTCCCGCACTGACGAAGGCGGCGCATACAGCTTCGAGTACAGCGGGATGAGTGGTCGAAGCGTCCGCAGGGTCGCGGGGCAGTATGATGTTCGGTTTGACCAGCACTTTTCGCCTTCCGGCGAGGATTGCAGCAGCCCCTCCGAAAGCGTCGAGCACACGGCCGACAGAATCGGCGGCCCGGTCGTACTCTTCGCAGGCGGCTACAAATACGCGCGTATCGATAGTAGACATTTCATCACTCTCCGTTGCCGGATTGTACCACATCGGCGCTGCCGGTTGCAAGGGGGAGGCAGGGGACGCGAGACGGGGGAGACGGTTCTCTTGTCTCGTTGCACTATTACAATACAATTGGCTGCGCCGCTGTCACTTTCCCGTCTTCGACGCTGTAAACCGTGTCGGGTGAAACAGACTGCAAATTATGCGTTACCATAAGAATAGTATGCTTGCCCCGTAACCGGTTGATGGTGGCGGTAATCTCAGCCTCGCTGTTCTTATCCAGGGCGCTGGTCACTTCATCAAAAACCAAAATCGGGGCTCTGCGTATCAAAGCCCGCGCTATAGCGATACGCTGCCGCTGACCGTCGGACAGCGCGCCTCCAACCTCGCCGACAGGGGTATCGTAACCATCCGGCATTGCGCGGATAAACTCATCCGCGTCCGCTTCGATCGCGGCTGCGATGACCTCGTCGCGCGTCGCGCCCGCTTTGCCCAAAGCTATGTTTTCCGCTACTGTCAGATTGAACAAGGTACGGCTCTGGTCAACATAGGCAAAGTTGGCGCGCCATTCGCCAATCCGTTCCTTCTCAAGCGTCAAGCCGCCGACGGAGATTCCGGGGAAGTTGCGCTCGTACAGGCCTGCGATCACTCTTATCAAAGTAGACTTCCCGCTTCCGCTTTCGCCGATAAAGGCAGCAAACTCGTTCTCCGGAATGCGAAGCGACACATTTTCCAATGCAGGCTTGTCGGCGCCCTCGTACGCAAATGTCAGATTACTGATTTTCAGCTCATATTTTTCCCTTGGCTTATAGCTTTCGTCGATGATCGGGTCCAGGCGGTTATCGCCGGATAAAACCTCGTATATCCGTTTTGCCGCTGATATAGGCGCAGCCAGGCCAACCCACGCGCCTCCTATTTCTGTTATGCCTGTCGATAAGTTTCCGCAAAGCGGCACAAGCGCGATAAGCGTAACAAGCGTGAGCTCTCCGCGGGAAATGAGCATGCTTCCAATCGCGAACACGCCTATTGTGGTCAATACGGTTGATATTCCGGTTACAAGCTTCTGCGCGGCGGATATGTTCGCCTCCCGCCGCCCAAGTTTTAGTATTGTGTCACTCTGCGCGCCAAACGCGGCGCCCATCCTCTCTTGCAGACGAAACGCCCGAATGACGATAGCCCCCGAAAACAAGTCGCCGACTGTTCCCAACGCCTTGGCAATAGTGGAGAGAGTTTCTTCCGCTATTCGCCCGAGTGGTTTGACAAACATGGATTGCGCCCATACCGACAGCAACCCGACCACAGCCGTATATAGCCCCAGCTTCCAGTTGACCGCAAAAATCGTCACGCTGAATACCAGAATCGGCAGCGCCCACATAACGAAGCCGGACAGCGCGTTTCCGATAACTCCGTCCGCGGTCTGCGCGTCTGTGTTCATCGACGCCAGCGCGCTGCCGGAGTGCTCGCGCTCCTCTATGCTCCTATTTATAAAAGCGCGTAATAGTTTGGTTTGCAGCCTCTTCATGTTTTTTAGACCTAAATGCATATAAATCAGCATTCCCGTACCGACGGTCGCCATGATCATCACAAGAAACCCAACAACCTGTATGGCTACAATCCATATGGAGTTATCCCCGACGCCTGTCATGACAGCGGTCAGCCCGCTGAGCATAAGAGAAATCATCAGCGGAAAAGAGAGCTGCTGCGAAGCGTAGAGGAACAACCCCAGTATATACAGCGGGAGAAGGCGGACGAAACCGAACATGAACCTGAAAGCCTTAAAACTGCTGACTTTTGAGATGTTTTCCATTCCGTCACGCTCCTTTCGTCAGTGCGATCACATTATCCGCCAAATCAATGACCGACTGCCTGTGCGCCACCACAACCGCGGTTTTGCCGGTGTTTTTTATATAGTCGCAGAACTCTTGCAGAACCAGTTGCTCTGTCGCAGGGTCCAGCGCGCTCGTCGACTCGTCCATCAAAAGCAGATCCGGGTCCTGATAAAAGGCCCGCGCGATCGCGATGCGCTGTTTTTGCCCCCCTGAAATATTCGCTGCTGACTCAGTCAGTACTGTGTCATATCCATCGGGCAAGCCGGTTATGAAGTCCCATATCCCGGCGCTTTTACATGCGGATATGAACTTTTCTTCTTCAAATGAGAGGCTGCATAGGATGTTTTCTTTCACCGATACAGGAAGCAGATAACTGTCCTGCGGAACATATCCTTTGCGCTGTAAAGCATCGACGCTGCCGCTATCCGGCGTGTACAACCCAAGCATGAGCTTCATTACGGTGCTTTTTCCGCAACCGCTCTCACCGGCCAGAACGGTGATGCGTCCCTTTTCTATGTTCAGCGATAAATCATCGATTACCTTTTTGCCGTCTTCTCCGGTGTAGGCGAACGATACGTTGCTGAAAACCACAGCATAGCCATCATCCGGGGATATGCGGTCATTTTGAGACGCGTCTTCTTCCTGGTAAGACTGATAAGATTCTGTCCGCTCCTGGCTGACGCCATGCAGTGGCTTGTCAACCTGGTCTACAAGCTTAGTCCTATGTGTCCTCCGGCGGCTGACGCTGTCAAGCGGTTCGTCAACCTGGTCTACAAGCTTATCGTCCTCTGTAAAGTCCATAAGGCGTGTCGCGGAAGCTGAACCGACGCGCAGGGTTGCCATTTCCTGGGAAAACATTATCAGCCAACTGATTACAGGCTCTGAAATGAGCCAAAGCGCTATGAACTCCGCCAGCGTCAGACGCCCGCCCAACACTAAAGCGCAAGCGATGATTGAAAGAATCACCGAAGGGCTTATTGAGGCCATGATACCGACTGATAATAGTTTGACGGAAGTCTTGGCTCTCTGCATATTCGCCTTGAAGTACTCGTCGTAACTATCTAAAAAGCGCCGCTCAACACTTGCCTCCAGGCCGTAGGATTTTAACGTAACAGGGTTCTGCAGGGCGTCCATGAATACAGCGTTCATCTCCGCTTTCTTTTTTGAAGCTTTGCGATGCATTTCCTCGATTGGCGCGGAAATCTTCGCCTGCAAGAGAACCAGAAGCGGAAACATCGCGAAATAAATCAGCGTCAGCCACCAGTTTATGTACAGCATAAATACAGTGGCGACAAGAAGAGTAACGATCTGCGAAACCTGCGCGAGGATGTTTGTCGTGACAAAAGACGCTGCCATAGGCAGGTCATTGCTGAAAATAGACGCGCCCTCTCCGCTGTTTTTGCCCGACAGAGTTTTATAATCCGTCAATGCCAAATTCCGGGCAAAGCTTTGCCGCATGTTACTCTCAACAAGCTTTGATTTACGTTTTGACATGAGTTCCGATACTGCTCCGGCCAGCACTCCCACTGCGCTTGTTACAGCAAGAATGATGAAAAAGTTGCTCAATGCGGTCTCACCCGCGTTCGCCGACTGAGTCATGTCGCCCATCACACGAAGCGCAAACATGTTCATAATCGCACCGAGGACTGCCAGAAGGGCGTACAACGCGCCGAAGACAAGGAACTTTGTACGATAGCGCAATAACGTTTTTCGAAATACTTTTATCAACTTGTTTATCTCCCTATGCTTGTCGTCGCAAACTCCTCTACTTCAGAAGGTATGCGCGTTCTCTCTTTGTGTATGCTTTGGCTGCCTATTTGCTGTCGCTGCGTCGTTTGCGGGTTCTCAAGACTCCATCTTCCTCAAGAATAGACTTAAGCTCGCTGTCTGCAGAGAATGTACCGTAAACTTTGATTCGGTCAAAGACGTCAAGTATCAACTCCGCGTCTTCTGCGGTCAGTCCGACGAACTGGAGCAAACCCACTACGACGAGGGATTGCTTGCCGCCGGTGTTTCGCATTTTCAAAATATCATTCTTGTCAAGAGAAAGAACGCCAACGAGAATTTCGATTTTCAGTCTTGATTCTGATATGTGTTCCGCTTGAGTAAACCTCTCAATGTCTGAATCATGATCCTTCAGTTTCTCGCGCGTTGCACTGCGAATGAAGTCAGAGCGGTCTGTGTAGTAAGCATTCTCAACCAGCATATCTATTTTGCCTATTTCAACAGCGCCAAGATTAATGGTGATTTTCTCGGCGCCCATCTCCGGCTTCAGGTTTTTCAAAGAACCAGCTCCTTTCGCGCTGCTTATCGTCTATATACCATCTATATAGATGGTAAAAACAATACCACTGAGTAAATCGTTTGTCAAGAGGAGAATAGATTCTCGCGTCATATCCACGAAAAGGCACTTAGAAGACGGGGGGACGGTTCTCTTGTCTTGTTTCCGCGCCTTGATTTCATTTTACATAGTTTTCACATTATGATGTATGTGAATTTTACTTTCCGGGAGCATACTAAAACTGGCAAGCGTCTTTGCTTCACAAGAAAGCTGCCAAGCCAGAAAAAA
>Ga0082212_10001607_pt1 | contig 33268 bp, 23 predicted proteins | sample TergutNt197P3_FD_71548 | JGI IMG/M metagenome (GOLD analysis project Ga0082212, IMG submission 71548) | Neocapritermes taracua P3 segment gut microbial communities from Petit-Saut dam, French Guiana - Nt197 P3 | ecosystem: Host-associated > Arthropoda: Insects > Digestive system > Gut ... | reverse complement strand
AGTTGATAACGAATTCGATTTGAGTCTGCCGCGTACCGAATCGAAAGTCGGCACCGGACACAAAGGCTTCGACGTGGTTTCCGATCCGTTTCTTGATCCGGCAATCGCTCTCGCTCGCCGGGACTTTACGATCAATGCCATCGCTCTCCGGCTTGATGGCACCGTCATCGATCCCTTTCACGGTTGCGACGATTTGAAAAAGGGGATTCTCCGTGCTCCGACCGAGGCATTTTGCGAAGACCCGTTGCGTGTGCTACGTGGAATGCAGTTTGCTGCCCGGTTCGGCTTTGAAATGGAAGAACAGACGCTCGAACTGTGCCGCCGGGTGTTGCCGGAATTCGACACGCTTTCGGCGGAACGAATCTGGACGGAATGGGAAAAGTGGGCGGTCAAAGGACGTTTTCCCGGCAAAGGCATCCAACTTCTGCGCGACACCGGCTGGATCGCCCGATTTCCAGAAATCGAAGCACTGATTGGTGTGCCGCAGAATCCGCTCTACCATCCCGAAGGCGATGTTTTTGAGCACACCAAATTGACCTGCGATGCGGCAGTTCCCATTGCCGATGCGTTGAACTTTGATTCGTCGGAGCGAACGATTCTGCTTTTTGCTGCTCTGTGTCATGATTTTGGCAAACCGGCAACGACGATTCTGAATGAACGAGGAACGTGGTCATCCCCGCGTCATCCGGCGGAAGGCGTGCCGCTGACTCATCAATTTTTGGAACGATTACATGCCCCTAATTTGATTAGAGATCATGTACCGGTTTTGGTGAGCGAACATTTGGCTCACATTGCAATTCCGCCGGACGAACTCCCGAGTCTGCAAGCGGTGCGGCGGTTGGCAGTACGGTTAACTCCCTCGAATATCAAAATGTGGTCAGCCCTGTGCCGGGCAGACGCACTCGGTTGCGGAACGGACAAACCTCGGCATCGGGTTTCGACTTGGGAAGAGGTGGCGGTGAAGTTGGACGTTCGAGAGAGCAAACCGAAGCCGATTTTACAGGGACGCGACTTGCTCAAACTGGGTATGGAACCGGGTAGGAAAATGGGAGAGGTGCTCCAGCGTGCCTACGAAGCCCAACTGGAGGGCACCATCGGTACTCTCGATGAAGCCATTGCCTGGGTGGAAGGAAACCAATAGAGAGGGTGTTACTGCATCCTTACCGAAGATTTTTGTTCTTCAACCTGGGTGGACACACAATCTGGATAAATATAGTGCGAATACCAGTAAGGACCCAACGAATTTAAGTCAACATTGAGAAATTGCAATTCATCAAGCCCTCGTGATGCGTGAACGATTCCATCCTGATCCCACTTCAAAAACCAAACTTCTGTAGGATCCATCAGGTCAATCAAAGTATTGCTATTCGTTGTTGCAAAAAATTGTGTTCCTCCCATCTCCCGGACATGGTGCTTGACCAATTCTACAAACGCTATAATTTGGGAGTATCCCATGAAAGCGGCTGGTTCTTCAATTCCCAAAAGCGGAATCGGTATAGAGTCTTCAAACAATGTCAGATGAGATAATAATCGCAGCGTTCCTTCTCCAAACTGGGCTGGGTAAATGGGGGTGTCGTAACCAGATACTTTGAACGACAAAACAGATCGTCCTGATTCCGTCTGTTCAAAATTGATTTTTTCGACCCCCGGCAACCTTGTGGCAATAACATCGAGAATGCCGGCAAAATCGGCGGGATACTTGTTTTTGAGTTTTTTCAGGTCGAACGCAAGATTTCCCGCCGGCGCAATCTTAAACTTTGGAGGAGAAAGGTTAGCGGCGTTGCCTGAGAGGTAGTTGGAAATGAAAAATTTGTCCAAATAAAGTTTGAAATGTGGAATATCCGGCAAATCTTCAATTTTTGCGAGGGCAGCCAGGGCGAGTTTTTGAGCACTCGTTCGTTTGATTTGTTCAAGAGCCGACCCGCTTGCCCCCGACCACGGTTGAATAAGCCGGGTCTGCTTTTCGCCGTTCTGAAAAAGCAAAACCGGACGCGGTTGATTGTTGGACTGGGAATTGCGGTAGATGATGGCTTCCGTTTCGACAAAAGGCTGCTGTGATCGTTTATCCTTGTCGATATTGAGGGCATACGTCAGAGACCACGGTTCAGCGCAGGGACGATAGACGACTCCAATGGAGATCGGACCTGAACCGCCAAAATGATAGACGGAGTCAAACCCGCCGCGATTGGCGAGAGCATCGGTAATACCGTTGTTGATGCAGTCTGCCAGAAAGACAAAAACATCAAGGATGGTGCTTTTCCCTGTTCCGCTATCGCCCGCAAAGAGCGTGAGCGGGGTCAGTTCGTAAGGTTCGACGTCGCCCGCAAAGTCCATCACAACAGACTGTTGGAAACTGGAGCCAATCGAAATCTGCCGGAAAACCTTGTAATTCTTGATCCAAAACCCCTCAATCAGAGGATAGGCGGGAGGCACGCTCATGGAATGGGCTCATTGTCCCAAAAAATCACCGCATGTCAAGAGAACGTCGTTCGCCGATACAGACAACGTTCTCCCTCCCGTCTCACCGACGGTTTTGTTTCCGCTTGTTCCGGTTATACCGGCTTGAAGGAAAAAACCCGTAAAACTCCGGCTTTTTTGGAAAAACGAGTCTTTTTTCTTGTATTTTGCTCCGCCATATCGTAGAATAAGGATATGGGTGTTGGTGTGCAGATGCCCCCCAGAAAACAATCACGAAATTTTCGAGAAAGACGAGGGATACCATGACAACTACACAGACGCAAACTACAAAAAATCGGCACGGTTTTACGCTAGTGGAACTGCTTGTGGTGATTTCGATTATAGGAATGTTGGCGGCTCTTCTGATGCCTGCCATTCAGGCGGCAAGAGAGACGGCAAGACGAGTCCAGTGCACCAGTAACCAAAGACAGGTCGCACTTGCCTTACAGACTTATGAACACACCAAAGGTGCCTTTCCGGCACTCCGGGCTCCGTTAAGACCATCCCTTCACTATAAGCGGAATAATCTGAGTCAAACTCAAACTTCAGTTGAAAGAGGCAGAGGAGATAACATTGATTTGACCTGGGTAGCCTTTATTCTGCCGTATATTGAGCAGTCACCGGCTTGGGCAAGAATCACCTCTGCAAACATAGATTATGAAAGTTTTGGGGCACTGTACGATTTGACGCTTCCAATCATGCAATGCAGAAGCAGCGGCGTTAATTCCAGCGAAAGCCGGATTTCCTTTGTTGCCAATGCGGGTCCCATCAATATCTGGGGCGGACCCGCGGAGAATAGTGTGGATACAGAATTCGGTTGGCGGGAACAGATGGGTGCCCCTGTGCATAACGAACGAGATGCAAAAAAATATACTATTTTCTTCGACCATTTCGCTTGGGTGGGGCGATGGGATGATAACCTTGCTCTTGATCGTCAAAATCCCTATACCAATGGTCCACTTTTCACGAACCTGTGTAAAACGAAAATAACGCTGGACAATATCGCTTCGATGGATGGCACCAGCATGACAATCCTGGTTTCCGAAAACGAAGATGCTGGTCAGTGGATTTGGTCATGGGGAGAATACAATGCTGGTCAACCATACGCAAATTTGCCATGCGCATGTAACCTGCATCCCGCTGACAGTGTCGCCACAGGTTCTATGATCGAAAATGCAGTTGGATTCTGCTATCCCAATAGGTTTCTGACTACCAGCGACCCCGGCTATAACCCTGATATTTACGAGCAGCCGTATTATGAACCGGCTTATCTACCAAACGGGAACCCGAATGGGGGGCTAGATAATACTCTCGGTCCGATGTTCATCAACGAGGGGAGGAGAAGCACCGGATATATTGACATATCCAGAGGCAGGCAACGGACGACTCGTCCGTCTTCGGGACATCCCGGTGTGGTGGTTGCGGCATTCTGCGATGGCAGCGTTCGCCCCTTGAAAGATGATATGGACAGAACGACCTTTGTTCGGCTTGCCCGGCCAAGTAGTGGTGCGATTCTCAACCCGAAAGAACTTTTCGACTAAACACCAGTTCATCGACAAGGTTGCACAAAAAGCCGTCATTCCCGCGAAAGCGGGAATCCAGACGGAAGACTTTCACGCTGTTTCTCTAGACCCCCGCCTGCGCGGGGGTGACGGACTGACTAAACACCCGGCTTTCGGTAACGACCATGTGGACAGGGTAATCGTTTTCGTCGTGTGGAATCGTGTCCCGAATCATCGCTTCCAACGCCAAACCGATGGTCAGCGTGCCGGGAAGAAGGCGGCGCAAAAAACGGTCGTAGTATCCCTTGCCGCGACCAAGCCGGTTTCCTGATTGGTCAAATGCCAAGCCGGGAACAAGAACCACGTCGATGTCCTCCGGTAAAACGGCTCTCGTAGCGTCTTGCCGAATGGTCAACTTCGGTTCCAAGATTTTCAGGGTTCCCGACGTTTCGAGTTCATCGAAAGACTGAATACGAAAAGGGACAATTTCCTCGAGTTCGCAGTAAGGCAGCCGATCTGCAAAGTCCTTTTTCCCGTCACCCCCGCGAAGGCGGGGGTCTAGAGAAACAGCGTGAAAGTCTTCCGTCTGGATTCCTGCCTGCGCAGGAATGACGGAGTGTTGGGGACTTTGCTGTTTGAGTACACAGTAAGGAACGATCATTGATTTCCCCGTAAAAAGCGGTCTGGTATCAATCTCCAGCGGCATACTGACGAAACTCATCAACCGTTCGGACTGCCAAGCACGCCGAAAAGCGTCCATTGCCCTAAGGCGGTCGAGAATCAATGGACTGTTCGCCTCGATTGAATCGGCAGCCTTCTGCAAGTACAAACGCATTTCACGACGCAAGTCGGCTTTTTCTGAATGAGATATGAACATGAACGATTAACTGTAACATGCCAATATACCGTAACCGGGGGCAAATTGATCGTTTTTAGGTAGGCAACCGCCCTCCGGGCGGTTGCGTGCGGTACTCCGCACTGGGGCTTGTGTCATTTCTGCCCCCGATCAGGTCGAGGGCAGGCTCCGGTCAGGAATCCAGAGAATTGATGTTAAAATCTTCCGTCTGGATTCCCGCTTTCGCGGGAATGACGATGTACCCCTGTCGGCGTTGCCGACGCAATCGCCCGGCGGTCGATTGCCTACCCATCTTTTGCCAAATTCTACCACAAAAACCATCCATTTCTAGCCTTTTTTCAACGCATCGGCAAGAATATCCAGTCCTTCGCCGGCGATGTTTTCTTCAATCGTCATTGCCGGCAGCAATCGCAGAACGTTTCCTTGCGTGCAGTTGATCAGCAGTCCGCAATCCATACATGCTTTGACGAACGGAGCACCTTCGACGGCAAGTTCAATGCCGATCATCATACCGACTCCTCGTACTTCCCGAATCAGATTGGATTCCTGTGCCAGTTGATTCAATTTCGTGAAGAACAGATTGCTGATTTTCTTTGTTCGTTCGAGCAACCCTTCCGCTTCGATCATGCGAATGGCCGCAATACCCGCCGCCGCCGAAATCGGGTTGCCGCCGTATGTTGCCGCATGCATTCCCGGTCGCAAACTCGCCGCCACTTCGGATTTTGCTAACATCGCTCCGCCCGGCAAACTGCCGGAGACCGTTTTTGCGAGCGTCATAATGTCCGGCACCACGCCGAAATGCTGGTATCCGAACCAATGTCCGGTTCGACCGCACCCCGTCTGCACTTCATCGAACACGAGGAGCAAATGGTGTTCGTCGCACAGTTTCCGCAGCCCTTGCAAAAATCCCTCCGGCGGCATTCTTACGCCTCCTTCTCCTTGAATCGGCTCGATCATTATCGCCGCCGTCTCTTGGTCGATGGCATTTTCGACTGCCGACAGATCGCCGTGGGGAAGGTACGTGAAACCGTCCAGCATCGGTTCTAGTCCTTCGTGGTATTTTGGCTGAGCGGTGGCGGAAAGTGCGCCCATCGTTCGACCGTGAAAACTTCCCTTGAACGTGATGATTTTGTACCGCCCCTTTGAGGAATGGAGTCGGACGAGTTTGATAGCGGCTTCGTTGGCTTCGGCACCGCTGTTGCAGAAAAAGGCTTTTCCGCCGAAACTCCGCTCGGACAGCAGTTTTGCCCAAGTGCCTTGCTGTTCGGTGTACCAAGTGTTGGGAACGTGAATCAGTTCGGCGACTTGTTTTTGGACGGCTTCGACAATCGGTTTGGGGCAGTGTCCGAAGAGTCCGCACCCCCAACCGGGAAAGAAGTCGATGTACCGTTTTCCTTCGGCATCCCAGATTTCGGAGCCGGAGCCGCGCACCAAGGCGACCGGATACCGGGTGTAATTGCCGATGACGTATTGATCAAATAAAGCAATAGTTTCTTTGGAGGTGAGCATGCTGTCAGTCTAGTATTTTTGTTATATTTTGTCAATGATCCAAGTTGTTTCGTCACGTAATCTGCGCCGCTTTGTGCCGAAAATGCCGATTGCATCGACTCAATTTTTCCCATTCTACCCAAATTGCCTTAATTTGAGCAATATCACGCAAATTTTTACCTATAATACCTATGTTACCAGTATGCCGGGCACTCATTGTTACGGGAAAAAACGGAGTTTCCCTGTAAAAAATGCCGATAAAAACGGTGATACCTTGATTCCTCCCCACATAGCGTCATGACTGGACTACAAACAAACATCGGACTCTTCTCCGGTATCAATTACGTTGAACTTGTCGAGCAGTTGCTCCAACTTGATGGAATTCCCAAGACCAACTTGGAGAATCGAACTGCCGTCATCGATGCGCAATTCAATGCGATCTTCAGTATGAACCTGAAGTTCACGCGGATTACGTCGCTTCTCAACAACCTCAATCGAATGACGCCGTTCCTTCGGACGGATGTTACCAGCAGCAATACCTCTCTCTTGACCGTTGCCAAGTCAGGCAATCCCGTCGAGGGAAACTATACATTCACCACCCTGCAAATGGCGGCATCGCAACAGACCGTTGCAAGCGGGGTTGCCAGCAGTACCGATGCGCTCGGAAAGACCGGCACCATCACCATCGGCAAAGGTTGGACGGTTGACAACAGCATTGAACTCAAAGACCTCAACGGGGGGCAGGGAGTGAGCAAAGGCTCCTTCCGAATCACCGACGGAAGCGGAACCCGGGTAACGATTGACATTAGAAAAGCGACGACCATCAACGACGTTGTCAACTTGATCAACGACAACGACGACATTGATGTCATTGCCGAACTCGATGGAGACCGCATCGTTCTCAAAGACGTGAGCGGCGGCGATTTGAATAAATTTACCGTTTCAGAAGTCTCCGGCGGTTCTACGGCGGCTTCGCTTGGGTTGATGGCCGGACAGGGGGCTGCGTACGATGACGCAACTGGAGTTCTGACCGGAAAAACGATCTGGCACCTCGGCGAGACGATGAGTCTCGACCTTCTCAACGACGGCAACGGTGTGCTCTTCGATAGCATGTATGAGGAACTTTTTATCTACTGTAAAGATGGATCGAAAGTGATAATAGGTTTTAACAAAATGATCACAGGACCAGACGGTGAAAGCCGCAATGCGAAGGAGTTGACCGTCGGCGATTTGCTCAATACGATCAATAATCAAAGCAATGGTAAAATCACTGCTAAAATCAGCGATGATGGAAAGGGAATCACTCTGACCGACAACACCCAAGGGTCGAACCTCACATCAATCGACCAAGAGGCTCTTGTCAACCCGGCGTTTTTGCGCATGCTCGGTTTGTGCGATACAGATTTTAATCTTGGCAGTCCGAAAATCGACATGTTCACCGACTATTACAAGGGTGCACCGGCAAAAATGACGGTAACAGACGGATATGGGGAAACATTCGATATTGAACTGACCGTAGCAGATATTATTGTCATCCGAGAACCACTTTTTGGGGTTGCAAACAACATGGCGGCAGTGGCGGCTCGGCTTAACGATAAGTTGGAAAAAGCCGGTGCTACGGTTGAAATTCAGCAAAACAACGCTGGCAATGGATTCATTGTGATCGACAAGTCCGATCCCAATAACGGCGGAGGCGGAGCCATCGAATTTCTCGACGGTGAAGACAGTGATCTCGCCACCCGGCTGGGATTAACCAACTTGGCAGGCACCGATTTGCTTTCATCCCTGCAAGACGTGGGAATGCCGGAAACGATCCGATTTACGGATAAAGACGGAAACTGGGTGGACATTGAAATTACGCAGGCGGACTTGGATGCCGCCATGTCCTCGAATGACAACGACATTACCCTGGGTGCGCTTATAGACTTGTTCAACGACAAACTTACCGATGCCTCTGCGCTCGTTGCCGGTTCACTCTTCGCAGTCGAGCCGGGAGACATCACCTTTACCGACTCGGACGGCGACTCGGTTACGATCAGCATTGACCAAGCGGAAATAGATGCACTCACATCGCCCGACGACATTGCGAGCCTGCTCAACGGCAAAATCGGCACTTCGGCCGGTATTGTTTTTGCAGTCAACAGCAGCGGCAGTTTGGTCATGACCGATGCTGGCGGCGGAACAGAACCCATCAAAGTCGAATCCGACGCTCCCAATGGTCTCGCAGAATTTTTGGGAATCGAGGGGGAATTCGAGGAGACCCATCAAGTAACCGGCAGGGCACTCCGACCGATGGAATTCGATCCCGCTGCAAAGGTCGAAATTGAGGTGAAACTCAACGCTACAGGGGACGGCATCCTCATCGTCGATACCACCACCAGCGGATCGGCTGGGCTTCTTAGCGTCAATCGCCAGGGGGTGGCGCTTGAGGATGTCGTCAACAGTCTTACCTACCGCCTCGGCATCAACTTGAGTTCCACTACGGATGAAATTGAAGGCCGCTCCTTCGGCGTGCTCTACAATTCCGGTATAGCACAAAATGGAACCTTTACAACGCGAAACCTGATCGGCGGATTGGATACCACGCTGGTCTCGACGCTCAACGGCGGTTCGGGCATCAACAAAGCCAAGCCGGGGGCGATTGAAGTGCAGGATCGGGCAGGAAACAGTGCCACGCTCACTTTTTCGCAAACGGAGTTGAACTCCATGAACACGCTGACCGACACGATGAAACTCTTCAATGCAAAGTTAGCCGATGCGGGAGTTGGAATCACGGTCAAACTAAACGAAACAAAAACCGCTTTGGAAGTGGTGGACACGACCGGTAAGGGAACGCATAACCTCATTTTCAAGGATCAAACAGTAATAACTGCGGTGCCGGCGGTTCCGGGAGTCGATGCCGTTTCGGGAAGCATACCTCCTCGTGAGGCAGTATCGGCTGGATGGAATAGTTCAGGGTCGGTTGTACACCCCGGTCTTGGAGGACTCGCTTGGTTGAGTTTTGGAAATACCGACAAAATGAACGGTTTTACGTTCGGATTCACGGAAAATCCCACCGAATCCGGCTACGATGCCGGCAGCAAAACGATCAACTTTTTACTTGATGCTGCCGCAAAGCAAGATGTGGAGGACGCACTGGCTGCCGCTGATTTTGATGAAGCGAACGATATAATTTTGGCATCGCTCAATGCACAGATGGCGGACATGTGGGAGGATATTTATCCGCCGAGTCAATACGGAGCGATTCCTCCTGTCGAAGTCTCTTATGTATCGGGAACGAAGGATATTTTTGCAGGGTATGTCCTTGCGGATGCCATTAGCGGTGATAAAACTGCCATCCGGCAAGATGTTACCTACAGTGCACTGGGTAATGCGGAAGGGACTGCCAGTTTGACGTTTGAAGGAACGTCCTGGATGAACAATTTCACATTCGGATTTACAACCCGCGAAACGAGTGCCGGTTATAACGCTTCGGCACAAAAATTCACGATTTTCCTTTCGGCGGACATTATGACCGAGACCGATCCCGCCGAACAGGACCGGCTGGTGAAAGAGGCAATAGATGCACAAATAGCGGCAATTTGGGCAGATGAGGACGGCGGTTTGCCGTCGTTTTTCAGAGAGAACGGCGCATCAGGTCAAATAAAAATGACCGATGGATTGGGAGCGAATGCAATTCTTGATGCACTTACCGGCGGCGAAACAAGTATCAAATCCAGTGTAACAGGCTCCGTGATGGGGGCTGACCCCATTCCGGCAAAGCCCGACATCGTCTATTCGAGCAACATTGCTTCTTCCTTCGGTCTCAACGTTGATTCGTCCAGTTCGCGCGTGAGCGGTACGAGTTTGAATCGGCAGATCATTTCGTACAACACTCCACTTTCTACCCTGAATGGCGGGCAAGGAGTGAACATGACCAACGGGAACATTGTCGTTAGAGACAGTTTGGGCAATTCGCAAACGCTCTCAGTGAATGATAAACAATTCAAGACGGTCGGCGATCTTCTCGAATATGTCAATTCCCGAATGACGAGTGTCGCTGTCATTGCCAGGATCAATGAGCGCGGTGATGGAATCACTTTTGACGAATATGGCGGCGGGACGGGATCGTTTTCCATTGCCGATGCAAGCAGCACATCCAAATTTGCCGAGACGCTGGGAATCGCACAGACGATACCGCAATCCCAAAAGGATGAAGACGGACGGCTGAGAATCAACATCGCAGAAACCCATCGAATCGAAGTGGGAGAGACGGATAGCCTCGAAGACATTAAGAAGAAAATCAATGACTTGAACCTCGGCTATTCGGCATCCATTCTCAATGACGGCTCCAATGCTCCGTATCGCCTTTCGCTGGCCAGCAAGCAAACGGGAGTCGCCAGTGCCTTCAACGTCGACTTGTCCGCCATTGGACTCACCACGGACACGATGAACGAGGCGAAAGATGCTAAAATCATGTACGGCGATGGAAGTGCCTCGAATGGATTGGTGTTGAGTTCCAGCACGAATACATTTAGCAATGTCATCGAAAACATGACCTTTACGGTTACAGGAGTTTCGGACACGCCCGTGACGATTACCAGTACGAGTTCCAGCACGGACGTGAAAGCCGCCTTGAGGTTGTTCATCACGCAATACAACGAGTTCCGGGAACAACTGAACAAAGATTTGTTTTTTGAAGTTAGTGGAAGTAAGGGTGTTCAGGGGAATGTTCTGTGGAATGACCCGGTGGCGAGAGCATTTGACCGCGAAATGACCGCCATGTTATCAAAAACGATTAACGGCATACCGGGCGTTCGTACGCTGGCGGATTTGGGGATTACCACGAAGCGCAGCCTTGAGACTACAGTAACAACAAATAGCGACGGCAAAGACGAAGCAGAGGGCGAATACGTCGATTTGGGACTCGACCTGGGAAAACTGTACTTCGACGAAGATAAATTTCAGCAAGCGTGGGACAGAGACAAGGAGGCGGTGCAGAAATTTTTCTACAATGAGAAGGAAGTCTATGATCCCAAGACAGGGGAGACCACGACGACCAGCACGGGATGGGTACAGGCATTTATGGACCTGTCGGATAAACTCATTGGCTCGAGCGATGGAGCGATCACCGGCAAAGCCCAGAACCACATGGACACACTGCAACTACAGATCACCCGCAACGAAGAACGTATCGCCTTTATGGAAGAGCGTTTGGAGTTCAAACGCCAAATGTATATGAGATCATTCTTCAATATGGAGCAAGCCTTGGCAAAGATGAGTGCCGATTCGAGCAGTATTGCGAGTATTATGAGTTCGTGGTCGTCGAATTACAGCAGTGGGGGGTAAGGAAACAAAAATTATGCAGACAAGTTTAGTGCGTCAAAACTATTTACAAGCGGAAGTGCAAACGGCAACTCCGCAGAAGTTGCAACTGATGTTGATCGAAGCGGTCATCAAGAATGTTCATCGTACCAAGAAGGCTTGGGCAGAGGAACGATTTGAAGCCGCCTTTGATTCGCTTGCGCTCGCGCAGGACATCATTGCGGAAATTTTGTCTTCGTTGGACAAGGAAGGCAGTCCTGAGTTGGCAGGAAAACTTGCGTCGATTTATATGTTCATTTTCCGTTGCCTGACCGAAGGGGGAATGACGCATGACCCGCAAAAATTGGACGATGCCCTGCGTGTGTTGAATTCGGAGCGTGAAACGTGGCGGCAGGTGTGCGAAAAGTTTGGGTCGCAGATTATCAATGAAAACACGAGTGCGGGCACTGCGAGTTCGGCGGGTTCTTCGACACGTTTGGACTTATCCACTGATTCGGCTGTGAAACCGGGCACGATTCCGAAGCCTTCCGGCATTTCTACGGCATCTTTTTCCAAACCGGCGGCGAAACCTGCTGAAGCGCCGAAGAAGGAGGCTTCGGCAACAAGTAGCGGTATGAGTTGGGACGTGTGATTCGGAGGGCGCCGGACGTGGGTGTGTCCAAATTTTGGGAATTACTAATTTGAGTCCAATCTCGCTTTTCCGATGCCAAAATCGCCGCACATCATCCAGCCGTGGGCTACTGTTTCGTCGCCTTTTGGAACAAGCCGTCTCCACGCAACCTGTCCCCCAAGCCGATACGCTCCACGGATACCAGTGGGAGCCCAAAAAACGGGGAAACAAACAAGAGAAGCAAAGTAGATACCCCCTCTTTTAGGGAATATCTGCGTATTGTTCGCGGCGGCGGAGTAAAGCCGATTTTTCCAGTTCGGTTGCCAAACGTTCCGTAATGTATTCCATCAGGCTCAATTCGTGTTCCGTGCAATCCCGACGCTGGTCAGAAAACAACCACAACGTTCCCCAGATGGATTGCTGCGACATCACGGGCAGGCAGACCGCCATAGGAAAATCTTCCGGCACGCGCCACATTTCCATTAGGTAATCCTCGTTTACCACGACGATTTGCCCCAAGATTGCCTCTACATCGGCAAGAGAATCATGGAGAGGTTTTGGCGGATCAAGCAAACGTTCCTCCGGCAGTCCCCAGCAGGATCGAAGTTTGAGCATTTTTTGTTGTGAATCCAAGAGATACAGCGATGCCGCACTAAAGTCAGCCAACTTTGCGCTCTCCTTAAGCAACTGGTGCAATGATTCTTGTCGCTTGACACTGGGAACATCAGCGGAAATTGCCTGCACTTCTTCGTATTGACGGAGAGTCTGCTGCCAACGATAAGCATCTCCCACAAATTGAGCGAGGGCTGTCAAAAAGCGGTGCCGCTCCTGTCCGACCAGTTTTGGCTTACGAATGTCCCTGCTCGACATCAACACGAATTGCCCTGGTGATTGTCCGCCGCTTATGCCGACCCGAAAGGTTTCTTTCGCTCCCTCCGGTAGAGTTCCGCCAGTCCGAACGAACCGAACGTCCAGCCCAAGATGCTGCCAAAGGGACTGCAACAATTCCGGCAGGCTGCCGAAAAGTGGAATGTCCCTGTAATCCAAAGTGTCCTTGAATCGTTGCAAATCCAAGAGGTGACTGTCATAAATGGAATTTGCCTCAAAGGCGGCCTTTTTTTGAGTATCGTGATGCATGGTTACGCGGAATCGGTCAATCGACTCTTACCTTTCATCGGAAAATTGCCTCCCTTACAAAAAGTCATTTTCAAACGAGGCGGATTGTGTATGTTATACCGTCAGGGGTTATGTTGTGGTTCTTTGCGGACTTGGCGGGCAACTTTACCCGCAAAATACGCAAAGATTAACGTTCATTACGCAAAGCAGGGACAAATAGCCGTGTATCAATTTTTATCACAGCCTTTTTCACGTCCAGTGCCTCCTTCAGGGGAGTGAGTTGGGGACAATGTGCATCTTGCGGAAAAAACAGGGCAAAACTGCCCGGCAACATCGTCAACCGAACAGCAGGAACATCAATTTTTCTGTAAAAACGAATGTCGTTTTGTTCGTTATCGTTGGTTTCAGGTACAAACTCACCGAGCGGCGACACGTCGATCATTTCCGAGCCTGATAGTAAAATTTGAATGTCAACATACCGCTTGTGGGCTTCAAAACGTCCCTCGTGAGGCAACCGCGTTTTGTACGACGAAACTTGAGCGAAAATATCTGGTTCTTGAATCCAAGTTTTGCCCTCCGGCACATCGGATCGGAGCCGAGAAATAAACGGCTCCAAGTTCCTCCAAAGGTCATGAGGCAGATACAGCGGCAAGTGAGTTATTGTGTCATAAATCATGTTCGTATGACTTTTTCATGCTCCTTCCATTGTCAGTTTGTCTCGGGCGACATTCATTATTGTCGAGAAACCAGAAACACGGAACACTTTGTGAATTTCTTCGGATGTATTCGTAACGTGAAAAAAGTTTTCACCAACGGTTTTGTAACAAATGAGACAAATTCTCAAAAAGGCGGAGGAAATGAAAACGACCTCGCCGAGATCAAAAATGAGTTTGATATTTTCACGACATTCCTTAAAACGGGAGACTCGTTTTAGCAAGTCTTGCTCGATTTTAGAGCAGACGCTTCCGTCAAGTTTCCCTGAAAACAAACAGTGCAACGTGTTATCTTTTTCCAAAAAATTCATGAAGCCCCCTTGTATCTGTACCATGCGGCCCACCCACCGCATGGGCATTATACCAAAGGAGTGCGACCAATTCAAGATGGATAACTTGCCCCTGTCTCGGCTTCCCAGTCCGTTAACAAGTTTTTTCCAAGGTAGGCACTCGACCGCCGGGCGAGTGCGTCGGCGATAGCCGACAGACTTTTTAGCAAACTTGTTAACGGACTGAAACGGCGTGCGGTCTGCCGCACATGCCCATTGCATGCCCATTGCGGATGTGGTAGAATGCCCGTCGAGTTTCCTCGCCGCCTTCTGTTGGCGGCTCGTTTCACCCTTAACATAAGGACACAATACATGACAAAAACCACACGTCGATCTTTTTTGAAGACCGCCGCCGTCGTCGGCGGTGCCATCAGTAGCACCGGCTATTTTGTTGCCGAATCTAACGCCCAAGGAGGTTCATCGAAAAGATTGAACGTCGCCTGCATCGGTGTTGGAGGAAAAGGAGGCGGCGACTCAAAAAATGCCGCAATGTTTGGAAACATCGTGGCAATCTGCGATGTTGATCGCGGAAGACTGGATGCCAAGTCCAAAATGGACGGCTTCCAAACTGCCAAGAAATACACCGACTACCGAAAGATGCTCGAAGAAAATGAAAAGGACATTGATATCGTTACCGTCAGTGGACCCGACCACATGCATGCAGCCGCACTCCTGATGGCAATGCGGATGGGGAAGCATTGCTTCGGACAAAAGCCGCTGACCCGATCAATCTTCGAAGCCAGACTTGTCGCCAAAGTCGCCAAAGAAATGGGAGTGTGTACACAAATGGGTAATCAAGGAACAGCACTTGATGCCTCCCGCCTCGGTATCGCTCAGTTGCAAGCCGGAGTCATCGGCACCATCAAGGAAGTGATCGTTTGGTCGAACCGCCCGGTCTGGCCGCAAAAGCAAGGACGGCAAGAAAACATGGAAGGCTTTGCCAAAAAAGGGTATGGCAGGGTTGCCGCTGGAGAGATTACACGCCAGCAAGCGGATCAACTCATTTGGAAAAAATACGACGAAATCAACCGAGACCTACAAAATCTTGATTGGCAAAACTGGCTTTCAACCGCCCCGTATCGGGACTACTACCCCGGTCTTTACCACTCGTTCAACTGGCGAGGCTGGTGGGATTTCGGGAGCGGAGCACTCGGCGATATGGCATGCCACATGCTGACAGTTCCCTTTGTTGCCGCCGGTCTGAAAGACCCGACTTGGGTTCGGGCAAAGTCCACGGGACATGACTTCGACAGTTACCCGGAGAGTTCGATTATTGAATTCGAGTTTCCTGCCAATTCCGAGCGGGGCAAGATTCCATTCTGGTGGTATGATCGGAATGGAAACAAGCCGCCGCAAGAAAAATTTGCCGAATATGGAATCGAAAAGCCAGCAGATTCGGGAGTGTTGATCATTGGTGAAAAGGGTGCTATGTACAGTCCCAGCGACTACTGCGAGGAACGCGACTTCCGCGCTAAAGGCGGAGCGAAGATTGAGGAGTTGCCAAACGTCACTGCGAAACTTGCCGATGCTGACACACCAACGATCAAAGCAAACTTCGACCACGTTAATATGCAGGAGTTGTTCCGTGCGATTGAGGCGAATGATCCGTCGATTGCCCAGTCGAACTTCGTTGATCGAGCAGGTCCGCTTACGGAGACGATTCTGCTTGGCAACCTTGCTGTTTGGGCTGCTTCCGAAGGGGGAGCGAATGGTACATTTGGAGACTGGGGCGAAAAGGTCGAGTGGGATGCCAAAAACTTGGTCGTTACAAACCTGGCGAGTTTGAAGACTCCCGGCGTTGGCGATCTGGTGAAACCAGTGTACACCGACGGCTATCGACTTGATTAGAGGATGCCAAGGTTCTAGAGTTTGTATGAAAAATTGCTCTGGACAAAATTATAGTCCCCTCTCCCGCTGGGAGAGGGTTAGGGTGCAGTCCGTTAACAAGTTTCGTCTTTCCGTCCCTCCCGCCCCCGATCAGGTCGAGGGCAGGCTCCGGCGGGAGTCCAGAGAAACAGTGTGCAAATCGCTCGTCTAGATTCCCGCTTTCGCGGGAATGACGGCTTTTTGTGCAAACTTGTTAACGGTCTGGGTTAGGGTGAGGGTGTTCCCTTTTCGGTAGGCACTCGACTGCCGGGCGATTGCGTCGGCGAAAGCCGACTGGAGGAAACACGTTAGATTCCGGTGCGGGTACGAAATTTTCCGGCGAAAGGAGCCTAAATAGTGGACAAATGAGTGCAAGGAGAAATAAATGCGAATTGTAGTCGTAGGAACAGGATACGTAGGGCTTGTATCGGGAACGTGTTTTGCCGAAATGGGAAACCATGTATTCTGTGTCGATAGCAATGCTCAGAAAATTGAGATGCTGCAAAGCGGAAAAATTCCCATCTATGAGCCGGGACTCGAAGAGATGGTCCTTCGGAACATGGAATCGGGCGAACTCAAATTTACGACCAGCCTTGCAGCATCGTTAGAACGAGCCCAAGTCGTTTTTATTGCCGTCGGAACTCCAATGGACGATGATGGTTCCGCCGATATCAACGCAGTCCTTTCCGTAGCAGCCTCTATCGGCAAATTGATGACGACCGATCTTGTTGTCGTGGACAAATCGACCGTGCCGGTGGGAACGGCAGACCGCGTCCGTGAGACTATCAAAAAGGCTCTTCAAGAACGAATCGATTCCGGTGAGGAAAAAGCAGCATCGATTCGTTTTGACGTTGTGAGCAATCCTGAATTTCTCAAAGAGGGAACTGCCGTCGCCGATTTTATGAAGCCGGATCGTGTTGTGATCGGTGCCGATAGTGAATATGCAAGAGAAATCGTTGAAACACTCTACGACTCTTTTATGAGGAAAGGAAATCGAATCCTTTCGATGGATGTTCGCAGTGCGGAAATGACAAAATATGCCGCCAACGCCATGTTGGCAACCCGAATCAGTTTCATGAACGAAATCGCACAACTTTGCGAAAAAGTCGGTGCCAACGTCAGCAAGGTTCGGGTGGGCATCGGCATGGACTCGCGAATCGGCTCCGCCTTTCTTTTTCCCGGCTGCGGATACGGCGGAAGTTGTTTTCCTAAAGATGTTCAAGCCCTCATCAAAACAATGGAGGATTCCGGCATTGATCCGAAGTTACTCCAAGCCGTTGAAGAGGTGAACAAGGGGCAAAAAAAGATCGTTGCTCAAAAAGTCATTGCCCGTTTCGGAGAGGATTTGACCCACAAAGTGTTTGCTCTCTGGGGCTTGGCTTTCAAACCGAATACGGACGATGTGCGCGAGGCACCTGCCATCACGACGGTCCATGAATTGGTCAATCGCGGGGCAACGGTCAGAGTTTTTGACCCGGAGGCAATGGAACAGGCGAAAACGTTCTATTTCAAGGACATGCAACAGGTTGTCTATTGCAAAAACAAGTACGAAGCCGTTGATCAGGCGGATGCACTGTTGCTGTTGACTGAGTGGTCGGCATTTCGGAGTCCCGACTTCGATGAAATCAAGGAGCGGCTCAAAACCCCCGTAATTGTCGATGGGCGCAATCAATTTGAACGCTTCAATTTGGTGGAGCAAGGTTTCGAGTATTATGCCATTGGTCTGCCCGGCACGAAATCTGAGTTTCGCTCTTGATTCTTTTAAGAAAATTCCGCATACTTCCCCATGATGCTCCCGAAAAAATGAGGGGAAAGTATTTGCATCAACACCTTACGTTAAAAGGAGTTGCACAATTTTTTGGAAAGTCAACGTCCGCTTGGATTTTTGGCTCGTTCTTGTTTTGCGCTCTCATTTTTTCTACATTTTCTTCTCTTTATGGGCAGGAAGGGGTCATTCAGCGCGTTACTGCTCCAATTCAGTCCGTTTTGCCCTACCATCCCAAAACATCTGCTCCGCAAGTTAACAGTGCGCTGCCCGGTCTTGGCACACTTTCCGACAAAACCGGTGGTGAACCTCAATCCCCCCCTATTTTCGCAGGGTCGCTCGAACTTATTCCCCCTGAAACCGTCTATCTTCCCTCGATTTTCGTCGAAGGACAAGGCTACGTTCCTCTCACCCATCCGAGCATTCAACCGTACATTGATCCGGCAGTGCTTGCGAATCCCGGTGCCGATCCTGCCGTCGTGATGATTCCCACGCTCGTTACCCGGCAACTGGAAACGTCCCGAAAAACGGCACTGTCGTTTGCTTCCGAAAGGGAATCCGAGCCGATTGTCATTTCCGCACAGACCGGCTGGTGTAAGCGCATCGGCAATCACGATGTCTATTTTCTGCGGGGAGATTGCTCGTTTCGACAGGGGCAAACCGCCGCTCAAAGTCCCGAAGCCGTTGTTTGGATTGCTGCTGAGCGGGACAAAACCACCAACATTCAGGATGTTACGCTCTACTTGGAAAGCAATTCCGCTCAAGTGCCGATCCGAGTCGAACAAAATAATTCGAGGCAGGGAGGCACAAAAATTACCGACCAAAAATGGCTCGGACACTGGCATTCCCGATCGTCCGTGGACGTAATGATTGCAACCGAAGAAGTTTCGCCGCAGGATGATCCTCCCATTTTCAAACGCGCTCTCGACTGGATGAACACAAACGATCTGCACGGTTTCGACAAAGGCATCGTTCAAACGCAGTTCATTTCCTCACCCAACCTTCCGCAGTTGTCCGAGGGGACAAACCTCAGTTTTCGAGAGGTGCAATTTACTCCGCGCAGCGACATTCCTTTCGGTTTGGTCTTTGAGCCGTACTATCCCAACGATCCTGCCAGAGGGGGAATCATCGTGCTGACCGGCGGCATCAATTTGATTATTCAAGGCATTAACAATCGAAAAGTGCTGGAAGGCGACACCGTTGACATTGCAGCAGACAATGCCGTGATCTGGACGGAGAATCCCAGTAAAATTCAGAGCGGCGGCTCCTACAGCGAATCGGCGGAGACCGCCTTTGAAATCTATCTCGAAGGAAACATCATCTACCGGGATGGTCCCCGAAGAGTCGAGGCAACCCGAATGTATTACGATGCCAAACACAAAATTGCGTACATCCTCGACGGACATCTTTCCATGCCGATCAGTGAGGTGAGCGGACTTGAAGGCTCGGTACGTTTGAAAGCAGACATCTTGCGGAAAATGGGGGATGGACTTTTCACCGCCAAAAACGCAATGGTCACGACCAGTCAACTCGGCGAACCGACGTATTCACTGCGTTCCCAGTCGTTGAAGTTGGAGAATCGCGGTTCGGAGGAGAAACCGCGACAGGTCGTCGTTGCCGAAAACAATTACATTGCCTTCCGAAATGTACCCGTCTCGTACTGGCCTTGGATTGCCTCCGATATTGGTGATCCAACGTTTTACCTCAAAAATATCTCCTACGGCAACAGCAGTCGAAACGGAAGCACCATTAAAACACAATGGGATCCGTTCCAGATTCTCAATGTCCGCCGTCCAGACGGAGTCAACGGCGATGTCAATGTGTCGTGGATGGAAAAGCGGGGAATCGGGCACGGTGCCAATTTTCGGTATGGGGTCCCCTCGTTTTGTTCGATTCCAGGTCCGGCGAAAGGAAAATTTGTCTATTGGGGACTCTACGATCAAGGCAAGGACAAACTCGGCGGCGTACGAAACAAAGTGGATTTTCCGAATCCGTACCGCTATCGTCTCCACTGGGTACACCAGCAGCGGCTTGGACTGGAAATGCCCTTTTTTGCAGGACCTTGGGACATAAGAGCGGAAGTTGGTAAAGTTTCCGACCGCAATTTTATGAATAGTTTTTTCAATTCTGCCTGGCATACAGAGGAAAATGCCACGACGGCGATTGATCTAACACACAAGGTACGAAACCAATCGTTTACCCTTTCGTCGGAGTACGCCCTCGACAATCACTATTCCAATGCGAACTGGTTGCCTCGCCTCGATCATTATTGGTTAGGACAATCATGGCTCAATGATTATCTAACGTGGTACGAACACTCGCGAGTCGGTATGGTGGACTACCGCAAGGCGAAAAACCCCAACGATCAAAAAAATGATCCTTTTGCCTACCTTCCTTGGGAAAATTGGGACGGAACTCATCGAAGCGGCGTTGCCTTATCGACTCGGCATGAACTCGATTTACCCCTCCAGACGGGACCGGTAAAGATCGTTCCTTACGTACTGGGCGATTTTTCTGTTTACGGAATGGATCAAGATCAGAGCGGCAAGGCAATAGATCGGCTCTACGGACAGACCGGCGTGCGGATGAATATGCCTATCTGGAAAGTCGATCCGAGAATATCAAGCCGAACGTGGTATCTCAATGGTCTTGCCCACAAAATTGACCTGGATGCGGAGTATATGTATGCTCAGGCAAACCGCGACATGGGAAGCCTCATTCTGACCGATCCGCTCGATTTTTGGTCGATTGATGATTTCCGAAGACGGTACGTGTTTACAAATCCCGCCTTCCGTGGAAACATGATTGATTCCCGGTTCGATCCGCGCTATTACGCCCTCCGAAGCGGTATGGCAGGCAATGTTACGGCAGGAAATATGGAAGTTGCCGACGATATGCAAATGTTCCGGCTGGGAACGACGCACCGGTTCCAAACGAAGCGGGGTTCTGTCGGCAATCGGCACATTTTGGATTGGATCACGTTGTCCACGCACGTCAATTTGTATCCGCAAACGGAGTACAACAATGGAAAGGGTGCCGGTCTGCTTGATTACAGCGCACTTTGGCACGTCGGAGACCGCTTTTCTCTCTTCTCGGAAGGACTCTACGACTTTTTTGATAACGGTCAAAATCTGACCCGGCTCGGCGGAGTATGGAATCGACCGGAGCGCGGCAGTTTCAGTATGATGGTCGATCAATTTTCCGGGCTTGTGGAGCGGACATATTTGTCGCTGGCTTTTGATTATGCGATGAATGAAAAGTATTCGATGTTTTACATGACTTCGTATGATGTTCGGAAGGGACAAAACGTCGGACACAATTTCACGTTTGTGCGCACGGGCGAATCTTTCCGACTGCTCGTCAGTGCGGTGTACAGTGAGGCGTTATCCGAGTGGAGTTTTTCGATGGGAATCGAGCCGGTGTTCATGCGAAGCAGCAAACGCCGCGCCCCTGTGTATTGATGCTGTTCCATGAGAGCGTGTCCTTCACTATTCAAGCAACGTTCCCAACACGTCGTCCAGTTTTTCTCCGTGTGCGTCAATCAGCAACGTTGCTCCTGACCGGTCTCGCAGCAAAACAACCGGCACCGATTTTGCACCGTAATACCGGGAAAGCTGCGGCAAACCAACACGCTCCGACGTTTCTTTGGAAAGAACAATCCACGGCAACGGATTGCGTGTCAGATAGTCATGCAACCTGTCCTGCTCGGCATCAATACTGTAAGCGACAATTTCAAAGCCTTTATCCTTGTACTTTTGGTAGAGCAATTTCAAATGCGGAAATTCGGCAACGCACGGTCCGCACCACGTTGCCCAAAAGTCGAGCAAGACAACTTTGCCGGCAAGCGTTTGCTCATCTATCGGCTTGCCCGACAAGTCCGCTCCCCAAATCGGCATTGGTTTGCCCACAAGTTCCTGCCGCCGCAGAATTCCTTCATACACCTCGGCATACTCCCGAATGAGCGGTTCGATTTCTTGCTGTTGAATATCAGCAAAGACACTTCGGAACGATTCGACCATTTCAGGCAGCCGATTTGAATCGGGAAAGCAAGACCGGAACAGACCTATCGTTTCGAGAAATGGATCAACGATTTTAAGGTTTTCTTCATTCGGATATTTTTGAACAAAGGGAGCGAACCATTGAACACAGACGGACAATTTTTTGACGAGTTCCGATTCGTTCGGCAATGCGGTCTCCGGTTTCTCCGCATGGTCGTTGAGCGGCTTGCGAACGATGGAGATTGCACGAGAACAGACGTTTCGTTTCAAGTCCTGAAACAGCGGTTCAAGAGCGGCATCCTTTTCCAATCCGGCAACGAAATCGTGCATCGCATTGATCTTGCTTGAATCGAGCGAAGTTTCATGCGACAGTGCCCGATAACGCATATACAGGGCTTCCTGATAAAGATCGGCGGCATTGATCGGAACGTTTTTGTAGAGATTCCACGATCTTTCGATGAGTTGCGGTTTCTCTTTTTTGATGTTCGGCGGAGCGGACAACGGCAGATCGCCCGACTTTGCGAGTGTTTCGGCAATTTCCGACATGGCGGCGTAGAGTTCCGCTGATCGTTGATGTTTGCGCCTGTTTTCGGCAGCAATCTCCGGCGATTTTTGAAACGTTTCAATCGCAAAGGGATTCGTCCGAAGAAATTGCTGATAGTAAAGGACAAACGGAACAGTTCCGGTGCCTGCCGTCGGAATTTTTGGGGGAGTCCAAACGTCATCGGCAGCCGAAAGCGGCACCGCAATAAAAAGCAACAGGAAAATGGAACGGAATAATGGGGGCATCGGGTTGGAGGGGTGTTTTGCAAGTTGTCAAAATCGGTAGGTTGCCGACCGCCGGGCGGCAACGTGCGGTACTCCGCACTGGAATCCAACATGTTTGCCTCCAGTTGGCTGTTGCCAACGGCACCGCCCGGCGGTCGGTGCCCTACCTTTGTCGTCCTATTGGGCAAACTTGTTAACCATCACTTCGCCAGTACCATGCCGATTTTTTCCAGCGTCTTTTCGGCAATTTTGCTCAATTCCTTTGCTTTGTCTGAACCACTCGAATCCTTCACGGTCTGGAGGAACCGAACGAACATCTCTCCCTTTGCCGAAAGCGTGTATTGAATTTCGCTGCGCAACCGACCGCCGCTCGTCTCAAACCACGGACTGCTCATCGGTTTGTTCGTGAGCGACAAGATCGACTTGCATGCGGCAACAAAATCGGCGGCTTCTGGGTCATTTCCGACCGACCAAGCCAGTTTCTTCGCCAAATCGTCCGAAGTGGAACTCACGACAAAGTCGGGAATCGCCTTCGATTCTTTATCCCAATCCGCCGGAAACATTCCGTAAAGCGAATCCGAAGTCATCGCCCACGGACGGTTGCATTCCTCAATGATCTTTTCCGCCGAAATGCACACCGGCTCCGCACCCTCTTGTCCCCTCTCCAGTAGGGAACGGGCTAGGATGAGGGCTTTCTCCCGCTGGGCTATCATGGCTTGGACTTGCGGATGATCCATCCTCTCTGCAACAATCGGAATCGTGTCCAACAACTTTTCCAGCAGTTTCAAACCTTCGACACTTTGCGCTTGCCGGCTCAATTCCTCTATCAAGGCTCTTTGCGCAGGCGGAGAGATTTTCCGGCAACAGGTTTCAAAGGCATCGTATGCCTCCTGCCGCTTTTCTATCGAATCTCGTCCCATTTCCGAAAACATAAAATACTTCCGAGCGAGTTCCACATAGGCTCTGTCCGTCTCGGAGGTTCTTTGCACAGGCATTTGCATCGGTTGTACCCTGGGATCAAGCATTACCCTTGTACGTTGAGTCCGCGTGCCATCCGATCCAACATGCTCTTCAACAACAACTGTCCTTCCGTCTATCGCGCTGACTCGAGGCGACGGCTGAAGCGTCTGCACAGGCGTAAACGACGAAGCGGTGCCCGGTTGCACAACCGGTGCCATCGCCGGCTTGGACGTATCGCGGGTCGCAACGTCCACAATGCCTTTCATGTCATCAGGATTGACACCGGGATCATAGACGGCAGTGTATTCTCCATCTTTTTTCGTTCGGGAAAGCAACCAAGCAAAAATATCTGCCTGAAGCATTGCGGGAGTCCAAGCGGAGTGTCCACAGATGCCGAATTCCGTCTTTTTGACGTTAGCACCTGTCTTTTCGACCCGCGCAAAATCTGCTCTTGCTTCATCAATACCGTTGTCATCGGAACTGTAGATTGCCCAGATAGGAATCTTTTTGAGAATCGGCGATTTTTCCATTGCCGAATCGGTCAGTGCTCTCCAACTGACCATTGGCACAGCGGCGGCAAAGAGTTCGGGGCGGCGTTCCAATGCCCGCCAAGTTCCATCGCCGCCGGTGCTCAAACCGCTGACGGTAATCCGATCCGTATCGACCGGATAGTTTTTGACAACTTGCTCGACCATAGCGAACGCGAATTCAAGCGGACCCCCTTTTTGGGGAGACTCAACGGTAATGCGAAGGATTTTTTCCTCGACCATTTCTGTTTTTGGTGTGCTGCCAATACGAAACAGTCCACCGGGCATTGGCATGATTGTCGGCATCTGTTCGGTTCTTTCTTCGATGGTAACGTCGGCATCGGAACCCGAAGCCGCTTTTGTTTGCTCCAATAATTCCTTCTTGAATGCTTCCAACGTTTTCTTACCGCTTTTCACATCCGGCGGAAGAACAGTCATGGTGGTGTATGATGCGCCGTCGCCGCCAGACCAATACTCATTTTGACCGTATTGCGGCACAAGCAAGAAGAAGTCCCGCTTTTTCTCACCGGTCAGTTGAGTGATAACGTGATGAAGGTGCACGAGTTGCAATTTGTTGTCGTTTCCACGCTCACCGGCACCGTGCAACCAGAGGATCATGGGATATTTTTTTCCAGCTTCCATTTTTTCCGGCACGCGGAGTCGGTATTTCATAGCTTTACCGCCGAATTGAATTGTCTCCTCCTTGAAAAGGGGAATCATCTCGGGAACAACATTATTCCCTGTTTTACCCCACTTACTGGCAGGTTGGATAGCAATAGCCTCCAATTGCTCCTGCGACAAGGGAGCGGTTTTTTCTTGTGCCGTTACTGGCAGACACAGAGCGGCTAACAAAGCAGCACACAGCAAACTACGAATTCTCATAATTGAATACTCCTTATAAGAGTGAGGGAAACGAATCACGCACACGGCGGACGATTGTATTGTACCAAAAAATTGTTGCAAAAGATAGGAGTCAATATAGGGAGACACGTGAGTTGCAAGTTTTAAGATGGGTAACATATACCTTACACGGCGAGTAATTGGACGTTTTCCAATGACTGGAAATTGAGTGTCATGAGTGTTTCCAGTTCCTTTCGGTATTCGTTGCTTCCTTTTGCCATGCACTCGTCAATCGCTCGGCAAAACGACTCGAAGTCGTCGTAAAATTGATTGTACAAACACTTCTTCTTCAAGAACTTCCAGTAACGCTCAATCAGATTCAAATTCGGCGAATAACTCGGCAAGAAAATCAATTCGATGTCCAACAATGCCGCATACCAACGCACCAACCAATTACGCTGATACGCCGCATGCCCAACGACTCACGAACATATTCCGCCGCCCACTTTTTCACCCACAGACGACGAACCTCGACATGGCCTTTTTTTTTAGAAGAATGGCAATTGCTCGGTTTTTGCTTCGGAGCATCGACGAACACTCGCTCCACATGCTCTAACACCTTCTCTTGATTGCCCTTCACTTGAACCAGATAGTCTCGATGATATTCTTGGATCGCTTCTAAGGAACTGTCCAAAAATAACCTTTCCATTTGCCAGTCCCGTCACGAAGGAAATAGTACCTTCTTGACGGCAATCGGTCAAGGTCATTTCAGAATGGCTTCCAACTGAGGGCGACCCCCGCCTTCACGGGGGTGACGAAAAAAAAGAACTTGCACATCTACTGTGATTGCCGGTACTCCGATAAGCACCTCGAATGGCTGTTTCCTAATTCTTTTTCCGGCGGAAAGACAGTCATCAGTTATGCGGGGTTCACTCTTCCTGTTGTTTGGTGCGCAAGAAAAACCGGATAAGTTTTGCCTCTTTGCACATTTCTTCGCACAATTCGAGCACATCAAAAACTTTTCCGCTTTCACATTGGGCATCGGCTCGGATGATGCCCGTAACCTTATCCGCCGGAACATTCAAATATTTGAGTACCGCTATCTGATGTTGTAAGGGAGCATGTAATCCGGCAAGTGAACGTTCAATGTTATCGTAGATCACATCTCCATTGGGTAATATGTGCAATGTTACCAGATGGGGCGGCGGCTCCTCTGGTGGACGTGCCAACTCACTGACAGGCAATTTGACCCGCTCGTTCTGATCCGCTACTGAAAAGTTGAACGCCAATGCAAAAAAAACTATGAGAAGGAACGCGACATCAACCATCGGTGTCATGTCCATTTCGCTGTTCTTCAATTTATGTTGCAGTCGAAAACGCATTTTGTGGAGGAGAAAGGGGGGGATGATTTTTTCTAAACAATCAATTCCAGAAAACTTTTTACGGGTACAAAATTTTGACTTCTTTCTCCTAATTCCCCACTGTTACCGGTGTCATCATTGTAGCCAGCATTTCTTCGATTTCCTGTTCATCTTTTTCGTCTATTTCTGTCGATTCATTCGGTTCCGGCAATGCGGGAACCGCTAGGTTCAACGGGGCGACATCCAACTGCGAAGCCATCTCGCACGATGGTTCAGCATCCGATGGTTCTGCGTCGGGGGGTTCGACATCCGAGTGAACGGTCTCCATTTCGGGTAATGCGGCAACATCGGGCAAATTGGGCGGCATTTCCCAGGGAGTGGGTTCTTCTTTGATAGCATCAGGCATTGCCGCGTCAAAACCGGCATCCGATGATGCAACCTCTTCTGCTAATTGTTCCATTCTACCACCTGCTTCCGTCTGCCATGGACTCTCTCCTGTCGGCGCGGACGGCGGCGCAGGGAAGATCGCCTTTGCCTGATCGGTATGACCTAGCCATTGCGCGATTTCAACGGACTGCGAATGGAGTTGATAAAGCGTTCCGACGAACGCCTCCATAGTCTTGTAGCGTTGCTGATTTTCTTCAAGCCCTCCCGCAAGTTGTTCGCTTTCGGCTTTGGACTCGCCAACGAGCGTTAGGATGTGGGTGAGACTGTTCCCAGTGTGTTCAATGTCTTGTTTGACGGTTGCGGATTCAGCGGCAAGGTCGGTCAATTGCTGGGCAAAGCCGGTTACCTTTTGGTCAAGAGCGGAAATACGCTCCGTTAACGGTGCCATTTTCGGCAAAAGAGCCGCTACTTCTTGTTCAAGAACCGTGAGTTTTTCGACAACAGAATTCATAATGCGCAAACGAATCGATTCACCACCAATGCCACATGAGGGTAAACTATCTTGCCACAAAAGTCAAGTATGTCTTGCTATTGCCCTTCGTTCCCGCTTTCAGCACATTTTTCCGTCTATTTCACGCACAACCTACGCAACACTCCCGACACGGCTTTCCCAGAATCCGTGCTATCAAAACTTGACCGCTTTCTTCAAAGAAAACCCGGAAAAGGAAAACTCACTGCGTTTTCCCGATTCGCAGTTCATGTAGAATTCGGGAAATCCGGTTTTGTTGCCGGGCAAGTTCTTCGACAGCAAGTTTTAGAAGTTGCAAATCAGCATCCGGTTTTTCCTGTATCTGCTTGATCTCGTCATCGTATCGTATCGTCCGCTCATTGACCCGGCGTTGCATCGAGCGAATCATTCGCAGTTCCGCTAGGAGTTGAATCAGCGGCTCTTCGTCCATCCCCCTGCCTTCTTGTTGGGATTGGTTTTCCGCATTTTCCTGACGCTCTCTCGACTCTTCGATTGCTGCCTGAATAGCACTCAACATTTCTTGCAGAGTGTCAATGACCTCATCGGTTATGTGAAGCGTTACCGCATCCCATGCAGTCCGTTCCAAGCGGTTTTTCACCTCCATCATATCGAACCTGGCTTGCAACAGCGACTCCACCATTGCTTGTGCCGTTCCATCTTCCCGAAGGAGCACAAGAGCGGCTTCCGCATCTTCAATGACCGCTTGCTGATTGATCCCCAGCCGATCTGCCTGAATCTTGATCTGCCGCTGCTCCGAAGATGATTCTCCCGCTAACTGATTGATCAAGTGCTCTGTTTGCAAGTGAATCGCTTGTTCCAACCGGAGCATCCGTTTGAATCGCTCTTCCAATTTCTCCAACGTCTGCATCAATTCTTCTTCGCGAAGTTGGCGCAGGATTTTTTCAAGTTCCTCTTTGAGCCGCTGTAACTCCGCGATTGCTTCCTCTTGCTCTTCGATAGCACCTTCCCGCTCCGCTTTCTGGAGTTGCTGCTCTGCTTGTTTCATCCGTTCAAGAGCCTTTTGCATTGCCTGCTGACTCGGCGACCACTCTTGCAGTGGTTGATTTTGTTGCGTCTGCGAAGGACTCTGCTCGGGTTGATTCGCAGACTGACTCGGTTCGTTTCCGTTGTGTGGTTGCCACCCTTCGTGTTCGGCGAGTCGGTCGTGGAGTGTTTGCGCTTTCATCCGAATGTCCTGTTGCCCTTTTTCCAGCACCGGCAGTGTATTCGGTTCCTGCTTCCGGGTTTGATTTCGCAAAGTACGCTCGCTGTGAAGAATCGCTTCAACGTCTTTGAGAAAATCTTTGATTTTTTCCTTTTCAGCGTCCCCGTGTTCATAGCGGGTAGCACTTTCAAGCAGTTTGAGTAATTCGAGCAGGTCCTGTTCGATAGTGGTCTGTCCGCTGATGGCATCGGCGAACTGGCGGCGTTCCAGAGCACTGACAAGTGTGCCAAACCGCTGAACGAGCAATTTGTCTCTGCTTTCAAGGACTGCTTTGTGAAGCAACGTCGCTTTACGAGGGTCGGAAGCCGCCGACGTTTCGGTGAGACGGAGCAGAACCTGTTCGAGTTGAGCGTACCGTCCTGCCAAATTACGTTGTTTATCGGACAATTCTTGCGCGAGCGCAGACATACCGAAGAGAAACACTATCTCGATAATAACGAAACGATAAAACATCTTTGTGAGGATGACTCAATGACTGTTGCCATTATACCATGCTGTGCAAAATCTTGGTGTTTTCTGTTCTCGATCTTTGCGCCATACGCAGTCTTGCCAAAACAACCGTCATTCCTTTGGTGAGTTTGGTTTCCCCATCAATCTCGGTGTCGAGCCCCGCCATAATTTTGAGGAGGGTGGACTTCCCGGAACCATTCTCGCCAACGATACCGATTTTTGCCCCATAATAGAAAGAGAGACCGATATTGGAGAGAATCGTTTTTTCGCCGTATCGTTTGGAAACACGGCTCATTTCAAAAACAAAGTGTGGTGCCATCGTGAGCAAAATAAACCAGAGCCCGCTGTGGGGCGGTCATTATAGCAGATTGTTAGGACAATCGGAGTACCGGAGACAATACCCTAAACTCAAAAACGGTATCTGTCTTTCCGGGCGGTTTGACAATTTTGGCATAATGAAAATCTCCTTGGTAATAGTAAAACCCTTATGGTAAGAGTTTGCGGATAACAACCAAATGGAATTTTCAAAAACCTAATTTTCGCAGAGCCTTGCAATACAAGGCTCAAAACAACTGGGCGGCACAGAATTCGAACCTGTGACCTCTGCCGTGTGAGCAGGGTCTAGAAAAACAGGGATAATATTCTTCGTCGTCATTCCCGCCTTCTCGGGAATGACGACAATTTTGCAAACTTGTTAACGGTCTGGTAATGGCGACTCCGCTAACACTCTTGCTGCTATTAACAGACCGATTTCCTCATTGAAGTCGAAATCCGGTAGTGTCTTGGCGTACAATTTCAATTTTTCAACATTCGGCAAATGCTGAATCTGTGTTTTGATTTCCCGTTTGTGTGCCTCGTAGTAATCCTTTTCCGGCCTGGGGACATCTGCACTGACGGCGGCAATGCTCGGTGCCAGTTCCTTTCGCAATGAGGGAAAATCCCGGCTTTCGACCAAAATGCTTCCATCGGTATTGAGCACTCGAACGTTCATCCGCAGTTCCGTCGGTAACTGCTCGGTATTGAAATCAGTCGGAACAACAATTTGTCCGACGAGGCGCGTAACCTCTTTGCAGACTTGACTTTCGAAATTTCCTTCGCCGAATCGGATTTTCCCGAGCAACTCCTTGGCGGTATCGGGGATCGGTACAATTTGACGGCGTATTTCCTTTGGTAACGACTTGAGCAACGCCGTGATTTTACGTTCCATCAAGCCGGGCACGAGCCAACCGACTCGGGCGGGTTCCAACTGTTGAATGCTTTCCTGTGGGACAATCAGTGTGAGTCCATCGTCCGCATCGCCTGGTGCGTATCGGTACTCAATGTCAAACGTTTGCAACTTGTCTGGGAAGGCGGACACATCGGCAGCCCCAGTGCAGAGATCGGCGAAAGACATGAACCAATGTTGCGTTGGGTATTCTTTGGCATATTTTTCCAGTGACCGCTTGTCGAATACTTCGTCGGGAATCCGCTCTTGATAAAACTGATACCGTGCCGACTCCGGTCGGGTCATATCGGGTTGCCGGACTTTGTCCTGCATGTTTATCGCTTCGTCCAAGAGCGATTGATTGTGAACGAAAAAAGCAAGGTTCGTTGTCAAATCTCCTTCGACTAGGGCTGACTGGATGAAAATGTCCCGCGCGGTCTTTGAATCAATTTGTCCAAAGTTGATTCGGCGTTTCGGGACGAGAACGATACCGAAAAGGGACACTTTTTCGAAGGCGTGAATATAGCCTGTCTCGCTGTCCCAATGGGGTTCGACGTATGTCTTCTGAATGAGATGTTGGGCGAGCGGTTCGATCCAACTTACGTCGATCTGCGCCGCCGTTCGCAGGTATTTTCGGGATGTTTCCAAACGTTCTGATGCAACGATCCAATGGGGTAGCCTAGGGACAGTGCTCCGGTCCGTGCCCGACTCTTTTCGACGAGGTCCCGTCTCGGGCTCATTGGAATTGCCGGCGTTTTTCTTTTGCAATCCACTGCCGGGCCATAGCACGAACTTACCTCCGCCGCAGACGTTGTATTCCAAGCGATGATCCCGCTGCGCAATGCCAGAAAGGTTCCCCACCAAGATCGAGCGGTGAAGAGGGGCATAGAGTTTGTTGAAATCTCGGGTTTCTTGGGTCATAAACCTGAAGGGCTATTGAGTGAACCGCTTGGTCTTGCGTGCAAAGGCAGAATGCCTTGCCCACCACCGGCAGGTAATCCAGATCAAGATAAGCGCAAAAAACAGTGTGAACGAAAATGTCCGCACCGCTTCCGGTGGTAAACGGTGTCCTGCCGGAAACGGATGCCAAACCACCGAACGACCAACCAACACCGGTGCGTAGTGCGTTCCCGTCGGCGTTTCGTAAATCCAAAGTTTATAGGGGACTGCCGCCACCGAGATCAGTTCTAAAAAATCGGCACCATCACCGACAGGCATTCCTTCCGGCAATGACCGAACGCACACCACAATGGGATTGCCCTGCGATTGATCTGAAAAGAGATAAATTTGATAGTAATGATCGATACCAAACAGGGACGTTGTCTCGCTATTTGTAACCGGTGTCAGTACAACTCGTTTTGCTGTACCGCGAATAAAGACTGGCTTGCCGCGTGTTTCGTGGGGACGATTGAACAAATCAGACATGTTGAAAGACATTTCGGCACTTTGCTTCTTCGCTTCTTCTTCCAAGTAACCCGCCGGCGTGTCCGAGACAGCCCGAAGCAAGCCGTAAAATGGTTCCCAATCCGCTTCGGTGAACTTGAACATCCGGCGGTTGGCTTCTTCATCACGTTCCTCCAAATGGACAACCCGACTTACCGGCACTTGATCGAATGAAGCGACATCAAAGCCAAGATTGCCGAGCCAGGTATCAGGATACCACTGAATTGCCGGTGCTACAAAGACTGACACGCCATCGTAAGTCTTTATGTACACACCGAACACCGCCACTCGCTCCTGCATCAGCGCGTCTTGTTTCCATGCAGAAGGAATAGACGACGTGAAGACATCGGCAAGCGTGCCATCATTCAGCACCATCTTGCAACGATAGAGCGGGGTTCTGCCACCATATTTTGTTGCGTGAGTGATCTTTCCTTCGAGCGTTGTGGCTTTGTCTTTCAACACACTTCGGGGCACCCATTGGGCGAGTCGGTTCGTCAGATCGGCAAAGGTTGGCAAATCTTGCTCTGGCGGAACAGCACCATCACCGAGCGTTTGCCAAGCGGACGCGTTGTCGGCGAGCAACGTTTGGACGAACTCGGTATCACATAGGGTGAGGGAGAGGAGAATGAGGAGGGGGGACATTGAGGAAAAATTTACCGCGAGCCGCCTTTCGTTGTGTGCTACTATCCGCAAGTTGCGTAGAGTGCCGCTTGGTTTGTTACCCTTTGTGGGTCTCTACTCCTTCACCCGCTCGATGTACTCCCCGGTTCGCGTATCGACTCTGATTTTGTCGCCGTTTTCGACGAAATTCGGCACGAGGATTTCGGCTCCAGTATCGACTTTTGCCGGCTTCGTAACATTTGTGGCGGTATTTCCCCGCACACCCGGCTCAGTATATTCGACCAGCAACACAACATGATTCGGCGGAGTGATCCCCATCGGATTGTTGTTGAATAACATGATCTTACAGAGCATTCCTTCTTTGAGATACTTCCAGGCATCATCGACGAGTTCAGCAGAAAGTTCGTACTGCTCATACGTGGTGTTATCCATGAACGCGAATGCCTGCCCGTCTTTGTAGAGGTACTGGGCATCAATTTCAGTGATGTCTGCGGATTCCAACGTGTCGCCGCTCTTGTACGTTCGGTCAAGAGTAGTTCCCTTCGTAAGGTTCCGCAGTTTACATTTATAGAGGGCTTGTCCCTTGCCCGGTTTGACAAAGTTGCACTCCGACATGATGTACGGATCGCCATCAATTTGAACTTTCAAGCCTTTCCGAAAATCGCTCGTGTTAATTAACGCCATAGAACACAGATTTTTCAGCACATTCTTTGAGCGGATTTTACCCGGAAGAAAAGAATTTTCAAGGCGGTGTGGAGGCGAGCGTTTTCCCCAAAAAGCATGAAGACGACGGGCTCCGTTTGCCGACACATGTGGAAGGGTGCGATGAGAATTCTTACGTTGGTAATCGGATTGTTGCTGCTTTCGGGTGTTGTTTTAGCACAGCCCCAGGGTGCGTTTGTGCCCGGTTATCCCGGTGAACCCATCCGAGGCTACTTCCAGCCGGTCA
>Ga0082212_10001606_pt1 | contig 33304 bp, 32 predicted proteins | sample TergutNt197P3_FD_71548 | JGI IMG/M metagenome (GOLD analysis project Ga0082212, IMG submission 71548) | Neocapritermes taracua P3 segment gut microbial communities from Petit-Saut dam, French Guiana - Nt197 P3 | ecosystem: Host-associated > Arthropoda: Insects > Digestive system > Gut ... | reverse complement strand
GCGCACAGTGTGCGCCCCTACAATAGTAATCCTTTCAGATAAGCTTTATACGCCGCGCCGACTTCCTTATGGGAAAGCCCGATTTCCGTTACGGCTTTGAGCAATCCCAATTTATTGCCCGTATCATACCGCACGCCCTTAAAGTCAACGCCGAGCATACCCTCGGAACACGCAAGCATCTTCATGGCGTCCGTCAGCCAAATTTCGCCGCCTGTGCCCGGTTTAGTTTCTTCAAGGATTTTGAAAATCTTCGCCGGCAAAACACAGCGTCCCAGAATTGAAAAGTTTGAAAAAACTTCCTCCCGCTTCGGCTTCTCCACCATGTCCGTAACCTTGTAAACATTGTCCTCAAGCGGACTAACGGCAAGCGACGAATATTTTATAATATCTTCGTCCGAAAACTTTTTCATGGCGACCGCACCTAACCCGTGCTTTTCGTAAGCGCGGCAAATCTGCGCGGTTACGGGAAATTCGGGATTATCCGAAACCATAATATCATCAGGATAAACCACCGCGAAAGGCTCAGAACCGGCAAACCCCTTGGCGTAAAGTACAGCGTTTCCCGTACCCGCAATTTCCTGCTGGCGGACGTAGGTAATATTGGCGGTTTTAGTAATATCGACAATTTCTTTGTATAAATCCGGATTCTTTTGAATTAGCGCGGCTTCAAGCTCCGGCGAACGGTCAAAATGCTCCGTAACGGCGGCTTTCCCGCGGCTCAGCACAATCAGAACGTCCTCAATGCCCGACGCGGCTAATTCCTCAACAATATATTGAATCGACGGCTTGTCTGCTAACGTCAGCATTTCCTTAGGCACGGCTTTGGTGGCGGGTAACATGCGCGTCCCGAAACCGGCGGCTAATATGACTGCTTTTTTAACTTTCATTTGTTTTAAATCTCCGTTTTTTGTAGGGGCGAACACGGTTCGCCCGCGAACGCCCGCGTTGTCCCGATATGAAACCCGCGATTTTCTGCACGGGACGCCACACAGGGCGTCCCCTACAGAATTAAATCTATAACGTCCTTTAATGATTTTAATTCAATAAACGCCAGTTCTGCCGTTTCCGGCGGGATTTCCGCTAAATCGCGGATTAAAACGCATTTCAGCCCCGCGCTTGTTGCCGACATCAGCCCTGCCGCCGAATCCTCAACGGCTATGCAGTTATTTGCGCTTTCCCCCGACAGCTTCAGTGCCGTTAAATACGGCTCGGGGTCGGGCTTGCTGTTTTGATAATCCCCGCCGCAGACAAAGGCTTCAAAATAATCATAAATCCCTGTTATTTTTAATTTATCTAAAGCAAACTCGCGCTTTGTCGAAGAAACAATATAGGCTTTCGCGCCGATTTTATTAAGCTCTTCAATCAGCTCAAAAAAGCCGTTCTTCACCTTTACGCCCTGCTCTTTAATCGTTTTTTCCGCAAGCTGCCAAGCGATTTTTAAAGTCTGCTCATATTCCTGCTCCGAACCGATTTCACAAAGGAAAAGCTTTTTCATTTCCGTTCCGCTGATTCCGATACAGCGGGCGGGATAATTTACCTCATTTTTAATCCCGAGCTGTTCCAATGCCTGCTCCAGCGCGTGTATGTATAGGGATTCGGTGTCTAAAACCGTGCCGTCCAAATCAAAGAAAACGGCTTTTACCGGATTTGTTTTTATGGTTTTTATTCTTGAATTACACATTATGGTTTAGTATAACATAATTTTGTTGCTTTTGCAACAGGTTTATGATATAATATATAGTTGTATGTAAAAAACACCTTGAGAGGAACTGTTTCAGCATGGATATTAAATCAAACAAAACTAACGGAAGCCTTAAAATATCCGAAGACGTCGTGGCGAAAATAGCGCGGCTCGCGGCTTGCGAGGTTGAAGGCGTCGCCCTTGACGAAAACGGGAAACGGCTTGCCCGCGAAGAAGAAACAGGACTGCACGCGCTGACGTCCCAATTCTCCCGCCCTGTCATCAAAGTGCGTCTTTCCAAGGAAGCGGCGGAAATAGATATTGCTGTCGTCGCCTTACAGGGCTTCAAAGCGGCAAATATCGGCGAACGGGTTCAGCAGGCGGTGAAATCCGCTGTACAGAATATGGCAGGGATTGCCGTTTCTAAGGTCAACGTGAAAATAGCGGGAATCAGGTTAACAGAGCATGCCTGAAAAATTAACGCGCCACGAAATCAGAGAAGCCGCTTTAATGCTGCTTTATCAAATTGAGCTTGCTTCCGGAGGAACAGAAGACCTTTCGGGAATCGCCGCCGACTGCGTGGAAGCATTCGGCTTCGCGTTTAATTCTACGGTTGTAAAATTAGTTGAGGGCATTTTGAACAACAAAGCCGCCATAGACGAAGTGATTCAAAAATACAGCCCCACCCGTAAAATCGAGCGGATTCCGAAAATCAACCTCTGTATAACAAGAATCGCGGTTTATGAAATGGATTTCATGCCCGACATACCCGATAAAGTCGCCGTAAACGAAGCCATCGAGCTTTCAAAAGAATACGCTTATAAGCCCGACAGCCAGTTTATCAGCGGGCTTTTAGGCGCGCATTACAAAGAAAAAACCGGAAGCAAAGGGTTGGAAGATGAACAGTAACGGCGCCGGACGCGCTGACCGGTTTATCGCAACCGTTTCGCAGGTGAACCGCCGCGTGTCCCTGAACCTGAAAAACGATAAAGTGCTTGCCGATATTTATGTTAAAGGCGAAATCTCGAATTTCATCTGCCACTATAAATCCGGTCATGTTTATTTCACGCTGAAAGACAGCGAATCCGCACTGAAATGCGTGATGTTTTCGTTAGAAGCCGAAAAGCTTTCCTTTGAGCCGGAAAACGGCATGAGCATTATCGCAAAAGGGAATATCGGCGTTTATGAGCGGGACGGCGTTTATCAGCTTTACGTATCTGCGCTTGAGCAGGAAAAAGAAACAGAGGAAGCGGACGGCTTATTTGCGGCGTTTTTAAAACTAAAAGAAAAACTCGAAAAAGAAGGTATATTCTCACAAAGCCGTGAATTTCCGGCTTTTCCCGAGAAAGTCTGCCTGATTACGTCCAAGGACGGCGCGGCGCTGCAAGATATGCTTTCGGTGTTTGAACGGCGTTATCCCTTGCTTGAATTATTTTTAATCCCCGCAATCGTACAGGGGAAAAGCGCGCCCGCTTCCGTCATCAAAGCAATCAAAGCCGCCAATCAAACGGATTTTGATTTTATTATAATCGCAAGAGGCGGCGGCAGTGCAGAGGATTTATGGGCTTTCAACGATGAAGCCTTAGCGCGGGCAATTTATGCAAGCCGAATTCCGGTCGTTTCCGCTGTAGGGCATGAAACCGACTTTTCACTGAGCGACTTCGCGGCGGATTTGCGCGCACCAACACCCTCCGCGGCGGCAGAGCTGACAACCCCCGACTTGTCCGGTTTCGTTCCGGCTCTTGAAAATATTTTATCGGATTTACAACAAAAAGTTTCAGGTATTACCGAAAGGCAGAAATTAAAAATCGAACGCCTTGAAAAAGAAATTCATGCCCGTGTCAAAAACAATTATATAAATAAAAAAAGAACGCTTGACGCTTTGCAGAATTTAATTAACGCGCTCAGCCCCGAAAAGGTTTTCGCAAGGGGCTACGCGGCGGTTTTCAACCAAAGCGGAAATATTATAAAAAACACCGCAGATGTACAGTTTGGCGAAGAACTGAATATTCAATTAGCGGACGGCAGTCTTACTGTTGTTGTTAAAAATAAAACGTAGGGGCGAACAGTGTTCGCCCGCAGAAATTACGAACACCGGAACGGGCGAACACTGTTCGCCCCTACAACACGAAAGGAATTATTATGAGCATAAAATTAGAACCCGCCATGAAAAGGCTGAACGAAATTTCCGTTTTGATGAACAACGACGATTTGCCTTTGGAAGAAGCGGTAAAGCTTTATTCGGAAGCGAATGAACTCATCACCGTCTGCAAAGCCGATATGAAAGACGCGCAGTTGGTTTTGAAAGAATTGTTCATGGGTGAATAACATGACTTTCAACGAACAATACCAAAATTATAAAAACCTGATAGACGATTATTTAAAACTGCCGGAACTGAAAGGTAAAGCGTTATGCGAACCCGTGCAATACTGCCTGAACGCCGGCGGCAAGCGGCTCCGCCCGGTTCTGTTCCTTGCGTTTTATGAAGCGTACGGCGGGGATTTAAGCCATAATGCCGCGGCAGCTTTATCTTGCGCCCTTGAAATGCTTCATACGTCAACGCTCATTCAAGACGACTTGCCCTGTATGGACGATGATGATTTACGGCGCGGAAAGCCCGCCTGTCACAAGGCTTTTTCGGAAGCGGACGCGGTTCTCTCCGCAAGCGCGCTTCAGTTTTACGCCCTGCAAAAAATAACGGAAGCAAGCCCTCCGAACGTTACGGAAATCATTAAAACAATCTGCGCATACATGGGCATAGACGGCGTTTACGGCGGACAGAGGCTTGACCTGCTTTATGAAAAAACAACCCCGACTACGGAAGAAATTCTGACCATGTACAGCATGAAAACCTGCGCGCTTCTGCAAGCCTGCTGTATCTGCGGGTGCTTGGCGGCGGGGCTTAATATAATAGACAAAGCGGTTGAAACCGCCGGAAAATACGCTTATTATTTAGGGTTAGCTTTTCAGATTACAGATGATATTTTAGAACTGACCGGCAATGAAGAAACGCTCGGAAAACCTGCCGGAAGCGATTTGAAAAACAACAAAAAAACATACGCAGCTGTTACAGGGCTTGAAAAAGCAAGGGAAGACGCGGAAAAATTCACGGAAGAAGCGTTGGGCTTACTTAAAAACGTGCCGAATCCGGAATTTATTACAAAACTTACAAAAAATTTATTGAACAGGGAAAATTAAAACAATATGGATTTATTTTATAACGCGCCGCTTACGGCGGCTTTAACAAGCTGGGTAGTCGCCCAGTTAATTAAAAACCTCGGTTATATTATCCGGTACAGAAAAGTGTCAATTGAACGGTTTCTGGGGGCGGGCGGTATGCCGTCCTCTCATTCGGCGGCGGTTTGCGCTTTAGCGGCGGCGCTCGGCAGAATGGACGGTCTTGCTTCCACTACATTTGCTTTGGCGTTGATTTTAGCTCTTGTCGTCATGTACGACGCGTCCGGTGTAAGGCGCGCCGCCGGTATGCACGCAAGAGAAATCAACCGGATTAAGCTTATAATCAACAAGCTTGACGAAGAACTTCAGAAGCCGGAAGAAAAAACACCCGAAGCGAAAACCAAGGAGCATAAGGCAAAAAAGCAGAAACTTGAAAAGCGCATGGAGCATTTAAAGGAATTTTTAGGTCATTCGCCGGCGGAAGTTTTTTTCGGGGCAATGATAGGTATCGGAATCGGGATTATTGTTGTAACGCCGGTATTGTAATATGTTGTTTTATATAATGCGGGGCTACGCCCCGCCAAACGGGAGACTGTTCTTTTTGCTTGTGCAAAAAGAACCAAAAACACACTCCTGCGGAGGGCTTATCCCCCTATTAACGCCTACCCCTATTAGAGAATTACTCACAGTGAGCGCAAATCGAAAGAATAGCTGACTATGAATAAATTTACAAGCAAGCAATCTGTTTTATAAGAGGATGTAGCCCGCCGTAGGCGCGCATTTTTGGTACTTTTTGTGCGAACAAAAAGTACAATCCCCCGTAGCGAAGCGAAGCTTCGCATTATAAAAATACCTCACAGTTGATTAAAAAGGAAGAATGAACCTTGCTTCTAAACGAAAACATTAACCCCGCACGGGTTAAAGCAATGTCTTTGGTTGAAAAAAAAGCACTTGCCGAAGAAATCAGAAACCTGATTATTTCCGTCGTTTCCAAAAACGGCGGGCACTTATCGTCCAATCTCGGCACAGTAGAGCTTACCATAGCCATGCACTCTGTTTTTGAAACCCCGAAAGACAGCTTTATTTTTGATGTCGGTCATCAGACCTACACGCATAAAATCCTAACCGGCAGGTTTTCCGGCTTCTTAAAACTCCGGCAGGAAAACGGCGTTTCCGGCTTTCCGCGCCCGTCTGAATCGGCGCATGACGCTTTTATAGGCGGACACGCGGGGATTTCCGTTTCCGCCGCGCTCGGAATCGCCGCCGCAAAGGAAATCACAGGCGAACAAGGCAGTGTTGTTGCGGTCGCCGGCGACGGTTCTTTTACAAGCGGGGGGATTTACGAAGGGCTCAACAATGCCGGAAAGTCCGGCGCGAAAAACTTTATTGTGATTCTTAACGACAACGAAATGTGCATATCTAAAAGCTCCGGTGCTTTCGCCGCCTATCTGTCGCAAATGCGCTCAACTAAAAAATACTACGAAACCAAGAACCGCATTAAGCAAATTCTCGGTAAAACTGCTTCCGGCGCGGTCAGCGGAGCAAAGCGGATTGTAAAAAGCGCGATTATCCCCGATAATTTATTTGAAAACTTAGGTTTTAAATATTTCGGACCGCTTGACGGGCATAATATTGAAGAATTAATTAATGTGTTAGAACTCGTCAAGACGATTGAGGTTCCCTGCCTTGTACATGTAAAAACCAAAAAAGGAAAAGGCTATATTCCGGCAGAAAAAAACGCCGGTCACTATCACGGGCTTGACAAACAAAAGCAGGTTGAAGCAAAAAAAGCGGAAACCTATTCTGAGGTTTTCGGCAGGGAAATCGCAAAGCTGGGACAAGAAAACGACAAAATCTGCCTTGTAACGGCGGCGATGAAATACGCAACAGGGTGCAATTATTTCGCAAAAAAATTCCCCGCCCGCTTCTTTGACGCCGGTATAGCGGAATGTCATGCGGTTACGTTTTCGGCAGGGCTTTCAAGCAAAGGTTTACTTCCCGTTTTCGCCGTATATTCAACATTTCTGCAAAGGTGCTTCGACCAGCTTCTGCACGATGCGGCAATCGAAAACCTACGCATGGTGCTCTGCGTTGACCGCGCCGGCTTAATCGGGGAGGACGGACCTACCCATCAGGGAACGTTTGATACCGGTATGCTTATGCTGATTCCGGGCATAAAAATATATTCGCCGTTCACAGCACGGGAACTGCGCCAATGCTTACGAAAAGCGGTTCTTGAAGACGCCGGAATCAGCGCGGTGCGCTATCCGCGCGGAATCGCGCCGGACGAACCGCCGGACGAACAGGAATATAAGGATTATGTTTTATATCAATCAGAGCAAAAAACACAAAAGCTGATTATCACCGCCGGCAGAATTTCCCGAAACGCGGTCAAGCTGACAAGCTACGGCGCGGACGTTCTCAAGCTTATTAAAATCCATCCGTTTCCGGAAACCGCATATGAAGCAATCAAAAAGTACAGCGAAATTATTTTCTTTGAAGAAAGCTATATCGGGGGAAGCGTTGCGGAAAAACTTTCCGCCAAACTCACCGCAGACGGTATAAACGCAGTTTATAAAATGAAAGCCGTTGAGGGGTTTCTGCCTGCCGCGGATTTGGAAACGCAAACGAAAAACTGCGGTTTTGATGTTGAAAGCATGAAAGAATTTACGGGCTTATAATGAAAAGACTTGATATAACGCTGTTTGAATCCGGCTTAGCTGAAAGCAGAAGCAAGGCGCGTGAGCTGATTATAAGCGGATGCGTAACCGCAGATGGTAAAACTGTTATAAAACCGTCCGCAATTATACGGGAAAACACGGACATTGAAATAACATCGCAGTTAAAATATGTCGGGCGCGGGGGTTATAAGCTTGAAACAGCCGTCCAAAAGTTTAATATAGATTTCACGGATAACATCTGCCTTGACGCGGGTGCGTCCACCGGCGGCTTCACGGACGCTATGCTGCAAAAAGGAGCGCAAAAAATATACGCGGCAGACGTAGGCGAAAATCAGCTTCACCCGAAGCTGAAAGAAAACCCCCGCGTAATCTGCCTGGAAAAGCAGGATATACGGACTTTAATTTTACCCGAAAGCGTAGATTTTATCGCGGCAGACTTATCTTTTATATCATTAAAAGCCGTTATTCCTGTTTTTAAAAATTTATTGAAGCCAAGCGGTCACGCTGCGGTTTTAATCAAACCGCAGTTTGAAGCCGGCAGAAAGCATATGAAAAACGGCGTATTGAAAGACAAAAAGCTGATTGACAGCATTGTACGGGATATTGAAAAATTCATAACGGAACAAGGGTATCAAATTATCGGAACGGTTGAGTCAAAATTGAACGAACCCGATAAAAACCGTGAATTTATTTGTTATTTTAAACGGGGTTGATTACATGAAAGCAATCGTATGCAAAAACGTAAAAAAAGACGACCGTCAAATCATTGAGCAAGTTTTGGAAAAGCTGAAAAGCTTCGGGCTCGACGCGGCTTTTTCGCCGCAGGTTCACAATGACTGCGACGTAATTATCACAGTCGGCGGCGACGGGACAATTCTGCACCACGGCAAAAAAGCGGCAGAAATTAATAAGCCCCTGCTGGGGATTAACACCGGCAAATTAGGCTTTATGACTTCGTTGGAAACAAACGAGCTTGATTTGCTTGAAAAGCTGACTACAGCGGAAAACCATATTTTTCCGCGCATGATGCTTGACGTGATTATAGGGGGAGCGTGTTTTTCCGCGCTTAACGACGCTGTTTTTTATAAAGATGTTACCGCGAAGCTTCCGGAATTTAAATTATCGGTAAACGGAAACAGCGTGTCTGAAATCCGTGCGGACGGGCTGATAATGAGCACACCCACGGGCTCTACGGCGTATGCCCTGTCAGCCGGCGGTCCGATTATCGAGCCTTTCTTAGACTGCGTTTTATTCACCCCGCTCTGCGCTCATTCGCTTTTCGGCAGACCGATGATTTTCGGCGGTGAACATGAATTAACCGTAGAATTCAGCGGCGAGCCCGATACGGTTTCGGTTTCGGTTGACGGAGAAACGGGCAGGGCGTTAAAAAGGGGCGAAAAGGCGGTTATCAGGAAATCCGATTTGCGCTTATCACTGATTGATATAAAGGGAAACAGTTTTTACAATGCTGTTAATAATAAACTAATCAGACCGCTGAAATAATGTCTGCGGGTAATTTATATAATGCGGGGCTGCGCCCCGCCGAACGGGGGACTGTTACTTTTTCTCGTGCAAAAGTAACCAAAACACGCTCCTGCGGAGAGCCACGCCCTCTTATTAGGTGTCTAATCCTACTTTAAACCTAATCATAGTCAGCGTAAACTTATTAGTAGCAGTCATTGTGTATAATCTTATAAGAAGGAATCTTTTGAAAAAGAGGATAAAGCCGCCCGCAGGGCTGTGTTTTTGGTTCTTTTCGCACAAGCAAAAAGAACAAGTCCCCCGTAGCGAAGCGGAGCTTCGCGTTATAATTAAAAAATCAGGAGCATATTATTTTATGCGAAAAAAAAGATTAGCCGCGATTCTTACCATTATACGCGAACATGAAATTGAAAATCAGGACATGCTGATTGCCGAGCTCCAGAAAAAAGGCTTTGAAATCACGCAAGCGACAGTTTCAAGAGATATAAACGACCTCGGCTTAGAAAAAAGCCTGTCCGAAAACGGCGTAAGCCGTTATGCAAAAAAAGGCGCGGACAACGCTTTTCAAAACGTAAACAACAGCGGCATTTTCACACAGGCGGTAACAAGCGCGGACTACGCCCTGAACACGGTTGTTTTAAAATGCCGTTCGGGTTGGGCGGGTGCGGCGTGCGAAGCGTTCGACCATATGAATTTCCCTCAGGTTATGGGGACAATTGCCGGTGATAATACGATTTTTATTTTAACACGCACCGAAAAAGACGCAAAAAACTTATACGAAAAAATTTATAACATGCTGTAATGTAGGGGACGTCCCCTGCAATGATTACCCCCGAAAGCAGGTGAATTTATGCTGAAAGAAATCTATATAGAAAACTTAGCCGTCATTGAAAAATGCGGCATGAACTTCTGCGCGGGCTTTAATGTTTTCACGGGCGAAACCGGCGCGGGCAAAAGCATACTCATCAGCGGAATAAAAGCCATTCTGGGCGGACGGGTGTCTAAAGACTTTATCAGAAGCGGCGCGGAAAAAGCTTTGGTAACAGCGGTTTTCACGGACATAAGCGGGAAAGTATCAGCTAAATTAACAGAGCAGGGCTTTGAAGCGGAAGATGAAATCATTCTGAACCGCGAAATCGGCGCGGACGGAAAAAGCACGGCACGGATTAACGGCAGACCTGTTCCGGCAAACACCCTGCGCGAAATCGCGTCTGAACTGATTGACATTCACGGTCAGCGTGACAGCCAAACATTGACCGATACCGCCAAACAGCGGGAACTCATTGACAACTGCGCGGGTGCGGATTTCACTTTCGTTTTAAAAGAATACGAAAGCGTGTTCAAACGCTTTTCGGAGCTTTCGAGAAAAATTAAGCGTATGCAGACGGACGAAAGCGTAAAAACAGAAAAAATTAATTTACTGCGCGAAAAAACAGACGATATAAGCCGGTATAAACTGACACGCGGCGAAGAGCAGGAAACCGCCGTAAAGTTAAAAGCCCTGCAAAACGCAAAGGAAATCCAGCGGAATTTATCGCTTGCGCAGATTTGCATATCCGGCAGTGAAAACGAAAAAGGTGCGGCTGATTTAATCAGGCAGTGCAGAACCTGCCTGAAAGAAGCGGCAGAGTTCCTGCCCGGAAGCGGTGCGCTAATTAAACGTCTTGAAAGCGCGGAAATTGAATTAAATGATATTAAAGATGAGCTTTCGGCTTTGGATTCCGATAATTTTGACGCTGAACAAACGGCAATGCTTGAAGAACGCATGAGCGATTTGCTTCACCTGAAACGCAAATATAAGCTTGACATTGACGAAATTATCAGCGCGGCGGAAAAATGGCGGGATGAACTTGCAGAGCTTGAATATTCAGAAGACATAACGGAAAAATTAATCGCAGAGCGCAAAGACTTTGGTTTTCTTTTGAAAAAATCAGCGGGTGAAATTACCGCTATACGCAGAAAAACCGCCGAAAAATTAGCGGCGGATATATCAGAAGAGCTTGTGTTTTTAGACATGCCGCATGTAAGGCTTTTCTTTGACATCAAGCAGGAAAAAGTAACCGTAACCGGTATGGACGGCGTTGAAATTATGATTTCCGTCAATAAGGGAGAAGAACCTAAACCGCTTGCAAAAATCGCATCCGGCGGGGAATTGTCGCGGATTATGCTGGCGATTAAGGCGGTTTTGGCGGCAAGCGACAGCATCCCCACCATGATTTTCGATGAAATCGATACCGGAATCAGCGGGCGTGCGGCGCAGAAAGTCGGTTCTAAATTAAACCATATCGCACAGAGCAGACAAGTTCTCTGCGTAACCCATCTTGCGTCCATTGCGGCAAAAGCGGACAAGCACCTGCTGATTGAAAAATCCGACGACGGAAGCAGGACGTATACAAAAGTCACGGATTTGGATTATGAAGCAAGAAAAAGGGAATTAGCAAGGATTATTTCCGGCGAGGAAGATGAAAATATGCAGAATTACGCAGAAACCATGATGAAAATGTAAATCAAAAACCCGTTATGTAGGGGCGAACATTGTTCGCCTGTAAATACAACAAAACGCCGTATTATACGGCGGGACGCCACATGGGGCGTCCCCTACGTTGCAAAATTACGAACCCGCCGACACGGTCGGGAGCGCGTTTAAATTATTCATGCCGCTGCCGTCGGGTAAGGATTTAAGGTACTCGTTGCCTTTGCGGGAAGAAATCCCCACGCCGGTAATCCCGCCGCCCCGCGCTAAGTTAATCGCGTCCTGCTTATTCAAAATCTGCCCGCTTGAAAGCTGATAACCGGACACCCGCCCGCGTTCCTTGACAAGCCCCGTAATATGCGCGGCGTTTGCGTTCGGCTCAGGGACTTCGCGCATCGCTCTCATAGGCAGATTGGCGGCGGCAAGAGCCATATTCCCCGCTACGTGGTCTGTGCTGTTTATTGTATTATCATTTGTATACATTTTAAATTTCCTTTCGTTTAAAAAATTGCTTTTTTATAAATTATCTGCGGAATTTTATAAAATTATGCTGTAAATTTATGCAAAATAATGTAGGGGCGACCCTTGTACTTAGCAAAGCTAAGTACCGGTCGCCCGAAACCCGAAGAAAACAAAATCCATCGGGCAACCGCAAGGGTTGCCCCTACAACAAAAGGAGCGATATATTTATGAAAATTTCATCTTTATTCAGCCAAAACAAAACCGTGCTTTCCTTTGAAGTTTTCCCGCCGAAAAAAGACAGCCCTGTCGAAACGGTTTACAGAACGCTTGACGAATTAGCGGGCTTAAACCCCGCTTTCATCAGTGTGACCTACAGCGCGGGCGGCACAGGCGGTGCGGAGGAATCCACAATTAATCTTGCTTCCTACGTGAAAAACACGCTGAAGGTAGAAACCGCCGCGCATTTAACCTGCATCAATTCCGGTTTTTCAGACATTGAAAAAACGCTGAAAAACCTTTCGGAGCACGGCATTGAAAATATTTTAGCTTTGCGCGGGGACAGAAACCCTGATACCCCTACGAAAGATGATTTTCACTACGCTTCAGACTTGGTCAGTTTTATAAAAAAGCAGAATTATAACTTCGGGATTGCGGGCGCGTGCTGTCCGGAGGGACACCCCGAAAGCGAAAATTTAATTGCGGATATTCGGAACTTAAAGAAAAAAGCAGACGCGGGCGCGGAATTTTTAGTATCGCAGATGTTTTTCGACAATACTAAGTTTTATGATTTTTTGGAAAAGCTGAACCTTGCGGATATAACCGTACCCGTAACGGCAGGGATTATGCCCGTTACGAACAAAAGGCAGTTTGAACGCATGATTATGCTGTCGGGGGCAAGTCTGCCGTCCAAGTTTACAAGGGCTGTCGCCCGTTTTGAAAACAACCCCGAAGCCTTAGCCGACGCAGGGATTGCTTACGCCATTGACCAAATCGTTGATTTAATGTCAAACGGCGCAGCGGGAATTCATCTTTACACCATGAATAAGCCTGTTTTAGCGCGGAAAATTACAGAGAGTATCAGGTCGCTGTTATGACCATGACCTGTGAACTTAACAAAATCAACATTGACCTTACGCTTGAATTCCTCGATATAAAAGGCGACGTTCCCGAAAATATAAAAACGCTGATTAATCATTATGAGCCTTTACTGCGTGATAAAATCACCCCGCGTTATGTTTATAAGACGTTTCCCTTTAAACAATTTTCGGGCATACAGATTAACGCGCCATTGCAAGGTAACGACATAAAAGCGCACTTAAAAGACTGCAAACAAATTGTACTGCTTGCCGCAACGCTTGGGCTTCCCGCCGACGAGTTCATCAGAATGACCGAAGCCGCAGACATGGCGGGCGCAGTGGTTTTGGACGCGCTTGCGAGTGCGGCAGTCGAGCAGACCTTAGATATAGCCGAGCGGGAAATCAAGAAAAAATACACAAAAATCACCACCCGCTACAGCCCGGGCTACGGAGATTTCCCGCTGACCGTTCAGCAGAAATTACTTGCCATACTGGGCGCGAAACGGAAAATCGGGCTGTACGCGAATGAATCGGATTTGTTAATCCCGCGTAAATCGGTCACGGCGGTAATAGGTATAATAACATAACGTAGGGAACGCATTAATGCGTTCCGATAAATAATATCCGACATTAAAAACCACCCCGTCACAAATCTCTGCGGAAATTTGTGCCACCCCTCCAAGGAGGGGAATGTTCTGATTATATATAAACAAATTCCCCTCCTTGGAGGGGTGGCAATCAGTCCACAGACTGATTGACGGGGTGGTTTTAGCAAAAACGATGATATCAACAATTTTTAAAAAATTACACCAAGAATAAGGAGAGAACCCCCTTGAATTTCAAAAAATTATTAACAACCAAAAAATTTATTTTCGCTGACGGCGCTCAGGGAACAGAATTACGCAAATTAATCAAAGAACCCGTTGAATCCCCCCACCTGCTGAATTTTTCAAACCCCGAAATCGTAAAGCAGGTTGCGCGTTCCTACGCCGAAGCGGGTTCTGATTTTGTCTGCGCCAACACGTTCAGTATTAATAAATTCAACGTCATAAACGTTGACGAAGAAATTAAACAAGCGTTAAAAATATGCAAGGAAGCCCTAAAAGAAACAAACGCGCTTATCGCTTTGGACGTTTCGACGCTCGGGAAACTGCTTGAACCCGCAGGAGATTTAACCTTTGAGGACGCATATGAAGCCTATAAAGAAATCGTAACGGCGGGCGAAAAATACGGCGCGGATTTAATCATCATTGAAACCATGACCGATTTGTATGAAACTAAAGCCGCTCTGTTAGCGGCTAAGGAAAATACAATCCTGCCTGTTATTTGCAGTTTAACGTTTGAGAAAAACGGGCGGACATTCACAGGTACGCCTGTTTCCTGCATGGCGGCAACTTTAGAGGGGCTGGGGGCTGATATTCTCGGCATAAACTGCTCGCTCGGACCGGCTGAGCTGAAGCCGTTGGTGCAGGAATTGCTTAATTGCACAAATTTGCCCGTCATGGTGAAGCCCAACGCGGGCTTGCCGAACCCCGAAACGGGGGAATTCTTCCTTTCGGCGGAGGAATTCGCGGCTGTTATGGCGGAATTCGCGCAGAACGGCGTGAAAATTCTCGGCGGCTGTTGCGGAACAACACCGGAATTTATTAATAAATTACGTACCTCTGTAGGGGGTGACGCTTGTATTTGCTTTGCAAATACTGGCGTCCCGTGCGATACCACAGACCGCGCAATTAAAAACACGGGCGACCACGCAGGGTCGCCCCTACGAACGGTTATCTGCGGATACAGCACGGCTGTAGAAATTACACGCCCCCGCATTATCGGCGAACGCATAAACCCCACAGGCAAAAAATTAATGAAGCAGGCGCTTCTTGACAATAATATAGGTTATATTCTGAAAATGGCGGCGGAACAAGTGAACGCGGGTGCGCATATTCTTGATATAAACGTAGGCGCGGCGGGGATTGACGAAGTCGCAATGCTCCCCAAAATCGTCAAAGCCGTGCAGGGCATAACCGGCATACCTTTGCAGTTAGACAGCGCGAACCCCAAAGCGCTTGAAGCGGCTTTGCGCGTGGTCAACGGCAAGCCGATTGTCAATTCCGTCAACGCCGAAGACGAGAGCTTAGACACCATTCTGCCGTTGGTTAAAAAATACGGCGCGGCGGTTGTGGGTTTAACGCTTGACAAAAGCGGAATTCCCGACAAAGCCGAGGAACGGCTTGCTTTAGCCCAAAAAATTCTCAACCGCGCTTTAAAATTCGGCATAAAAAAAGAAGATGTTTTTATAGACTGCCTTACCTTAACCGTCGGCGCAAATCAAGACAGCGCAATGCAAACCTTAAAAGCCGTTGCGCTTGTAAAAGAAAAGCTAAGACTGAAAACTGTTTTGGGCGTGTCGAATATTTCATTCGGCTTGCCGGAACGCGGCATTATCAACCGCAATTTTCTGATTATGGCTTTGCAGAGCGGCTTGGATTTGCCGATTATGAACCCGTCCGAAAGGGACATGATTGACGCCGTCCGCGCCTTTAACGTGCTTTCCGGCATTGATAAAAACGCCGCGATGTATATTTCTGCCGCGAACACTGTAGGGGACGCCCTGCGTGGCGTCCCGCGTGATACCGTTCCGGTTGGCAGTACCGATATATCGGGCGACCACACAGGGTCGCCCCTACAGTACGCAATTTTGAACGGTTTAAAATCCGAAGCTGTGCAAATCACTGCAAAACTGCTTGAAGAATTTTCACCGCTTGAAATCATCAATACCCTGTTAATCCCCGCGCTTGACAAAACCGGCGAAGAATTTGAAAAAGGTAAATTATTCCTGCCGCAGTTGATTTTGTCGGCGGAAACGGCGGAAGCTTGCTTTTCGCTCGTCAAAAAGAACTTCAAAAGCGGCGAAAAACCTTTTTCGGACAATAAAATCATCTTAGCCACCGTTAAGGGCGATATTCACGACATCGGCAAAAACATAGTCAGAACCCTGCTTGAAAGCTACGGTTATCACGTTATTGACTTAGGGCGCGACGTCCCACCCGAGGTTATTTTTGAGGAAATAAAGCGGCAAGGCGTAAAGCTTGCGGGGCTTTCCGCTCTGATGACCCCGACGCTTCTGGCTATGGAAGAAACCGTAAAGCTTTTAAAGTCTGAAACCGGCTGTAAGGTCATGGTCGGCGGCGCGGTTCTGACCGAGGATTACGCAAGGAAAATCGGCGCGGATTTTTACGGAAAAGACGCAAAAAGCGCGGTCGATATAGCGGGAAAGGTTTTCGGTGAAAGTAAAAATGCGTTATAATTTTAATATTAAACCGTTAGTTTTATCAGCTTTGTTTGCCGCCATTATAACCACCTTGACTTTTTTCGGGAAAATACCTGTAGCAAACGGTTATATTCATATAGGCGACAGCATAATATACATTGCCGCTTGTGTTCTGCCTTTTCCGTACGCGCTTTTTGCGGCGGGCTTCGGCGGTGCGCTGGCGGACGCGCTCGGCGGGTACACTGTTTTTATTCTCCCCACGTTTATTATTAAAGCCCTTCTTACGCTCCTGTTTACCCCGAAAGCTAACAGTTTCTTAACAAAACGAAACGCCTTCATGGTGCTCCCCGCCGGCTTGATTACCGTTACGGGTTATTTAATAACCGGTTGGTTTATCTACGGCGAAGGTGCTTTCGCAGGGATTATAGGGGACTGCCTTCAGGGCGCGGGAAGCGGAATTTTATTTATCACATTCGCCGTAACGCTTGATAAAATAAGATTCAAACAAAGATTGACAAAGCAGTGAATCTATGTTATACTAAAATGAGTTATTATTACTTTTGTATTTAACAGTAAAAATTTTTTCGTATTGCCGCCCGCCTGCGGCGGGCGGCAATACATAGAAATATCTGTTATTTACTTTCAAAGTAATAAAAAGTTTTTTAAACCAAAAATCATTCAAAATATTTACGGAGGTTTTTTCATGGATAACAATTACAAACCGAACCCCTTAGACGTAGATAACAACTTACTCTTTAACCCCGGCGAACAGCAACCGCAGGTACAACCGCAGCAACCCATGCCTGAACAGCCTATGTACCAGCAACCGCAACAGCCTATATACCAACAGCCTGTGCAGTACGAACAGCCTATGCAGCAGCCTGTACAGCAGCCCATGTATCAACAGCCTGTGCAGTACGAACAGCCTATGCAGCAGCCTGTACAGCAGCCCATGTATCAACAGCCGATGGTTCAGCAGCAGCCGATTCAGCCGCAGTATTCGGTATATCAGCAGCCCCCGCAGACGCAACCCCCGCCGATACAGCAGCAACAGCCCCAATCCAATCCGTACACGGATTTTTACGGCAGTTTAAACGACAATATGCAAAGCAATCAAGGCAACGCCGCAAGCAACATGGGTTACGGCAATTTTGCCCCGCAAATGAACGTGTCTGCACCCGCAGTAACCGCAAGCAAAAGCGTCACTCCCCTGATTGTTACATTAATCTGCCTTGCAGTTGCAGGGATTGCTGTCGCTTGCGTACTGTTCTTCCTGAACGGACCGAAAACGCCGCTTGAAAAAGCGGAGCGCGATTCAATTAACTCGTTCACAAGCACTTTTTCGTCCATTCTCCCGTTTGATTCAAACGGCAAAATGTCCGAATCCGGAAGCATTACCATTACGCCCTCAAAGGATTTGCTTTCCATGCTCGGTGACATTGACCTTTCCAGTATAGGCTTTGACTACGAAATCATTTCAGACGGCAAAAACGCCTATATCTCTTTCGGTGCTGACGCAATGGGAACAGCAATTTCGTTTTCATTATGGCAGTTTGAAAATCAACTGATTGCAAAAATTCCCGAGCTTTCGGATTATTACATACTGCTCGGCGACGTGTCCGACCTAATGAATGAAATGACGGGGCAGTATTCAGCGTCCGTTTCGGCGGCAAGCATGGATACCGACAAGCTGATGAAAGAGCTCGGCAAGGTCGGCGATAAGGTTTTAGACAAGTATTTTGAAGTGACAAAAGAAGCCGTTGTAAACACTGGTAAAACCGTAAGCTTAAAAGGAATTAACCAAACCTGCGACATGTATAAAATCGACCTGAACGGCAAATTGATGTATGAATTGGTTAAAACAGCGTTAGAAGCGATTCTTGAAAGCAAAGAATTGCTCAATATATTAGACGATAATTTGTATTCAATCATGCCCTACGGCTATTATAACGGCGCGAAAGAAATGCTCCGCGAACTGCTTGACAGCTTAGAAGACACCGCAAACAGCCCTTACGCCGATGAATTCTTCAGCGAATCCATTGGTACAATGAATGTTTACATCAGCGGCAAAAACGTAATAAAACGGGAAATCTTTATTGAAGATTTCTACGCAAGCTATACTTCGGTTAAAGACGGCGATAAGTACGCAAACGGGCTTGAAATCAGATATGATGATTACTGGAGCGAAACCAATATAGGCTTTACCGACAGCGGTACGGAAAAAAGCGGCGCGAAAACCGGCGAAATTTCGCTTTACTTTGACGACGGTTATGATGAATATTATTTAGACATTGACTATTCCGATTTTAAAGTTGAAAAGAACGGTTTAATCAGCGGTAAGTTGGAAATTTCAATCCCGCAGGCATATTCAAGCGTAAAGCTTAACTTCTCTTCTAAAGGAAAAACGCAGGACGTCAGCGGTTCGGTTACTGTTTTAGGTATGAAAGCCTTTGATATTGAAATCACGTCAACAACCGACACAGGCGCGAAAATCGTTAAACCCGAAACCTCCGGAAGCAACGTTCTCGACATCAATAACCGCAGGGATATGGAAAAACTCGAAGAAATCATTATGGACGCGCTCGGTAACTTAGGAATTGAAGATTTGCTTGAAGACTTTTTCTACTACGGATTCGATTTTGAAGACGTATTTGACGCACTTTATTACATGTTTTAAAGTTTAATGTAAAAAATAAATAAAAATAGGGGGCGATATGTTCGCCCCCCTATCAAACAAAATGATTATTAAAAAGGAGCTCACCCCCTTTGGAATACCCGAAAAACGTCCGCAATTTCTGCATTGTCGCGCATATCGACCACGGAAAATCTACCCTTGCCGACAGGCTTTTAGAGCTTACCCAAACCGTCGCTCTGCGCGATATGGAAGCACAATTGCTTGACAACATGGACTTGGAACGCGAGCGCGGCATAACGATTAAAGCCCGCGCCGTCCGCATGAATTATATCGCACTTGACGGGAACGAATATATTTTGAACCTCATCGACACGCCCGGGCACGTGGATTTCAGCTATGAAGTCAGCCGCAGTCTGAACGCCTGTGAGGGCGCAATTTTGATTGTGGACGCGTCACAGGGGATAGAAGCACAGACGTTGGCGAACGCCTATCTTGCGGTTGAACAAGGCTTAGAGCTTGTTCCCGTGATTAATAAAATCGACCTCCCCGCCGCAGACCCGCAAACGGCAAAAGAGGAAATTGAAAACGTAATCGGCATACCCGCGCTTGACGCGCCCTGCATTTCCGCCAAAAACGGCGTGAATATCCGCGACGTTTTAGAGCGCGTCATCGCCGATATTCCCCCGCCGGAAGGCGATACCGAAAAGCCTTTCAAAGCGTTAATTTTCGACAGTTATTATGATTTATACAAGGGCGTTATTATTTATATCCGCGTAAAGACCGGTAAAATTAACACCGGCGATAAAATCAGAATGTTTGCAACCGGCGCGGAGTTTCAAATTGTCGAGCTTGGCTTTATGGGCGCGACGGGGCTTATTCCCGCTAATGAATTAAAAGCGGGTGAGGTCGGCTTTATTGCCGCAAGCATTAAATCTATCGGCGACACACAAGTAGGCGATACGGTCGTCAGCGCGGAAAACCCCGCAAACGAAGCACTGCCCGGTTATCGTCCCGTACTTCCCATGGTTTTCAGCGGGATTTACCCCGCGGACGGCGCAAAGTACAACGACCTCAAAGAAGCTTTAGAAAAACTGCGCTTGAACGACGCCGCCTTGGTGTTTGAAGCGGAAACCTCAAACGCGCTCGGTTTCGGCTTCCGGTGCGGGTTCTTGGGGCTTTTGCATATGGAAATAATTCAGGAGCGTTTGGAGCGGGAATACAACCTTGATTTGATTACCACCGCACCGTCGGTAATATATGAAATCGAAACGGTGACAGGCGAAAAAATCACCATTGACAACCCTGCCAATTACCCCAACCCGTCTGAAATCAACCAAGCATTTGAGCCTATGACTGACGCGCATATCATCGCGCCGTCGGATTATATCGGCGCGATTATGGAAATCAGCATTGAACGGCGCGGCGTTTTCAAAGATATGAAATACCTTGACGAAAAGCGCGTGGACATGCACTTTGATTTGCCCTTGAACGAAATCGTTTATGACTTTTTCGATTTACTGAAATCTAAAACAAGAGGTTACGCCAGCTTTGACTATGAAATCAGCGGCTTCGCGCCGTCTAAACTTGTGAAGCTTGACGTGCTTCTGAACGGCGACGTGGTAGACGCGCTGTCGTTTATAGTGCATACCGATAAAGCCTACGCAAGAGGGCGCAGAATCGCCGAAAAGCTGAAAGACAATATCCCCAGACAACTTTTTGAAGTGCCGATACAAGCGGCAATCGGCGGGAAAATTATCGCCCGCGAAACAGTCAAAGCTATGCGTAAGGACGTGCTTGCGAAATGCTACGGCGGCGATATTACGCGCAAGAAGAAGCTTTTGGAAAAGCAAAAAGAGGGCAAAAAGAAAATGCGGCAGTTAGGTTCGGTGGAAGTTCCGCCGGAAGCGTTTATGGCGGTGTTAAAGTTGGATACGTAGCGGACGATATAATATGTAAAGGGTTTACCCGAAATATAATAAAAAAGGAGGAAAAGCCATGCCTAACTTAGGTTTATATATCCACATTCCCTTTTGTCTTGAAAAATGCCCCTACTGCGACTTTTTCTCCCAGCCATACGACAGCCGCCATTCCTTCGCCTACGCGGACGCGGTTATCCGCAACGCCGAGCATTACAAAGAACACTTCGATACTATTTACTTCGGCGGCGGCACACCGAGCGCGGCATGGTGGGACGTCTGCCGCATTATGGGCAAGCTTAAATTCGATGACAGCGCGGAAATCACAATTGAAGCCAACCCGAATACTTTAACGCAGGAATCGCTTTCTTCGCTCAAAGGCTGCGGCGTCAACCGTATATCTATCGGTGTGCAATCGTTTTCCAACGCTGAACTGCGCTCGCTTATGCGCGGGCATACCTCAGAGGACGCTTCAAACGCGGTCAGAATCGCGCAGAGCGGCGGCTTCAAAAACATTTCCGTAGACTTAATGCTTGGGATTCCCAACCAAACGCCGGACAGCGTCCGCAGAAGCATTAAAATCCTTTCAGGGCTTGGCGACAGCGTAAAACACGTGTCTGCCTATATGCTTAAAATTGAACCGTCAACGCCGTATGCCAATATGGGGCTGAAACTGCCGGACGAGTATATGACGTCGCAGATTTACCTGACGGCTGTAAGCGCGCTTGAAGAACACGGCTTCATGCAGTACGAAATCAGCAACTTCGCAAAACCCGGTTATGAATCCCCCCACAACCTCAAATACTGGAAAAGCCAGCCCTATCTCGGAATCGGCGCGTCTGCCCATTCCTATTATGAGGGTGAGCGGTTTTATGTAAAAAACAACATTAAAGCTTTCATTAAATCAATCGTTCAGGAAACCGTTGTAACCGACCGCGACAACGTAAACTTCTCCGATTATGCCATGCTGAAGCTCAGGCTGAACGAGGGCTTGACGTTTACGGAATGTGAACGCTTCGGGCTTAAAAAAGAGGACATGCTGAGAAGATGCAAATTAGTGCCGCCCGATTATCTCAAAATCACCGATAAAGGCATATCAATAACCAAAGAAGGCTTTTTGGTTTCAAACCGCATAATCGGCAAGCTCACCACCAAACCCGCGGAACAATATGTACCCGTGCAGATTAAAAGATAACGTAAGGGGCGGTCTCAACCGCCCAAAAATATCCGCGCAACATTAAAAGGGACGCCGCACAGGGCGTCCCCTACATATTATTATATCGCTTTCTTTGCTAAACGGCTTTTAATACGCGCCGCCTTGTTTTTATGAATAAGCCCTTTGGTAGCCGCACGGTCGATTTTCTTTGTTGCTTCAAGCACAACCGTCTTATCCGCGTTTTCAGCGTTCACTTTTTTAAGAAGCGTTTTCAGTTCGCTCTTCTTCGCTTTGTTGCGTGTGTTCGCCGCTTTAGATACCAAAACTCTTTTTTTAGCAGACTTAATATTGGGCATTTTTTCCCCTCCCTTGCCATATATTTCTGGCGAAACGACCAAGCGTTCCTGCACGTGACAAAATATAGTATAACATAAAAAATTTACCTTGTCAACAAAAATTTTTCTGTAATGGGTGTTTTATGAACATTGAAATGATTAAAAGCCTTTTAAACAACCAAAACACCGCGCTTTTCCGCTTTGACAGCGTAACCTCCACAAATATTATCGCCAAAGAAAAAGCACCGCTTTTAAACAACAATGCCGTCTTTTTTACCGAAACGCAAACCGCCGGACGCGGCAGGTTCGGGCATAAGTTTATTTCCCCGCCGGAAACGGGGATTTATATGAGCGTTGTCCTGAAGGACGTCCTAAAGAACGTCTTAAAAAACTTACAAAATATAAGCTTCCTGACGCCCGCCGCCGCAGTTGCTGTCTGCCGTGCCGTTACCGCTTTAACAGCGCGGAAGCCGGAAATTAAATGGGTCAATGATGTTTTAATCGGCGGCAGAAAGCTTTGCGGAATCCTTTCCGAATCAGCGGGGAATGACGCAGTTATCGGAATCGGCATTAACTACACCACAGATTTTTCCGCGCTCCCCGAATTGAACGCGGTTTCGTTATTCGGTAATAATCCAACCTGCACCCGTGAAGAATTAGCGGCTTTTATTATAAACGAGCTTGAAAATTTCAAAAACGATTTTAAATCCTGCTTAAAAGAATATAAAGCGTTATCCTGTCTTACGGGACAGGAAATTTCATATGTGCATAACAACGAAACATTTTTCGGAACAGTTATTGGCATAGACGATTCTGCGCGGCTTTTGGTAAAAAGCAAAAGCGGTGAAATTACCGCGCTGTCGTCGGGGGAAATTATGTTAATCAGGGCGGTAAACTCGGATTCTATTTCTTGAAAAATACAAGATTTCTGTAAAATTATTTCAGTTCTACGGGTTTTACGTAATATGTTTCCGCGATATTTCAAAAAGAGTTGACATTATTAGAAAAACATGGTAAAATATAAAAAATAATAAAAAATTATATTTTTGGTAAAAAGGAGTGTCGTTCGATGGGGTGAGGACATTTGGCAACAGTAGCTGTATTGTCGCTGACAGTCGGCATTTCCGGTGAGAGGTTAAAAACAATCAACACTTATTTCAATAAATGAACAGTATTTTGTAACTTTTTTTGATATATTTTTTTAAAATCATTTGATATAATATGAACACAACCTATTTTATAGGAATATTATATCAAGGAGGAACATAAATATGTTCACAAAAGCAATGAAAGTTAAAATCAACAAGGTACTGGCATTGGTTCTTGCGGTGATAATGACCGCTTCTCTCGGCACATTAACCGTTTCGGCGCAGGAAGAGCAAAGGCAACGTTCAAATTTACAGGTTACCCCACAATATAAAGAGGTAACAGACCCGGAAACATTAGCGTATCTTAATAGTACGCTTTTAACAAGGTCAACCGTAAGTTTAGCAAATGGGTATGTTTTTAGCGATTCCTTCACTTTCGCATCAGGTGCAACCTTATTTTATTCACCAACTTTCAAACTTGGCTCACCGCGCAGTTATTTAAACATGGCAAAATTGGAAATAAACACTACCGCAACAGTAAAATTTACTGTTTACTTTATGCTTCCTACAACCACTAACGGATGGCAGGAGGGTCCTACTTATACTTTTAATTTTAACGCTGTGAATAAGGTTTACGGGTTTAATCTCGGCACATCTATAAATTATGAAGCTGAATATATGACAATAAAATTTATAAAAGATGGAACAAATAAAAATTCGTTATCGTATAAAGTATATCATTAATCCATTAAAAGGAGTTCGTTATGCCCATATCAAAAAAGTTTCTTTTTAAAGCTACTCTTTCGTTTTTATTAATCCTGATATTAATTTCCGGACTGTGGTTTTTTTTAAATCAATCTTTGGTTAACTCTGCAAATGCAGATAACAATGTTATTTTTCCGCGGCAGGACAACGGCGGGAATACGATTGTTGCTTTAATATCCGGACCTATGATTGAAAGCAATAAAAAAGAGGAACTCAAAGAACAAGGATATATTGTAAACTACCCTCAGCTAATTCCTATGAGAGATTCGGATTTTTATTGGAAGTGGAATAATGAAGCTATCGTAACAATGCAAGACCCCATAATTTATTATGCAAGTGAATTGTTGTTTGAGTACGAATACTATGTAAAGCTTGATTACACGGTAGAGGTTACGGAAAACAAAACTGTAGAAATAACCTTTTTCGGCTTTGGTTATCGTGACGAAGGCAAAGGAGAACCCGTTCCGCTTTACCAAGAATTTATATTCGACATCAGTGATGTGAGCAATGAAAAAATGCCTGTTCTAATACATTCTTACCCTATCGAGGACGTAGAAACCGTTTTCTTGGCTCGTTTGGGTTTAACGGAATAACCCTTAGAGGAAGAATCGGTTCACGATAACTCTTTTACAAGACATTTTATTTCACTGGTTAGAATAAACCTTTAAAAAAAACAAATAATAACAGGGTTCGATTATACAGTAAAACGCCGAAGCGTTTTACTGTTAATCCTTACCCTGTTATTTTTGCGTAGGGGACGACGCCCACGGCGTCCCTACTAAACCGAAAGGTAAAATTATGCTCTTAACCCGAATCAAAAAAATCCTGAACCAATCAAACGACATCATCACCCTTGACTTCTTCATCGGCGCAAACAAAAACATACCTGCGCAAATCATCGCCGTAGACGGCATGGTGAACCTGCGCTCTATCGGCGAAGAAATACTGAAACCGCTTGAATCCGGCAGTTTTTCCGCCGGTTACGCGGACATAGCAACCGAAATTATGAACGGTGCAGTTTGGTATATGGCAAGAACTTTAAAGGAAAACCCTGAAGCCGGCGAAATCGTTACCGATATTCTTGCCGGCAACGCGGTGTTAATCATAGGCGAAAGCGCGGTTGTGTTTGACGCGAAAGGCTTTGATAAAAGAAGCATAACCGAGCCGGGCAGTGAAAACGTCATCAAAGGGCCGCGAGATTCATTCATAGAAGTATTAAGAATAAACACGTCTTTAATCAGACGCAGACTTAATTCGCCCGATTTAAGACTTGATGAAATCAAAATCGGCGCGGAGCTGAAAACCGCCGCAGCTGTGGTTTATATGGAAGGCAAAGCAGAGCCTGAAAAAGTAGCGGAAGTTTTAAAACGCTTGGAACAAATCAGCGAAAAAGTAATCAAATCCACCGCTCCCGTGGAGGACGCGCTGAAAGACCGCCGATTTTCTATTTTCCCGCAGGTCATGTACACGGAACGCCCCGATAAGCTTTGCGCTAACATTTGTGAGGGAAAAATAGGCATATTGATTGATGGTTATCCGGTTGCTTTTGTCGTCCCGACCGTGTTTAATATGCTTTTTCAATCGGGTGAGGATTATTCGCAGAATTACGCGCACGGCTCTTATGTGCGGGTTCTGCGGTACGCGGGCGCGTTTTTATCATTAGTCATTCCCGCTTTTTATGTAGGGATAACCACCTTTCATCACGAAATGCTCCCGACTAACTTAATGCTGGCAATCATCAAAAGTAAACAAGCGGTGTCCTTTACCACGCTCCTTGAGGTTTTCGCGCTGTTAATCGCTTTTGAAATCTTAGTGGAAGCAGGTATAAGGCTTCCTAAATCTATAGGACAAGCGGTGTCTATTATCGGTGGCTTGGTTGTCGGGGAAGCGGCAGTGTCCGCGAAGCTTGTTTCCCCGGCGATTGTTGTGGTTGTGGCTGTAACGGCGATTTGCGGCTTTGTCGTCAGCAACGGCGACCTTGCCAACACGTTTAGAATCGTGCGGATTTTACTGCTCACCTGTGCGGGTTTCGCGGGGTTATACGGGCTTTCGCTCGGTGTGATTTTCATGGTTTATTATATGTGCTCTATGACCTCGCTCGGCGAACCCTACATGCGCGCCTATAAAAACGGCGAATGTGCCGTAACGGACGGATTACTGCGGTTGCCGAGGAAATAAAAATGAAAAAATCAATCATCACAGTTTTAATTATATTTACCGTGCTGTTGGCTTCGAGCAAAGCACGGCTTTTACCGCGCATGACCGAAATCACACTTGCAGAGCCTGTTTTTGTCATCGCGTTAGATAAAACCGATGAAAACCAAACGCTTCTGACCCTTATTTACGAGAAAATCGAATCTGCAGACGAAAGCGGCGAAAACGCCGATAAAAAATATATTGAACGCTTTACCGCAAGCTCCGCCGCCGCCGCGCTTGAAGAAATGAAGAAACGCTTCCCGCGGGAAATCGCCGCAAGCACCGCTGATTATTTTCTTATAGGCGAAGCGGCGGCAAAAGAAGATTTAACCGCATACGTTGATTTTCTTTTAAAGGAAAACACGCTCCGCCTTACCGCTTCTGTTTTTATCGTGAAAGAAGCTTCCGCTTCCGAAGCCTGTGAAATCCTGACCGAAACATTAACGCTTGACGTTCTGCGTAATTTCGGTGAAAATTCAGGAATCAACGCAGTTTCTTCTAAAATGGCTTTTTATAAGCTTTTAAGTGAGCTTGCAGAACCAAATAGGGCGGTTGCCGTTCCCGCGCTTTGTTTTACCGAACGTGACGGCGGAACAGTCGTTGCGCCGAATGGTTACGCCGTAGTAAAAAACAACGAGCTGAAAGGCTTTTTAGACGAATCCGCCGCACGCGGGCTTCATATCCTGACGAAGAAATCCGCATATTCCGCTGTAACCCCCGGGCACGACGGGGAAGCGGTAAGAATCAATCATATCAACAGAACGATTAAATTTGATTTTAATAACCATGAATTTTCAGGTATAACCATAAACGTGAACGTTTCAGCTTCCGTTATACAAGGAACGATATCGGAAAACGCCGAAAAAGCACTGAACCGCTTTATTCACAGGGAAATCTGGAAAGCAGTCAACGCGGCAAAAACCTACGAAAGCGATTTTTTAGGATTCGGCGACGCGCTGAAAATCCGCCATCCTTACAAATGGGAATCATATAAAGACAACTGGAACGAAATATTTTTGAACACGCCTATTATAATTAATGTTAATTCAACGATTACACAAACGTAGGGGACGCCCTGCGTGGCGTCCCGTAACGGTTTTATGCGATTTCTGTAGGGGCGAACATCGTTCGCCCGAATAAAAAACGCAAATGTAGGGGTGACCCTACAAAGGAGACAATATATGCCTTTATTTATAATAATTTTAATGATTTTAATCCTCAGTGATTTATCTGAACTCAAAAAAAGCAAATCACTTAAAAACTATATGATTTATTTTGCTTTAACAGCGTTAATCATTACAGGCGCGGGGGTTTTTTATGGAAAATTCAACTAAATCCAAAATCACAATCAAACAAGCTTACATTCTGTTCCTGCTTTCCGCTTTTTCCCCGTTAATCCGCCTGTCCGCGTCGCCCTCTGTCGTGCGCGGCAGACAAGCCGTCTGGGTTTCGGTGCTTTTTTCATGCCTGATTTACTTCGGATTGATTTTTTTATACGGCTTAGCTTTTAGCAGAACCAAAAACACCTGTCTTATAACCCTTTATAAAACCGCTTTCGGAAAGGCTTTAACAAAAATCATCATCCTTGCTTACGCGGTTTGGGTTTTCGTTTTAGCCGCCTATTACCTCAGAATGTTCTCCGAACAGTTTGCGGGTTCAATCATGCCCGGCGTCAGTCCGGAATTCTTCACAATCACCCTGCTTGCATTAATTTACATCATCATAAGCGGTAAACTGCAAAGCTTCACCCTGATGAGCGAAGTGTTTTTTTACATCGTTCTGCTTGTTACCGCCGCGCTGTTCATGCTTCAGCTCCCGAAAACAGATTTCCGCAATCTTTTACCCGTCACCACCCACGACACGGTAAACATTTTTAAAGGTATAATCCCTTCTTTAAGCGTTTTTATTTATATCACGCCGCTTCTGCTGTCCGGCGATAATTTTGCACAAGCCAAGTCCGGCGAATTCAAGAAATACGGCTTTTACAGCACGCTTGTTTTATTGGCAGTGAACTTAATTATTGTTTTAATGACCGCGGGTGTTTTCGGCGCGGCTTTAACGCAGAAAATGCAACGCCCTTTTCAAATGTCCGTGAAAACTGTAGGGTTCATGGGCTCTTTAGAGCGTCCGGAATCTGTATTTCTGCTTCTTTGGGTTGTGACCGACCTTGCCGTTATTGTGCTGATGATGTATGCTTTATTAAAATGTTTTAATGTTTTATTCGCCGCCGAGAAACCGGAAATTTATAAAACGCCGCTGATTTGCGGGGTATATATCGGTTCGCTTTATTTAAAAAAAATCATCAATGAAACTGAACTTTCCGAGAAAATCGGGTTTCCGGTGAATTTGGGGCTGGGGTTTATTGTGCCTTTAATCGCAATCGGGGTTTTATTTATCCGAACACGAAAAACCCGAACGTAGGGGGCGACCCATGTCTTTTGCTAAGGCAAAAGACAGGTCGCCCTTTAAAGGGTTGTGCGAATTTCGGGCGACCGCAAGGGTCGCCCCTACTTGACAGATTTAATTAAAAATAATATAATATATATGTTTTATTAAACAAGACAGGGAGGGTTCATTACGAAATACGATGTAATTGTCATCGGCGCGGGTCATGCGGGCTGTGAAGCGGCTTTAGCATCCGCACGGTTGGGCGTTAAAACCGCAATTTTCTGCCTTTCGCTTGACACGGTTGCGAACCTGCCCTGCAACCCCAGTATCGGCGGCACGGCTAAGGGTCAAATCGTGTCCGAAATCGACGCGCTCGGCGGCGAAATGGGCAAAGCCGCAGACGCTTGCTTAATCCAATCCAGAACCCTGAACAAAGGCAAAGGCGCGGCAGTTCACGCGCTGAGGGCGCAGTGTGACAGAACAAAGTATCACCTTTACATGAAACAGATTTTAGAAAAGCAGAAAAACCTTGTTCTAAAACAAGACGAAGTTATTGAGATTATATTCGAGCAAAAAAAGGTTAAGGGCATACGAACAAGGCTTGGGCTTTTTTACGAAGCAAAAGCGGTAATTATTGCTTCGGGGACGTATCTTGACGCGAAAATCCATATGGGGGACTGCTCTTTTTCAAGCGGCGCGGACGGCGTTCTGCCCGCAACCGTGCTTGGTAAAAGCCTTGAAAAAGCAGGAATCAAACTGCGCCGCTTTAAAACCGGAACACCCGCAAGAATTAATCGCCGCTCGATTGATTTTTCTAAAACGGAAGCGCAGTACGGCGATGAAATCATTACCCCTTTTACGTTTGATTCAACTCAAAATTTACAGAATCAAGTGCTTTGCTACATTACTTATACCAATCAAAATACCCATAAAATTATTACGGACAACCTGCACAGCTCGCCGCTTTACAGCGGCAGAATCCACGGGCGCGGACCGCGCTACTGCCCCAGTATTGAGGACAAGGTCGTTCGCTTCGCCGACAAAGACAGACACCAGATTTTTATAGAACCTATGGGGCTTGACACGGACGAGTTTTACTTACAAGGATTATCCTCTTCGCTTCCCGCAGAGGTACAGGAGCAGTTTATACGGACGATTGCGGGTCTTGAAAACGCGGAAATCATGCGCCACGCCTACGCTATAGAATATGATTGCTGTGACCCGCTGTGCCTGTATGCAACTTTAGAGTTCAAGGAAATTCAAGGCTTATTTTCTGCAGGGCAGTTTAATTCAACCTCCGGTTATGAGGAGGCGGCAGGGCAGGGGTTAATCGCCGGCGTCAACGCCGCCCGTAAGGTTCAAGGGAAAGAACCTGTCATACTTGAACGCTCTTCTTCTTATATCGGAACTTTAATAGACGATTTAGTGACCAAGGGCTGTGACGAGCCTTACCGCATGATGACGGCACGCTCCGAATTCCGTCTCATGCAAAGACAGGACAACGCCCCCGAAAGACTCTGCAAGCTTGGTTATAAGTGGGGTTTGCTTGAGAAAGCGCGGTATGAATATTTTCTTGAAGCAAGGAAACTACAGGAAAACGAAATCGAAAGGCTCAGAAAAACGGTTGTAAAGCCGTCGCCGGAATTAAACCAAATCTTGGAAGAGCGGCAGACAACGCCCATAACAGGTGCAGTAAAGCTGATTGATTTATTGAAACGTCCGCAGATTTTTTACAAGGATTTAGTCCGAGCCGGACTGGCAGTCCGAGCCGGATTAGAAGGTGAAAATTTACCGCCGTATTTACAAAGCAAAGTTGAAACCGAAGTCAAATATGAGGGTTATATAAAAATTCAAGAGGATAAAATTAAAAAAGCGCGGAGTTTGGAAAAAAAGAAACTACCGCTTGATTTTGACTATAAAAACCTAAAAGGTTTGAGCATTGAAGCCGCGGAAAAGCTGAACCTGCATACGCCTCTGACCGTGGGGCAGGCAGGCAGAATTTCAGGCGTGAACCCCGCAGATGTAGCGGTTTTACTTGTGTGGCTTGCAACCCTGTAGGGAACGGATTTATCCGTTCCGCAAACAGAATGTTGTGTACGGAACACAAACAGAACGCATTAATACGTTCCCTACAGCCGAACGTTAAATATGTAGGGGATGACGCCCACGGCGTCCCGATATAAAACGAACAATTTTAACGCGGGACGCCGTGGGCGTCGTCCCCTACATAAATAACATTTATATAACGAGGAAACCCATGATAAATTTCACACCCGAACAAGAAACCTTGCTTCAAAAACTAACAGACTTCATGCTCGTCTATAACCAAAAAGTCAACTTGACCGCTATCACCGAACCGGAACAAATCAGGCAGAAGCATTTCATTGACAGCGCGTACCCTCTTCTGTTGACCGATATTTTTTGTAGTGACATTCCCGATACGGTTACTTCTGCAGGTAACGTTCCTTGTGTCAATGTTCCTTGTGTTAATGTTCCTTGTGTTAATGTTCCTTGTGTCAATGTTCCACGTGGAACGCTACCTGTAGGAACATTGACACCGAGAACACTACCTGTAGGAACATTGACACAAGGAGCGCAAGTAATAGACATAGGCTCCGGCGCGGGTTTCCCCGGGGTTATCTGGAAAATCCTGCGTCCGGATTTAAAGCTTACACTTCTTGACAGCTTGCGGAAAAGAACAGATTACCTTGAACTGTTAAAAAAAGAACTTAACATAGAATATAAAACCGTTCACGCCCGAAGTGAGGAGCTTTCTTTGAATCCGATTTACCGCGAAAAATATAATGTTGCCGTTTCCCGTGCTGTTGCGAATCTCCCCGCGCTCTCGGAATATTGTCTGCCTTTTGTAAAGGTCGGCGGGCTGTTTCTCGCCATGAAAGGAGCGGATTCCGAAGCGGAAGCCGCCGGTTTCGCACTTAAAGTGCTTGGGGGTAAAATAAGGGAAGTTAAAACTTATACGCTTCCGTCAGGGGATAAAAGAAGCCTTGTTATAATTGAGAAAATTTCAAAAACGCCGAAAGAATATCCAAGACAGAGGGTGAACATAACGAAGAAGCCGCTTTGTTGATTTATACACATTAATTTTACCACACATTTTCCCTTAACTCGTCCTCTTTCTCTTTTTTATTTGTTTTTTTCTATCGAAATATTTTTCATTTTGTTACCGAAAGTCATATTTTTTGTTCCTTTGTAAAAGCAAGCCGATATTTTCAAGTGGAAATATCGGCTTATTTTTGTTATGATAGAGATAAGAAAACCACAACATATAGTAAATTTAATAAAAAAGGAATATTAAAATGGCTCTAAAACCAATCTTTCAAAAACATAATTCTATTGAAAATCCAATCAACCGCGTGGTTGAAATCCCTGTTTCTGTGATTTGCCCCAACCCCTCACAACCCCGTGTTATTTTCGATGACTATGAACTTTCCCAGCTTGCGGTCAGTATACGCCAGAACGGTATGTTGCAGCCCGTCACCGTCCGCAGAATTGAGGGGGGCGGTTATGAGCTTATTTCGGGGGAACGGCGGCTTCGTGCCGCTAAGCTGATAAATATGGAGCAAATCCCTTGTATTGTGATTGAAGCCGATAGGGAAAGCTCCGCTATTTTAGCCGTGCTTGAAAATATACAGCGCGCCGACCTAAACTACATAGAGGAAGCATTAGCTATTAAAAGCCTGATTGACCATTTCGGGATTACACAGGAAGACTGCGCGTCCCGACTTGGTGTCGCGCAGTCCACAGTCGCCAATAAGCTTCGTCTGCTTCGGCTCACCGACGAGGAAAAAACATTAGCCCTCCGCTTCCGCTTAAATGAAAGACAAGCCCGTGCCCTGCTTAAATTACCGTCCGAAAAGCGGCTTTCCGCAATCGAAAAAATAGGCTCTCTTCAGCTTAACACTATTCAAACCGATAAGTTTATTTCTGAACAGCTTGGCGAAAAACCGGTTGAGCGTAAGAAGCCGGTTTGGGTTTTTAAACAGGTCGGGCTTTATATCAACACATTCAACAAAACCATCGAATCCATGAAAAACGCAGGTATAGACTGCGTTGCCACCCGTAATAAAACTGATGATTTCGTGGAATATATTGTAAAAATCCCCCTCAAATAAATATGTTCTTCGTGGAACAACGCCGCCCCGTACCAGAGCCTTTTTCTAATTAAAGGTTTAGTATAAGGCGGCGGTTTTTTGTTTTATAGTTAATTTACTATAATTTACTATAAATGTTCCACGAGGAACATATATAGTATTCTTTTTTTGTTAGCACACAAGTTATGGTTTTGCTCAGAATTTTGTTGACGAACATGCTTTTTTGTGCTATAATTTAATTTATTACAAAAGACATTTCTATTATCTCCTGAATGAGTGGATTTTTGAGCATAATTTTTTGTCAGACAAGGCAAATTTACGCAGTAATACTTTATGTATTACAAGAAAATTTAACGCAGTATGGCAGAAAATTTGCCAAAAATACACCATGAACGGAGTTAGTGGAATTGTTTAA
>Ga0082212_10001605_pt1 | contig 33321 bp, 28 predicted proteins | sample TergutNt197P3_FD_71548 | JGI IMG/M metagenome (GOLD analysis project Ga0082212, IMG submission 71548) | Neocapritermes taracua P3 segment gut microbial communities from Petit-Saut dam, French Guiana - Nt197 P3 | ecosystem: Host-associated > Arthropoda: Insects > Digestive system > Gut ... | reverse complement strand
GTGTCCCCAATGTTGTTGATAGGAAGGTTCGGATGTTTTTTCCCCATACGATTATGATCGGCTTGCGTCAAGCAGTTTACTTTTTTCTAACCCTTCTTTGACAACTCGTCCGTAAAAGCAGTTTTTTTCAGAAATTTTAGCAACGTAAGTTCTTTAGAGTCAATTCAGGCAGAGTTGCAAATGGTCAAAGCCGTTTGTAGTGGAAACCTACCCACTTGCGTCTCTGGTTTATTTTCCAAGACAATGAAGTCATGTATTTGAGAGTCCACAAACGCAACAAAGACGGCAAAGAGATCCGATACTGGAGTGTTGTTGAAAATCATCGTATCGGAAAAAAGCGTGTAGTGCAGAGGACGGCCCTGTATCTAGGCGAAATAAACGACAGTCAGAAAGAAGCCTGGTGGCGTGCAATTGAAGTATTGGAGCGTGGTCACGAGAAGCCGAGGAGCGTGGCACTATTTCCAGACGACAGAGCCATCCAGTCAAAAGAGCACGAAGTAGTGAACGTCTATGTAAATCGTATGAGACTGGAGCGGCCAAGGCAATGGGGGGCCTGTTGGTTGGCACTGGAATTATGGGAGCAATTGCAACTGGACAGATATTGGGCGGACAGATTGCATCCAAGCCGTGAAGGTACCAATTGGCTGAACATCCTAAAGACTCTGGTATGCAGCAGGCTTATAAAGCCGGGAAGTGAATGGAAATTGCATAGAGAGTGGTATGGCAACAGCGCAATGGGGGATTTGTTGGGTGAAGATGGTGATGCCATATCCTACCAGAACCTATATCGTTGTTTAGACAAGCTTGTTGAGCATAAAGACGGCATGTTTGTATTCCTGAAAGGCCGTTGGCAGGACATGTTTAACGCAGGGTTTGACGTGCTTTTGTATGATTTAACCAGCACATACTTTGAGTGTGACGTACCGGAGGACGGCAAGCGTAAATTTGGTTACAGCCGCGACAAGCGATCAGATTGTGTACAGGTAGTCATAGCATTGATAGTTACCCCCGAAGGTTTTCCGCTCTGTTTTGAAGTATTGGACGGTAATACAAGCGACAGGACGACATTAAGACATTTTCTAAAAAAGATAGAAGCTCAATATGGAAAAGCAAACCGGGTGTGGGTAATGGACAGAGGAATCCCAACAGAAGAAGTCTTAGAAGAGATGCGTAATCCAGAGGCATCAGTCCATTACCTGGTAGGTACCCCCAAGGCACGGTTAAATGTGTTGGAAGCCCAATTGCTGAGCCTTCCCTGGGAGGAAGTGAGAGACGAGTTAAGAGTGAAGTTGCTTAAGCAAGGAGACGAGCTGTATGTACTGGCCTGTAGCACCCCCCGCCAGTCAAAGGAGCGGGCTATGCGCCGCCGCAGGCTGAAAAAATATTGGAATCGTCTGAAAGACCTTCAGAAAATGAAACTGACACGCGACCAGCTACTGATGAAAGTCGGTGCCGCAAAGACGGAAGCAGGCGGCGTAGCCCGATTGGTAGACATCTCCCTGCCTTCGGCGCGCCAGAAAGTCACACCGGAAACCTTTCATTTCAGCATCAACAGAGAAAATCTGAAAACAGCCCGTCGACATGAAGGCCAATACCTGCTTCGTTCAAACCTTGACTGTGATGACCCATCAAAACTGTGGAAATACTACATGCAACTTGTTGAAGTAGAGCAGGCTTTCAAAACGCTCAAATCTGATATGTCGCTACGCCCTATCTACCATCAAAAGGATGAGCGAATAGAAGCGCACATATTCGTAGCATTTTTATCGTATTGCCTTCAGATAACGCTACAACAGCAACTGAAGGCGCTGGCACCAGGATTGACTGCCCGGTCTGCAATCGAAAAATTTGAGGCGGTGCAGATGGTAGATGTCTTTCTGCCAACAACAACGGGCAAAGAGCTTCGATTGCCCCGTTATACTGAGCCTTCCAAGGAACTGGCCTTGCTCCTAATGAATTTAGATATTAAATTGCCCCAGCAACCCAAACCAGTCCTCTTAGACAGGCGCAAAACCCAGGAGGCAGAGTTGGTTTTGTAGTGGAAACCTTTCATTACTCTGTCTAGTGTTTTCAATAACTTACGTACTCTGCTACCCCCCAGTTGTCAAAGTCGGGCTAAAAGGGCATCTTGGAAACTTCAGTTTAATAAATATAGCTTTCAAGTAAGGTACTTGTTGAAATGGCTTCAGAAAAAGAGATAATGAGCAAATGGAGGCACAATAATAGCGTGGTTATACAACCGATAGTATTAGACTGATATGGATGGGATTGTTATACACTCCTAAACTGTTTGCAAGGCGATAAATTGATTTTTGGAGGACTTTCAACATTGGTTGAACTTAAGTGTATCTTGCTGGCACGGCAAGGCCCTGCTGATGATGCTGGGATAATACAAGACCACCTATTGGAATTAGAAGAGCTGGCGCGCTCATGCAACATGCTACCTGTCGGCAACCATAGGCTACGCAGGACACTCATTGACCCCAGAACCTATTATGGTAGCGGACAATTGCGGGCAGTGCTGGATGATGCAAGGAATCTTGGGGCATCGCACTTGATTTGTGATGATGAATTGTCCGGAGGTCAGGTAAGAAATATCGAAAAAATTACTGGCTTGGTTGCAATGGATCGCACAGGTCTGATTTTAACAATATTTGAGCAACGCGCCCAAACGAGGGAGGCTAGGGCACAGGTTGAGCTTGCTCGATATGAGTACGAATTGCCTCGCCTGAAGGGGGCTTGGACACATCTGGAAAGACAGGTGGGCGGAGTGGGCATCAGGGGAGGGCCAGGCGAAAAGCAAATCGAAGTGGATCGAAGAATGACTAGGTTGAGGATAAAACAACTAAAACAGGAATTGGAACACTTAGAGCGAATACACCAAACCCAGCGGGGGGGTAGGTTGCCAGACTTGCCCAGAGTTTCCCTTGTTGGATATACCAATGCTGGAAAGACAACACTCCTCCGTGCCTTAACTGGAGAGGGCGAGCCGAAAAATATGCTCTTTGCCACCCTTGATACAACTACCCGAAAGGCTTGGCTGGGAAACGATGAATCCACTGGAATGCCAAAACATGCACTTATATCCGACACAGTTGGCTTTATCAGGAAATTGCCCCATCAATTAGTTGCGGCCTTTAGGTCTACGCTTGGAGAGGTCAGGGCGGCCAACGCTCTATTAGTAGTCACGGATGCCGCCCATCCTGAGTTGGACGAGCACCTAAAGGTGGTGGGAGCAACTCTTAAAGAAATAGGATGCAGGGATCATCCCCGCCTACTGGTACTCAACCAAGCGGACCGCCTAACCCGTCCGAAACGCCTAGACTTGCAACGACGCTATCCAAATGCGGCGATAATTTCTGCTCTAGACAAAACAAGTGTCGATGAAGTCAGAAGCTGGCTGACGGAATTGATCCCTGGCCCTCCTAAACCCAGAGAGCTTGAGTGGTGGGAGTTGTAAAAAAAAAGGAATAAAATTTGGGGAAGATGCGACTCATTCTTCCTCAGTCCCTTGCTTAGATTTGTTTTTGTTGATATGCCTAGCTATTTGGCGGAGGGCTTCAGGAGGCGAAGGCAGGAGGCCAATATCCAATTCTTTAATTCTGTCACACAAAACTCCCCAAGCCCTTGCCTGCTTTGGCAGACGCTCGGTTTGTATGACCTCCCAGCCTTGGGCATAAGAAACAAAGGGAGGCATCACCAATGCAAAGCCCGTATACAAAAAAGCCGGGTAACGTAGCCAACCTTCTTCGTTCCGAGTATCAGGAGTAGGCAAAGCAAATAATGGATGCACCCCGCCATTAATCCAATATCCCGATGGTGATTCGTACCTGGGATAAACAAAAATCCTACGGCGGTGCATCAGTGAATAAGGCTCAACCTTGTGGTGCTCAACGGGAGTTATCCCAATAGCTTCCATAGAAGGCCCTTCCAATCGCTCGGAATGACTAACTACTTGGACGATCTGACGACCATTGGCTTTCAACTTGCCGAAGAGGGTATGAAGTTCTTCCGCCTCATCCTCATCCAAATTGCCTTGGTTTGGCTTAATATCTCCCAAAAGCACAATGGCCTTTGGCTTATAGTCTTTTAAGAGGCTCAGTAACCTCTCCCAGAGGTCATGGTGTTGGCTATTGAGCAACATGTCTGTTTTTCGGCGGCGCACCGCACCATTGCCCAAAAAAAGGTCTGAAATGACCAGAGTATCCTGTTCGGCGATGAAAACTGCTCGCCGAGAATCCAGAATCAAACCTTCAAATTGCACCTGCATATGGCAACTATAGCAGTAGTCTTGGGGCAATTGCTAGTATTCTATAGCAGTTCGACTTTTTTAGTCGAACTACTATGCCAGGCTTTGCCAGCTATAAGCGGACAATGAAGGCGCAAATAGATGTATTGGAGGATGATGAATGTGGTCAGCGTTGCTTGAAATACTTGCTGGGATAGTAACCGGCTCTGCCGGAGGACTATGCTCCGGGTTGCTGGGGGTAGGGGGGGGGTTTGTTATGATTCCCCTACTTGCCCTATTGCTCGGATTTGACCAGCATCGTGCTCAGGGTGCAACACTGGCCATAATGGCCATGCCCATTGGCCTACCGGGTATTTTTCAATATCGAAAGAAAAACCTCAGCTGGAATCTTAGAATAGTGGCAACTGTAGCAGGTGGATTTGTATGTGGAGTTTCCATTGGCTCGCTGATTGCCAACCAAATTCCTCAAATACCCCTGAGGATAGGCTTTACCACCTTTCTACTTTGCATAGCCGTCTATGGCTGGTTCAGGAAGGAGCATGTCATATCAGACGCAAGTCTCCCAGAGGCCAAATCAAACTTACTCCCAGCCATAGCCATTGGGGTGATTGGGGGTATGACTTCCGGTCTCACTGGCCTTGGTGGCGCAGTAGTGATGATTCCACTGCTCATATTTTGGTTCCGCATGACCCAACACCAAGCTCAATTTACAAGTTTGTTGATCCTCTTTCTGCCTATCGGTTTGCCAGGAGTTATTATCTATTACAAAATCCAAGGGGGGTTGCCCTGGTGGGCAATAGGGGGTGCCGTGCTCGGCTTCGACCTAGGTTCCTACTTCGGTGCAAAAGTCGCTACGGGTTTATCGGGAGTAAAGCTAAAGAAATTTAACTCCCTAGTGCTATTAGTACTAGCAGGGGTTATGGTATGGAAGATTTTTAATAGATAATACCAATGTGCAATCAGGGGATTGCATGTTATAGTGGCCAGTGGCAAGTGCCGAGTGGCTAGAATAAATTTGGCATAACTAGTGACTATTTTCTATCGCTTCAAGAAGCCGTATTCATACACCTTAGGCTCGATCTTTCTGCCGAGGGCTTTTAGGGCATCCCTTAGTTTTGAATCGAGCAAATTGAAATTTTCGTCTTCGCTTTTGGCATTCATCCTGCCCTTTTCATTGCGTCCCTTGAAATGCTCTCGGATGTCATACAGGCTTGCATTTACGTTGACATTAGGCTGGGCGTGGTAATACTTCCACAACTCTCTGCCCGCGTCAAACACAGTTTTGGCACTCGCTGAAAATTCCAAAGGAGCGTTAGGTTTTTTGGTTCCTTGTAATGATCCTGGCACCATTGCTTCCTCATGATCAGGTTTGATTTTTCCCGCGATGAAGTCAGTCATAAAACTGCTGTCAAACTTTGTTCGGGCATTGACTTCATTTTCAGTGAAGGGTATCCAAAAGTTTATGCCTTCTTTGGTTTGTATGTTGTTGTTAAACAAAGTATAGGAAAGGCAATCGTTCTGGAATAGACAGTCGGTTTGCCAGCCATTGTTAGGGTAGAGGAACTGGTCACGATCATTTAGCCATGTTGGTTCTATGCAATGTCTAACTGAATAGTATATGGAAACTTCAATTAGGTTTTTATCAGTGACCCAGCTACCCCTTGGAGAGGCCATTTGATTTTTATGATTCATAATAAAATTGACATTGGTTTGCTGAAAATCATTTCCCAAACATGCCATAAACCCGATATTATTTTCATGTTCTCGATTTCTAGTAGTTATTATCCATTCGTTGATGAATTGTAAATTATCGTAACAATGAAATGCCTTTTTTTTAAGATATGTCCCATTTTCATCATAAACATCTGCAATAGCTTCATAAAAAGAATCTTTATATGCAGTATCCCAGATTTGAAATCCTATGGGAAATTTTCCTTTAACATTATCGAATGTGTGCGCTGGTACAACAAATAATGATTTCAATTTAGACTTATAGAACAGCCGAAAAGTGTTGAAATGAGGCGCATTAAGGGATTTCAATGTAGAAAATGTTCCAATTATACAATTTGGTATCTCAAAATATATCCTTGTTAGAAATTGAATAAACATTTCCCTGTTAGCACAATTTCCCATCTGAATACTGTATCTAATATTAGTTTTCGTTTGATGGAGCCCTGCTTTATGCTTTTCACCCTTTGACATAGTTTCTGCATATGGCGGGTTGATGTAGATAACCAGCCTCTTCCGCTTTTCTGTGTCGTTGATTATTTTCTGCAACTGCAAGGGCAATTTTGAAAACTCATCATTCAAAAAGTCAAACTGGAAAATGTGATCTTTAAGCAGGTTTGCCCCGTTATCTATACGGTCTTTCATTACATCCACGTCAGCTTGGTCAAGCGTGGATGCCCAAATGTTGTACTTGTTGGTAAGTCCAGCAAGCAAGTTGCCTGTCCCTGCGGCACAGTCCCAGATGTAGTATTCATCCTGCCAGTCGGCTCCAAGCGCATCGGCTAAATATTTTTGCGATAGCTCTACCCATATTTTGGGGGTGAAAAATGAGCCTTTGCGCTCCCTTATGTCTTGGGGCACGAGTAGGTCTCGCCTTTCAATTATGTAATCCCAGTATTCCTCTGCTGGAGGGCGTTCATACTTTACCCAAAATTGGCTGTGTGCTTTTTGGCCGTCATTAAATTCAGCCGTTTTTGCTGATTCTAGCCCCAAGGCATCTAACTGGCGGTCGAGTCTGTATCTGTCTGTTTGGAGGATTACAAACAGCTTTTCTTTCAGTGTCTGGTTCTCGCTTGAAAGCAGGTCGGCCAGATAAAAGTCTGCGTCAATGATGCCGGCTTTTTTTGCTTCGCCCCAGTTGATCTTGATTGTTGGCCGTACTGCCTCGCACCACTTGCTATAGATTGAAATGAAATTGTTTTTGTCGATACTGATCTTTGTGGTTTCAGTGTTTACTCCAAAGTTGCTTTTGATGTAGTCACCAAGCTCATTTGCATCTTTGTGAAAATCAAAAACAATGCCTATGATATTTTTGATCTGCTCGTAAACTAACTTAAACTCAGGTGTTTTGTGGTTTGATGGGGTGACTTTCCAGTTGAAGTCACTCTGGTAAAAAATGTGCTGGATTTCGTTGTACTGGACAAAAGCAATTTTTTCTGAATCGAAGCAGGCAAGAAATTTAGGGGGTAGATATTTGTCAAACGTCCTTGCTTTGCCTATGGTGAGTACAAGCTGTGCCAGCATTGCATGTATGTCTGTCGGGGATGCTTTGGCCTCTCCCCAAAGCAAATAGTTCTCCCCGGTTTTTACGGTAAAGTCAATTTTGTCCAGTACGTCCGTGCAGTCAAATCGCTTGAAAAAGTCGCGGGCAACTTTGTTTTTTAGCGATTCTTCGTTTGGGCAGTCAGTGTATTTTATACTGGGCTTTTCTGCTGTCAAAAATCACCTCTCAACATTGCGAGTTATTTAAGTCGTTTACTTGCAGAAAGCGTTGTTTGTTACAAGTCAAACGGCTATATCATACTCTTCCCAGCAACCTGAGTAGCCCATCAAGTATGGTAAGGGGATGCGGGGGGCAACCGGGGATGTATAGGTCTGCATTGAGTTTGTGGCCATCGCAACCGCCACGTTGTTCGGGGTGGTCAGCATAAATGCCACCGCTGATTGCACATGTGCCTAGGGCAATAATTAGTTTGGGGTCTGGTGTAGCGGCTATGGTTTTTTTAAGAGCCAACTGCATATTTTGCGTGATTGGCCCTATTATCAAGATTGCATCTGCATGTCTGGGGCTGGTGACGAAGTCGATGCCAAACCGGTTGATGTCCCATGCGAGGGTTTGGAGTACGTTCAGGTCTACTTCGCACCCATTGCATCCTCCTGCAGAAACAACGCGAATGCTAAAACTTTTTGAAAACAGTTTGTGCAAGTTGCCTTCTAGTGGCTCTGCTAACCCAAAATGGTGATCAGGCTTGAGTTTAAGGTTGTTTCTTTCCCGTGTTGCTAGTCGGTGATCCCGACTAAAGTCTATGGCATGTGTTGGGCAGACATCCATACATGCCGAACAGAATAGACACTTGCCTAAATCAAAGGTGATGCCCTTTCTTTTTGAGATTGCTTTAGTTGGGCACGCAGTCATACACTTGCCACAACCCTTTGTGCATAAATCGGAAATAAACCTCGGAAGCCCCCTAAATCTAAGAGGCAATTCAGGGGTCTCCACGGAGTATTTATTAGTGTGGTAGCCCTGACGAAGCCTTGAGAGGAGGATGTTTAGCATTTATAACTCTAGAGGTCAAATCCGCAGTAGGAGAGATTAAAGCTCTTATTGCAGAGGGGGAAGTCTGAAATATTTTCACCCTGCATTGCCAGGGCGAGTCCCTGCCAGTTAAAGAAGGAGGGGTCGACAATTTTGTATCGCTCAAAATGGCCATTAGTATCTGTTATCGCCAGATGAAAAATCATGCCCCTCCAGCCTTCAACTGCACTAATTGCAAGCGAGTTTGGAGCAAGTTTTGGTAGATATTCAGTTTCTGGTGCTACTGTAGACGATTCCATGTTTTGAATTGCATTTAACGCAGAACGGACAAATCGGATAGATGTTTTTATCTCTGTGGCTCTGATTTTTGCACGTGCATAAATATCACCGGAGTCCTCTAGTGCTACAGGCAACGGAATAATATCGTAGGGGGCGAGTGGAAAATCACGCCTAGCGTCTATGTCTACTCCCGAGGCTCTGGCCGCGGGGCCTACCATTCCGAGTTCCAAAGCATTTTCTTTTGAAACGATTCCAACACCCTCGAGACGGGATGCGACAGAGGATGTATTCCATAGCAACTCAATAGATTCAAGAAGATCGACTTCCACTTCAGATAACTGTTTAAGCATTTTTTGTGAGTACTCAGGATGGATGTCAAAATTTGCCCGGCCAAGGGAAAGCAAGTCTCTCCCAAGTCTGCTACCGCATATCTCCGCTGTGAGGTTAAGAAAATCGCCCCTCAATCTTCCGCAATAGGCAGATGTAGGTTGAAAGCCCGCATCTTGAGCCAATGCCCCCAAATCGCCTACATGGTTGGCGAGGCGTTCTAATTCTAGTGCCAAGGCCCGGATCACAGAAGAGCGGTCAGAGATCTGAAATCCTGCTAGAGCTTCCAACAGGTTTAGATAAGCCCAACTATGTCCAATTGTTGCATCACCCGAAACAGTCTCCATCATCTTCAATGACAGCTGGTGGGGCCCCCCTACTAGAGCACGCTCTATTCCTCGATGCTGATACCCAAGGACTATTTCCAGATGGAAGACTTGTTCGCCGTTGCATTGAAAACGAAAGTGGCCTGGTTCGATGATGCCTGCATGTACAGGGCCTACAGCAACCTCGTGGATTTCATCGCCAAAAATATTATAGAAGTCCTGCGCGCCTGGGTCGCCCAATGTCCAAGGGAGGCTATATTGATCAGATGTCCATTGCTTATGAAAACGCAGAGGTTTTAACCAAGGATGGCCAATTGGCTGGAGACCCCATTGCTCAGCAATTTCTCGCTCAAACAGGTTCGCTTGGAGAAATCTGGTTGTCAGGGATGGAAATGTCTCAGGAAAAATGCTTTGGAAAACTTTAAACGATTTTGAAGTCTGATCTGCCATGACAGCAAATGCACGTTGTCCTTGGTCAGATGTGAGGCATACCAATTTGTTGTTATCTTTTGCCGAATCTAAAATTGCCTGCTGAAAAATTTCAAAATCTAGTACAGGTATTTCCTCAAGGGGATGGACTGACCCATTTAGAGCCACCAGATGATTTTTGCTCATGGCGTTCTCACTATTTGGGTGGCTTGTTCAAGCATGTTTGAAAGCGACTGTGGCATCCAAATCCCCACCAAAAGTGCAATTGCTAGGGCTACTACTATGGGACCGACAGTACCGATGGAATCCCTGTAGATAACTTCTTTGCTGAATACTCTCTCATCGCCTAGAACCGCGGTCAAAACGAGTTTGCTGGAAACCAAAAAAATCATTGCCAGAAATATCAGTAATAGCCCACCCACCCACATTCTGCCGGAAGCAAATGCTATTGAAGCCAACTGATACATACCCATAAAAGGACTAAAAGGTGGGCAACAGGTAGACGCAAAAAACCCAATGAGAAAAGTCCATCCCGTCCAAGGTAAAAAGTTTATTACACCACTAACTTCCGGAACTGTACGATTGTTGAACGCCCTATGAATATTGCCTGCTCCCAAAAAAAGAGACACCTTTACCAAAGCATAAGCACCTACCAAAAACAGGGTGGCTTTAATAGCATCTCCTCCAATACCCAATCCTATAGCCAAAATACCTGCTTGTTCAACTCCGCTATAAGCCAGTAAACGCTTCAAATCTGCTTGACGCACCATGAAAACAAATGCCCAAAACATGCTAAATAGACCCATTACTACAAGTATGTCTCTGGCAAATTCCCCTTCTCCGGCGGCATTCAAAATGGCAAGCATACGGGCCAGGGCAAGGAAGGCGCAGGTGGTAACACCGGCTCCTAGTACTGCGCCAACAATCCCAGGAGTTTCGCTATAGGTATCTGGTTTCCAAGTATGAAGAGGAGCCAGCCCCATCTTTGTGCCATAGCCAACTAATAATAGGACAAAACCAGCCTTCAGCCATTGCCCTGGAAAAGAGTTGGCAATCTCTGCTATGCGGTCAAAGTATAGTGGCCCACTCATGCCCCCCAAATCAGCCGCGTAGGCAATAAAAAATGTGCCCAGTAGTGCCAGTGCCATGCCTACACTACATATCATTAAGTATTTCCATGTTGCCTCAAGACTGCGCCGGTTGTAAGTATAATAAATAAGCGGGGTTGTCATTAGGGTCATTGCCTCCATGCCTACCCATAGAACACCCGGGTGGCGGCTGGTTGCTACCAGGCTTGCCATTGAAATAAAGCCGAGCAAGGAGACGCAAAAAATCCTGAAGTTGCGATCCGGACGAAGAGCTAGATAGGCTGGAGCATAAAAGGAAACGATGGCGAATACAGCACTAACAATAAACAGAACCCATCCACCAAGGGGGTCTAGCCTAAACCAAGCGTCAGGATTGAGTTGAAATACTCCGGTCAGGCTTGCAATAACAAACAAAAAATGAATTATGCCTACAACGGGTAGTACCCTTGCTCTGTTCATTCCTGGCTTCATGTACCACACAACTGGTGTAGCCATTAGTGGAAGTATGATTAATGCGATACTCATCCTATTCCTTTAGGTCTGACATTCGCTTGGTATCTTGCGAATCAAAGGCTTGCTGGATGTGGTTGATTACTATACCCATGATGAATATGCCAACCACCAAGTCGAGCAAGACGCCAGTTTCAACCAATAATGGCATGTTTTTTACCAATAGGAGGCTAAACAGGAATACTCCATTTTCTAATACTAGATAGCCTACGACTTGTAATAAGGCTCTTCTGCGAGTGATCAGGAGGAGAAATCCTGTGAATAGGGTTGCCAACGAGGCAGGAATAAAAAGTGTCCCCAGCATACCCACCTGAAGGGGTAGCTTACGAGCGAGCAAAAATGCAAGGAAAGTGCTACCTGCTAGCAGTATCAATGAAAGGGTGTAGCCGACATATGGTGTCGGACTTTTAGCTTCCTTAGTTCGGCTGAGAGCTTGAGCCAATAGCCAGGGTATTACTGCACCCTTTATCGCAACGGTAGAACCTGCCATCAATAATACATGGATGTGCCATTCATCATGCAATAACAGTAGTATCAAACCGAGGATCATGCCCTGTAGAGCTACGCGGCGCACAAGTTGTACTGCCCTGCCGGTAGCAACCAGCAAAAAATTCATCAAGATGACAGCGGCGAGCAGAAGGTTGATGGACATTTATTATTTAGGCTCCAAGAAAAGCAACAAAAAGCCAAAAGTGCAGGCCAAAATAGCCGCCACAAGTAGCTGAGGTACGCGAATGAGCCTCATCCGGGCTAGGACTGACTCAAGTAAACCAATAAATAGTGCCAGCAATGCAAGTCCACCAAAATAGGCAGGCCAATCAAGCCACCATACAGACTTGATTGGGAGGCAGATCCTTACGAGAAGGGTGCCAGTAACCAACAGTTTAAGAGATGCTCCATAGATAGCAAAGGCTCGAAGTGGGCCACTGTGGTCTAGTAACATAACTTCATGAACCATAGCCAGTTCAAGATGGCCAGCAGGATCATCAAAGGGTATGCGAGAATTTTCTACAAGAAAAACAATCGACCAGCCTGCCAGCACTAAAATAAAAGGACCGCTTGCATTCCCCCATGTTGACCCCACCGCAAAAAATGCAGGTCCCAATGATGTATGCCCAGAAAAGAAGGCTATAGCTCCCATACCTAAAAACAGAGCCGGCTCTGCAAGAGCCGACCAGGTGGCATCCCTTGCGGCACCGAGGCCTTCAAACGAATTACCGGTGTCTAGAGAGGCTAGTACTGACATAAATCTTGACATTCCGAGGAGGTAAGCGACAAAGATCATGTCGCCACTAAAGCCAAAAGGAGATTCCGTCCCTCCCATTGGTATTACCATTGATATACCCAAACCTGTGACAACAAGTGCTATTGGCCCAGCCAGAAAGGCCCAAGTTGTGGTCATGCTCAGGACGATTTGCTTTTTCAGTAGTTTGGCAATATTTCTGTAAGACTGGATCAGTGGAGGCCCTTTTCGTCCAGCTACCAGTGCCTTTACTTTTGCAATAATCCCAAACAAAAAAGGCGGCACGAAAATAGCCACTGCTAGGTGTGCAAGTAGCAGAGCAAGGAATGGGAGTTCGGCGGTTAGCATTTAGGCAAGCGTCCAAGCAAGTAGTGCCAGAAGCGTTATAACTATGTAAAGCAGGTATATTGGTAGTAGACCCCCTTGGGCAATTCGTAGTCTTGCCAGCAACCCCGCTGAGCCTCGAAAGGCGGGATTTAAGCCATTATGAAGCATCATGTCGTGTGATTCTGTACTGAATTGAGATGGCGCAGGGAATACACCTTTGGTATTTGGAGGTGCTTTCTTGTGTAGCAATACTACAGAAAAGAGATCGCGCAGGATTTGAGCAAAACTTGAGGCGGTGTACTGAATCCGCGGGGAGTTTTTTGCATATCCGCAGTCCCATGTAGGTTGATGACGAATAACTGTTTTCTTAACCCTCCACCAGAGGAATGCACCTAAAAACACTAAAAGGCAAGTCAAAAACCACAGCTGTCCGATTGGAACAATATTCAAGAAAAAAGGAAAAGGGTTCATCGTTGTATTGGTTTGGTCGTACAGATTCAAAACCGGCTGAAGGGTTGGCGGAAGAATCATTGGCAAAATACTAATAGCAACGGCAAACAACACAAGAATCAACATTGGTCTTTTCATTAATGTGGGTATTGATGTTTTTTTTGGCCTGAAATACCTAGACTCACCTAAAAAGGCTATGCCAAATGTCCTCGCGAAAGCTATGACTGAAAGGCTACCTGCAAAAATCACTGCAGACATGGCTATTGCAGACCATATCCATCCAGAGTTTGTAAATCCTTCAAAGGCACCCAACAAGATAATCCATTTACCCACAAAACCAAATAAGGGCGGTAATCCACATATGCAAACCGCTCCTAGAAAAAAGGAAAAGGCAAGGCGTGGTTGTTGCTTTGCCAAGCCACCTAACAGTTCCAGATTTCTGGAACCAGTTATGCGAAGGATCGATCCAGCAGTCAAAAACAAGAGAGGTTTTATGATGCAGTGGTTTAGAACATGAACAAGCCCACCGGCAATCCCCAGAGCCATTAATACAGGTTGGTTTAGTGACTTTCCGGCGAATGCTATGGACAGGGCTATGGCAACAACACCCATGTTTTCTACGGTGCTAAAAGCCAAAAAACGAGTATAGTCCTTTTGAACAACAGAATTAATTGCTCCAAGCAACGCAGACAGAACTCCCAGCAATAATATACAGCCCGCCCACCACAGAGGGGGGTCTGGTACCCACATTAAGAGCCTGAAAAATCCAAACAGGCCAATTTTTACTACCAAGCCAGATGAAAATGCCGCTACTTGGCATGGTGCAATTCCATGAGCCTCTGGTAGCCAAAAATGAAAAGGGCTAATACCAGATTTAATTGCAAATCCAATTGTGAATAACAAAAAACATGCCTTCCCGGCTCCGGTATGAGCCCATCCGACGGGCAAAGTTGCAAAAAATCCTCCCCCATTTGCAGTCGCCATCAAGCAAAATGCGGCAATCAAACACATTACGCTCGCATGACTAGAGGCAAGATATATCCAACCAGCATGTCTAGCTTTATCCGAGGTATCACCTGCGATGATCAATAAAAAGCCAAAAATGGCGACCAATTCCCATGCGAGTACAAAAAATATCGCGTGGGCGGCAACTGGAATTATCAGTAGTGAAGCAGTGGCAAACCCCAATAATAAACGGTATCTTTGGGCTAGGAGTGGGTTGGTTTTTCCCCAATGTCCCTCACCATATACCATCAAAATCGGAGGAAGCAACGACATCGGGAGGAGAAACCATGCGGCTATGGCATCCATTTGCAGAGCAAAACTACCCTCTGGCAGAAAATATGGCAGGTTTACAAACCAAGTGTTTTCCAGCATGGCAGAAACCGAGCAACCGAAAATGATCCCGCAACCAGAAATTAGCAAAATAGCCGAAGGTCTGAATTGTCGTATTACTCCAGAGACTACAACTAGCACTAGAGCAAACAGAAAACATGCTGGTGCCAGAAAATACATCATTCCACCTAAAAACTACTCATCTTACCAAAAAATGCTGTAGAGAAAAAATAAAGGCCAAACTGCCGGTTTGAGAATTTCGCAAAAGTTCTAAACATCGATCTCCATATTATAGCTGTTTTCTCTTTTATGGTCAGTTTACAGCAGGCAAATCTTGGCATAGCAGTTTGCCTGTAAAGGGTTGAACTGTTATAGCCATGTCTCAAAATTGTTGAAACATTCCCTTTTGTTGTATTACGATATACATCATATAACGAGGTAACAATGGGAGCCATTTTTTCTACCCACCTGGCCTTGGCCATAGGCTTTGCCTTACTCAGCCCCGACCCACCCTTACCCGGCCTGTCTGTTCCAATCACAGAAATCGACTTTGGTACGGTAGCATCCTCACAGACCCTATCCCATAAATTCGCAATCAAAAACGAAGGCCCTGACATCATAAGCATAGCCTATGCACACAGATCATGTGGTTGCGTATCGGCAGAACTGGATAGCGATGCCATAGCCCCCCAAGATACAACATATCTAAACGTACTCCTAGACCCATCGGGCTATCGTGGCCACGTACGCAATACCGTTGACATAGGATTCAAAAACGGAACCGGCAGTAGCAGGAACGTCAGATTTAGCATCAGGGCATTTGTCCAAGACCCAATAACCTTTAGTCAACCACTGATTAGTTACAACGACATAGATAATAAAGCCGACAATCCAAAGGGCTATTACCAGAGCCACCCCATAGTTCTGACACCGGTATCTAAAGACATTTCCTTTAGTCCAGTTGCATCCGTCCCGGACAATTACAACCTGTACTTCCTGCCAGTCGTAGAAAATCTCAGCGATGGCTATACCCTCAGCGTATTCTTTTTCCCAAAACAGCTATTGGAAAACTTACAGGAGCGCAAAGGGGAATTCAACCTCAAGGTTTTTACAGACGATACCAAGAGCCTGTTCGTCAACCTCCCAATCCAATGGAGCATTAAGTCCAGTTTTAGCATAACCCCCGAAAATCCAATCTTTATTGACAATGTTCCACAAGACCATGAATACCTGTCGATTGCAAGCGTTGATGCCAGCCCTTTTGAAATAACAGAAATTACATTTTTAGGCAGTGCAGTTGGAAAAGAAAACCTTGAGAATAACAGCGAGCAGAGTATCTATCGTCTACAGCTAAGCGGTCTGACGGCTCTAATGGGTAAAATCGACAGTTCAGTCAGATCCGAGTTGGTCATAGTCACAAACAGTTCAAAGGAGCCAATTATCAAAGTGCAAGTTACAAAGCTATATACAAGGATGACCGATTGATTACAAAAAAGGTTGTCCATAGAGTTGTAGCACGAGGCCCGCCTCGGTGGCCACACAAGCGGAAAGTGGTGTGATTTTTATTTTTGTATATTTTCCATTCTGTCAGGAGAAAAAAACATGAAGTGGTTAAAATCTCTTTTCTTTGGCACTCTGATCTTTGCAGTTGCAAACCTGTTTACCCCCACCCTGACGGCTAAGCAGGCTGATGATAATTGTGAACATTTTTTTACTTTGTCTGGCCCCTACATTTGTTATCTGGTTGGTAAGTGTTACTTTGCTCACATGAACGATTGGGAAGCAAATGTCGATGAGGGCATTTCTGTAATGTTTGTCGGACCATTCTCGTTTGATCAATACTATTGTGTGTATTACTGTATATATCATGGGTAACAGTGACTAATTTCCTGAAATTGGATGCCAGTCTATTTGGCAAAACTGTTGCGTAAGCATACAACAACCCAGCCCGGGCCCCAATGGGGGGTCTCGGGCGATTCTCAGAGGCAATAACTATGTTCAACCGGTTGATTGAATGTATTCTTATTTCCACATTCTGTGGAGTGGTGCTATTGGCACAGAGTTCTCGGGCTCAGGAGAAGTCAACGGCCAGTGAAACGGTTACGATACAGGGGAAAGAGCTATATCTCCCCCATGTACCTTCCTCTGTTGATCAGGCCAAAAAAGAATACAGGGCAATCAACAGGTATTTAAGGGAAACCTTGGGTGAACTAGAGCAGGAACTAAGCGACCTGTATATGGGTGTTACAGCGAGAGATTTTTACGGAATGATAGTTCTTCCAAAAGCAAAAGCAGAGACCCCCGAAGCCCAGTTTATGGCATCAATTCTGAGTGACGAGAGCATAGACTTGCAAATAAAAGAGCTAGTAGACATCTGGAACGGCTGGCAGATGGCGATAGTTGCGAGAGGTGCCGCAAAGCTGGTAGATTATGACGAAAGCCAGGAACCGCCCCCTGCCACAGAACTGTCCGAAGTCATTAAGATGGAGGCAGGAAGGGTGGTAAAGCGCACTGCTAGGGCTATTCAAGCGGCCTTGGACGGGAGAAGTGTAAGACCACCGACATGGGATCCCGCATCGCTCATTAGAATGTATACGCTACGTGGAAACCAACAGCAGATAGCAATTATCTCCAACGAGCTGGTGCCTAACTTTGCACAGGTTTGGGATTCCTATACCGAATACTTCAACGATCGGCTCCTGGCCTTCAGTGATGTGTTGGAGAGCAAAATAGTCATAGAGGATGATGATATAAACCGCCTGTATAAAAAAACATATATAGTGCTTCTGGAGCAACTGAGGACATCCCTATGGATATGCCGACACGTTTGGAACAGGATGGCAGTTAAGGATGCGGTATTGCCTCGCTTGGAAAGGTTAGGCCCCTATCTGACGAGGTTGCCGGACATAGAAGAGTTCGGCGAGCTAAGAGAGACTGACAAGTATGCAATTGCCCTAACCGATGTGATCAACAAGGAATCCGCCAGACAAAAAGGCCCAAAGCTGGTGCCTATCAGGGAAGCCACGCCGATTTATACCCCTAAAGAAGACGAACTTCTTGAGCCTGTAACCGCGACGGTGAGGATTGGCATTGATATGGATGGTAGCGTTTACGAAGCCGAATATATATCAGGGCCTAGCTATCTTAAGGATATATGTTTGCACGCGGCGAAGCTAATGGTTTATATGCCTCTTAATAAAACGGGCTTTAAGTCAAAACAACATGCAGTCGTCGTTTATGATTTTTAATAAGCAGTGGCTGACTTGGAGAAACTATGCACAACCTGATGATCCTGGCCTTGATTATAGCCCTGCCCATGTGCGCTCAACAAAACAAAATAAACTTTGAGGTGCATGCAGTAGGCTTTCCCAAAAATTGCATTTTGAACCTGGAGATGAAGTTGAGTCACCAAGTTGTTGACTACCAGCGGATGAGGACGGAGGGAAGGAAAACTCCTTTGAAGAAAGATTTTTTGATGGAGCAAAATTCTGTCGAAAAGCATAGTTGGAAAATTTCTTTTGACGATGACGGCAGAGCAGTTTTCGACGGTTCTTCACAGGCTGTATCCTTTTCTTTTTCGAAACCAATCAGCGAATTGAGCAACGCAATAGGAGTAATCAGAACTGCGGGTAGCTTAGAAGTCGCCGTTGGTGGCAAGAAGGGTGACGGTTCAGTACCTATGCCCCGGTTCTCAAGGGTCAGCGAGCCGAGTAAGACATATGTTCTGTTTATAAAAAACCACAGCAGAGACGGCAAAATCGAAGTTAGTCAGTTGTTTTTGACCAAGGAAGAGTTGCCGAACGCACTCGCAGGCAAGCCAATAAAAAACCACCAGATTGGCATCCCAATCCCGCCCCGTTAGGGTTCAATGTGCAATCCCCAGATTGCACATTGGTATAAATTATCGTCAATTATTAAAAAAGTATTGTTGAAATTACATTATTGCCGATTAATATAATAGTAGTCAGGATGGGTGTAATGTTGATAACAGAAAGCCGTGCCACAGCCACAAATAGAGACACAATGGCCGTTATTCTTGCAGGCGGCAGAGGGACTAGGCTGATGGATCTGACATCAGACCTTGCAAAACCGGGGTTAGACTTTGGCGGAAAGTACAAGGTGATCGATTTTACGCTTTCCAATTGTGTTAATTCAGGGTTCCGCCAAATTGCAATTCTCACCCAATACAACAGTCATAGTCTGCTTCAGCATATACAATCTGCATGGACATTTCTCCCTGGAAAGTTAGGAGAATTTGTCCATGTGTATCCTGCTCAACAAAACGAAACAAGTGACGCTTGGTATATTGGGACTGCAGATGCTGTTTATCAAAATCTAGACAATATTCATGCCGTACGTCCTAAAATGGTACTGGTTTTGGCGGGTGATCACATTTATCGGATGAACTATAGTCTATTCATGCAGGATCATCTGGAGGCAAATGCTGACTTGACCATTGCCTGTCTGGAAGTGCATAAAAGCATGGCTCACCAATTTGGAGTTGCCCAAGTAGATACAGAGGGGCGGATTATTGCTTTTGTTGAAAAGCCAACCGACCCGCCAACCATCCCCGGAAAACCGGATACCTGTCTGGTAAGCATGGGTATTTATATTTTTAAGGCAGATTTCTTGTACTCTCAGTTGACTTCGGATGCAGTTAATCAAAAATCCAGTCACGATTTCGGTAAGGACATCATTCCAGAAGCAGTGTTAAACCACCGAGTCTTTGCACATAGCTTCAAAAAAAGCTCTATCCAAGAGCCAAACAAGCCGGAGCCATATTGGAGAGATGTAGGAACAGTAGACGCATATTGGGAAGCCAGCATTGACCTGACGTGGGTAGAGCCAACACTAAACCTTTATGACCAGTCGTGGCCAATCTTTACATTCCATGAACAACTGCCCCCAGCCAAGTTTGTGCATAGCGATCCCGGGCGGCAGGGCATGGCAATAGCAAGCCTTATTTCAAGCGGGTGCATTATTTCTGGTGCCCATGTCCATCAAAGCCTTTTATCGAATAATGTCAGGGTGCACAGCCACGCATTTTTGGGAGAGTCTGTGGTGCTACCAGAAGCTGATATTGGAGAACGAGCTTTCCTAAGAAAATGTATTGTCGATAGGGGTTGCCACATACCTGCAGGACTGGTAGCAGGCCAAAATCCTGATGAAGACGTAAGACGTTTTTACCGGACACAGAATGGAGTGACGCTAATATCCCAAAGAATGCTTGATCGGCTGTAGAAAAACATATGAAAGTCCTCCACGCCGCCGCCGAGTTATTTCCCCACGTCAAGGTTGGTGGGCTTGCTGATGTGATGGGAGCACTACCGCTTGCTCTTCGCAAAGAAGGCATTGATGTTCGTTTGCTACTCCCTGCCTATCCCGCATTATTAAAAGTTGCCAAAGTCTTTAGTGTAGAAGAGAATTTTCCAGACCTCATGGGGAGTGGCCAAGCAAGGCTACTGTTGGCGGAAGTACCAGGGAGCGTGACCGTTTATTTGTTAGATGCACCCGGCTTTTTTTCACGCGAAGGTGGGCCGTACGACGACCACGGCGATACGCACAGACGATTTTCTGCGCTATCGTGGGCAACAGCACAGTTTGCCCTTAGGGGTGGTTCCGAGGGCATAAAATACGACATAGTTCATGTACACGACTGGCAGACAGCCCTAACTCCCGTTTTTATCAAATGTGCATGGGAAGGGCATCGTCCAAAAACAGTATTGACCATACACAATCTGGCATATCAGGGGATCTACTCAAAGCACATACTTGATGAAATTTGGTTGCCCAAAGAATCTTTTCACCTTCAGGGAGCCGAATATTTTGACCAGATAAATTTCCTCAAGGGAGGTTTGGCATACGCAGATGCCATAACCACCGTCAGTCCAACCTATGCAAAAGAAATACAGGAGCCTGAAGGAGGCTACACCCTAGATGGAATGATGAGATACCGATCAAACGATCTGAAGGGTATCATTAACGGCATTGACGAATTGGTATGGAACCCTACCAAAGATAAGCACTTGCGAACAGTCTTTTCCAAAAAAGATATAAAGAAAGCCAAGGCATATAACAAAAAAGTATTTCAAAACGAGGTAGGGCTTGCAGAAAGCCCAAATTCACCACTGTTTGGGGTAGTCAGCAGGCTAAACGACATCAAAGGGATGGATTTGTTGATAGCCAATATCGACCACATTGTTTCTAATGGAGCGCAACTCGTAGTGCTTGGAAAGGGTGACTATAATTTAGAGTCAGCATTCCATACAGCCACATTGCGCTACCCAGGGTCAGTAGCAAACTATATCGGATATGACGAAGGCATAGCCCATAGAGTAATGGCCGCCTCTGATGTATTGCTGGTGCCAAGCAGGTCTGAGCCATGTGGGCTGACCCAGCTCTACGCAATGAGATATGGTGCCTTGCCACTGGCCAGAAAAACGGGCGGCCTAGCTGACACAATCGTGGACATAACAGAAGAATCATTGAAAGACGGAACAGCAACCGGATTCTTATTTGTAGAACCAGATTCATGGCATCTGGGAGAAGCCATCACACGCGCTCTGACATTGTATAAAAATGAGCAAAAGACTTGGCATTCCATCCAAGTGAGGGCAATGGGTCAGGATTTTTCATGGGCCAAAAGTGCTCAACAATATGTATCTCTTTATAAGAATTTGGTAAAATAGCTATGCGATGAAAAAAGTATGTGTACTACTTACTTCCTGTTTTGTGTTTGGTCAAGAGCCACCCCCACGTACATGGACTAATGTAACAAGCCTCTCGCTTGTTGCCACCACCGGCAACACAAGCGGAAACACCATTGGCTTTTCCGATAAATACACCAAAAAGTGGAGTCTGATGACCTTGACTATTAACGGTGGAATGATTAGGTCTGAGACAACCTTTATCAGACATTCTGGAAAAGGCACGTCACTTGATAATGCAACTGTTTATGAAGAACGATCATCATCTGTCACCGCAGAAAATTACACAATGAGTGCTCGCTTCGACTACCGACTAAAGGATAAAGACAGATGGTACTGGTACGGAGGTACTTCTTGGGAGCAAAACCTGCCAATAGGCTTAGAAAGTCGCACAGCCATTTCTGCGGGTATGGGGCGCATTTTAGCTGACACAAAGTCCAAATGGCGAATAGATGTAGGTCTTGGTGCTACCAGGGAACAGCCTACTTACCCACCAGCAGGATACCAAAATGAATTTGGCACCTTTAACCTAACAAGTTCTTACCAGCGCACTTTCCATGGAAACATTAACTATAACACTGATCTTGAATGTACTTATAACCTAAAAAAAATTGAAGACAGTCTATATATTTTTAAGCAGGGTATTGCAGTGACGATGACCAAAGGCACATCTCTTAAAATTGGCCTAAACATGAATTATAGAAACATCCCAGGTCTGATTTCCGTAGCGGCCTATACCCCCGACACTCCACCTGAGCACTTGGGAAACCTAATCATAAGTGCCAAAAAATTGGATACTACGGCCACTACCAGCTTGGTTATTTCTTTTTGAACACTCTGTTAGAGTAGGCCAACGTAGTTATTTGGGTTTAACGATTTTGCCTGGCCCGCTCTGCCCTCTCTCGTGCTTCCCTGGCTAGTGTATAGTTTGGGTCTAATTGTAGTGCGTTGTTAAAAGAAGTAATTGCCGCATCGTAATTCTGTAAATTATTTAGTGAAAGCCCACGATTATAATAGGCTTCTTTGGTGGCGTTTAACGATATGGACATGTTGTATTGGGCTAGGGCACTGTTGTAATCACCTTTGGCATAGTACTCATTTCCACGAGTGAGATGGCTACTGGCATCTGCTCTCCTCTGCCTTTCCCTCTCTGCCTCGTCTGCTATCCTCTGTTTTGCATTTTTTGCAATCTCCAGGTTGTTCTTGGCATTTTGATTATTCGGGTTTAGCTCTAAGGCCTTGTTGTAATCTGCAATGGCTTGGTCGTGAAAATTTTTGCCAAGGTAGCCATTGCCTCTGTTGTTGTAGGCACCGGAGTCATTTGGATCTAGCCGAATGGATTTGTCATATTCTCTTATGGCATTGTCCCATTCTTTGTTATTAAGATACTCGAGCCCTTGGCTGAAATAGGCACTAGCTTCTGCAAACCTCTGCCTTTCCCTCTCTGCCTCATCTGACAACCTCTGCCGTTCCCTTTCAGACTCATCTGCCGCCCGCCTACTTTCCTCTGCCTGCCTTCTTATTGCCCTTTCTGCATTTTCCAAACCCTTCTTTGCGGCTTGATTGTTTGGATCTATCTCAAGTGCTAGTTTGTATTCTGCTTTGGCATTGTTGTAGTCGCCATTGTCATGGTGCTCTACCGCAAGAGCGATATGGGAAAAGGCATTGGCTGTGTTTTGCGCCTGTGTCTGATTTGCAGTGCCTGTGTTGCTATTGCCTGCGTCACCGGCGTTGTTGGCTTGGCCTCTGGTAGCCTGTGGCTCCGGAGGGACTGGCTTTCTAGCCGACCACACCAGGGAAAAAAGAATGGCTCCGGAAACAAAACCAATGAGTGCGGAAACCCAAACTCGGCTAGTGTTATTATCTCGCTTCTTTGAGGGTACTCTGGGAGGAAAAGGATTGCGTTCCCCACATTTTTCGCAATAGTAGCTGTCTGGGAGCAATGGCCATTGGCAAGAAAAACAATATTTACGAGTGTAGGTTACTATTTTTCCACAATATTCACAAAAAGAGCTATCGTCGGGCAATACCCTGCTACAGGGAATACATATTGGGTGCGGTGGCAGACTGGTCATCAATACATCTTTCCACTATAACAATTCCACTTCTATTTCTTTATATCACGATTATGGATGCTTATATTTTTGATTTTGCCAACCAAACGCTTTGCAAGTTCTTCTGCTAAGGCAACGCTACGGTGGTGGCCTCCGGTGCAACCTATCGCAACATTATGGTATGCCTTACTCTCTTCGAGAATGTGTGGCCAAGACCAAACCAACCAGTCCTCTAAGCGAAGTAAAAACTCATTATATTCTTTGAATTGTTTTAGATAATCCTGAATTTCACTATTCTGCCCCGTGAGCTGTCGCAATTCAGGAACATAAAAGGGATTTGGTAAAAACCTAGCGTCAAATACAGAGTCAGCTTCTGATGGAAGCCCGTATTTAAATCCAAAGCTAGTGATTCTAAGTTGGGTGCCGGATGCCAGATTTTTTGGAAATATCTCGGCAACGCTCTGCCTAAGCTGATACAGATTCAAGCTACTTGTATCAAGAATGGTAGATGCCAGTTCTCTAACGGGTTGCAATAGCTCCCGCTCCTTTGCTATCCCTTGGGCAATGTTTCCATCCCCCGCATATCGGTGGGGTCTGCGACTTTCTGAATAGCGTCTAATCAGTATTTCGTCTTTACATTCCAGATAGAGGATATTTACATCAACATCTTGTGCTTGTAATTGAGCCAGGGCAGGCCCAGGGTTTTGCGGAAATTCCAAGTGCCTACTATCCATTCCTACTGCTATGCGGTCGTTGCCTGTACCTGCTTTGCCTTCCAATTCTAGTAAGGGGCCAAGGAGTTGGATTGGAACATTGTCCAGAGAAACAAAACCAACATCTTCTAATACTCCTAGTACAGACCTACGCCCTGCCCCCGACAAGCCTGTGACGATGATAAGTTCCATAAGAGTAGAGTATTACTATTGATAGAAAGGGAAAAGCAGTGAACAGGAAACAGTGCATGAGAAACAGATTGCCGAAGTGCCTATAGAGCACTGAATTGTAGTTACTGAAACTCGGACTGTCGAATAATCATTCATCCTCATCTACTCCGCCAATGTTAAACCGCATTACCCTCTGGATGCCACCTTGTGTTGTTTTATCTGTGTAGCTTTCAATTATTGTGTCGTCATCAAGATCGGTTTCTGTAGCACCAATATTATTAACAGTAGGTTCATCAGGGACATAAGCAGGCTGTGGTTCTACGCGATATAGATAGGAAATGATTTCATCCTCATAGCCAAAGCGCATGTTTTCAAAGTACTCATAGCTTTCGCGCTTGTACTCAACCAATGGGTCCTTTTGGCCATAGCCTCTGAAGCCAATGGCCTCTTTTAGGTGATCCATCACTAGCAGGTGGCGTTTCCATGCAGAATCAATGATTTGCAAGATTGCAACTCGCTCGTGCCAACGAAGGACATCTTCCGACCCCAGCCTTCGTTCCTTGTCTAGATAGGCAGAATGGATAGATTTTGTAAGATCTTCTGTGGCAGTCGCCTGAGACATTTTGCCCAGGCTATCGAAGTCCAGGGAGTGCAAGGCAAATAGTTGTTCGATTCTTTCCTTAAATCCTTCAAGGTCTCTTTCGCCCTTTTGTGGCAAGTAGTCATGTACCAGCCCTTCAACCACTTCGGCGGCCACTCTGAGGACATATTCTTTTGTATTACCCTTCAAAATTTCTGTGCGAAGCCCATAAAAGAAAATACGTTGCTTATTCATTACATCGTCATATTCGAGTAGGTGCTTACGTATTTCAAAATGTTGGCTTTCCACTCTCTTTTGACTTTTTTCAATGGCTCTTGTCACCATGCCGGCTTCAATAGGTTCGTCATCGTTCATGCCTAGAGTGCTCATAATGGATTTGAGGCGTTCACCACCAAAAATACGCATCAGGTCATCTTCCAGACTTAAATAGAACCTGCTAGAACCAGGATCGCCCTGACGACCGGCGCGACCCCTCAATTGGTTATCTATTCGGCGACTTTCATGTCTCTCAGTCCCTAAAATGTGTAGCCCTCCAAGTTCGACAACTTCCACATGTTCGGCAGTAGTCTGCTTTTCTAATTTCTCTATGAGTTTGTCAAATTCTGGGGTATTTCTGCCATCTTCGTCATACAGTTCAAATTTTCGTTTTTTTGCATCTATTTTTGCAAGACCTTCGGCATTGCCCCCAAGAATAATGTCTGTTCCACGCCCTGCCATATTTGTGGCAATGGTGACAGCTCCTTTGCGACCAGCCTGAGCAATAATTTCAGCCTCGCGCTCATGGTGCTTTGCATTCAGTACTACGTGGGGAATCCTGGCCTTTTTTAGCTCTTCTGCAAGGTCTTCGCTGGATTCAATTGAGGCGGTTCCGACTAAAATCGGTTGCCCTTTTGCATGTAGTTCCTTGATCTCCTCAACAATAGCCCTCTTTTTGCCAGCTTTTGTGGAGTAAACGACATCAGCAAAATCCTTGCGAATCATTGGCATATTAGTTGGTACAATCACAACTTCCAGCTTATAAATTTGCAATAGCTCTGTAGCTTCAGTTTCGGCGGTGCCAGTCATACCCGCCAATTTTTGATACATCCTAAAGAAATTTTGGAAGGTGACTGTGGCCAGAGTTTGATTTTCTGCGTTTACTTCCACACCTTCTTTTGCCTCGATAGCCTGATGCAATCCATTAGACCACCTGCGTCCAGGCATCATGCGACCAGTAAATTCATCGACTATTACAATTTCCTTTCCACGACCATCCTCTTTGGGGCGAATCATGTACTCAACGTCCAGTTTGTATAAGTTATGTGCCAGCAATGCCTGATTGAGGCCGTGGAGAGTATCAATGGCACTCGGATCGTAAAGGTTGGGAACTCCTAACAACTTTTCAGCATGTTGGATACCTTCGTCTGTAAGCGTTACCTGCCTATCTTTTTCGTCAACTTTATAATCGACGTTGATTTTTAGCTTGGGGATCATTCCATCAATTCGGTAGTACTTGGAAGTGTCTTCTTCAGAAGAACCTGCGATTATCAATGGAGTTCGTGCTTCGTCGATCAGGATGGAGTCAACTTCATCAACTATTGCGTAAACGAAGCCCCTTTGTGTAAAGTCCTCCAGATTCCACTTCATGTTGTCGCGCAGGTAGTCAAAGCCCAATTCGTTATTGGTGCAATAAGTAATGTCGCATGCGTATGCAGACCGCCTTTGGTCATCTGATAGCCCATGCTGAATAACTCCAACGGTCATACCTAAAAAGTGATAGATTCGCCCCATCCACTCTGCGTCACGTCTTGCAAGGTAATCGTTGACTGTCACCAGGTGCGCACCTTTGCCGGCAAGGGCATTCAAATATAGAGGCAGGGTTGCGGTTAAGGTTTTACCTTCACCCGTCCTCATTTCTGCAACTCTGCCCTCATGGAGAGCCATTCCACCGATGAGCTGAACATCAAAATGGCGCATCTTGAGTACACGGAGCGAGGCCTCTCTAACAACGGCAAATGCCTCCGGCAAAACATCTTCCAACGTCTCCCCAGCTTCAAGGCGTTGACGAAAAAAAGCCGTCTTTGCTTTTAGCTCCGCATCGGAAAGGGCTTGTATTTCTGGCTCTAGCTCATTAACAAGCTCGACCTTAGACCAATATCGTTTTAGCTCTCTGTCGTTTTTGGAGCCAATAAGTTTCTTCAACAAGTTGTCAATCATCACACTTCCATTCTAGTCAAACCAGTAATCATACCGAGTTGAATGCAACCTTGTATTATACTGCCGTACTGTAAATTTTTCATGCAAAAATTGTCTGATAATGCCCTGGGCGATTCACAGACAAATAAATAACCATACCTAACATCAGCGTGGGATGTGCCCAGTACGTTCCCAGCGCGTCCACGGGAAGAAATGCCGCATTCCCTCTACGATGTTTTTAATTACTTCCACAGGGCCATTCGGAACAAGTCCATTGTCGAAATCTGTTCCATTTTCACGGAAGCTCCACCATACCATGAAAGGCCTCCCCCTCATGTGGTCTATCGGCAGGAAGCCCCAATACCGGCTATCGCTCGAATTGTCTCGATTATCACCAACGGCCATCACATGACCTGGTGGAACGGTAATCGGCCCTAGAAAATCTCTGAAGCCCCCCATCATGGGAGTCATACCCTGATGATTGGAACGCTGAACCTCGGGATCGATGAATGCCCAAATGGAACCCCCGCCCGAGCCAGCAGGTTCAATAATTCCGGCAAACCTATCGACAGGCCAAGGACCTTTAACTGGAGGCGATCCCCTGTCTATGGAAAGATCGCCCAGAGTATGGTATTCCCAGGACCCTGTTTTTAGCTCTCCATTGATATATAGTCGCTTATTCCTAAATTCCACAATATCGCCTGGCATCGCAACGCATCGTTTGACAAAATTTTGTTCTCTGTCTAAGGGATAGCGAAAAACAATTATATCGCCCCGCTCTACCTTCCTCATGGGAAATAGCTTTGATTCCCAATCCCACTGCGGGACGGCAAATATAAATTTATTGACTACCAAATGATCGCCGATCATCATAGTGTCTCGCATAGAAGCACTTGGAATTGTAAAGTTTTGGGCAACAAAGGTTTTAAGAAAAAAAATAAGTATTAAAACGCCACACACCATTTCGAGATTGTCTCTGACCATGCCCTTTGTAGCACCAGCAGGCACTAATAATTCTTTTTTGTCATTTTCTTTTGCCATTCCAGCTCCGAAAACCCTTACATATCTGAGGCGTATCGCCCTGTTAGCTTATAAACTGTTACCCAATTGCCCTGAGAAAAAACTTTGATTTCGGCCATACCAATGTTTGGAAGGAAAAAGAACCGCGCCTTTTCAAAGCCAAGAGCCAATGGATATGACGATGTATGAATGGCTTCAACCCAAACGCCAATGTGGTCAGGAGCCCTAACGCCCGGAATATCAACCTTTGTGCGTCCTATAACCTGATAGAAAATTCCTTCGGACTCCCATGAAGTTGTTTTCTCCGGAAATCCTGCTGGCAACACCATTGATTTGTTGCCGCTGGGGGATACCGAAAAAACTGCTCCATCGGGCTGACAGAGGGATATGGCATTTTCTACTCCTCTATAAGAGGTAGACTGACACGTAACTTCAAGCCCTTCACTCGTTTCTTTCGACTGTAGCACCCTTATCTGCACACGGTTATTATTTTGGGCTTCACCCTCAAATCCTGGATTTTCATACAGAAAGGTTATTCCGTAGTGAGTAGGGGCATAGATAACCTGCTTGTCGTTGTGAACTACACATGCAGGCAGGGTTGCCAAAAAAATCAAACTGAGGAAGAAAGTTAATCTCATCTTAGCCCTCTGTTGAATTTCGCCATCAGTTCATCAAGTGTGGCAGAGCTTGGAGGAGTTGTATTTACTGCCTGCTCCATCTCTCTTTTTGCCTTTGGCCTACTTGCCTTGGTTTTTTCCGGCGGCTTGGGTAGTGCCATACGAGTGCTACCTTCTTTGGCTACTTTGTCAGGCTTGACTACTTTTTCTGTCGCTGTTGGCAACTTGTGTTGTGCCTTTGGATGTCGCCTTGGTTGCCCCGGTTGCTGTTTTGGTGGGCGGCGGGGAGTAGGATTTCTTGCGGGAGGTTCAAGCAAAGCCTTGATAGAAAGTCCAATCCGCTTTGCGTCAAAGTCAATCGTCATTACCTTTACTTTTATTGGCTGGCCTACGGAGAGGGCATCGCTTGGGTGCTTGATAAATGTGTGGCCGATTTCTGATAAATGAACCAGTCCATCTTGGTGTACGCCAATATTTACAAAGGCACCAAAATCGGTGACATTGGTTACGACACCCTGAAGTTCCATGCCTACCTCCAGGTCGGAGGGTTTGCGGATGCCTTCATTAAAGTGTACTACTTCAAATTTTTGCCTTGGGTCGCGTCCGGGTTTTTTGAATTCTGCAATAATGTCTGCAACTGTTTCTATGCCGAAATTGTCGTCAGTGAATGAGCTAGGGTCTAGAGAATCTAAAACAGATTCATTGCCCAGGAGTTCAGAAATAGTTTTGCCTACAGATTGACATATACGCTCGACAACAGGATAGGACTCTGGATGGACTGCGCTTGCATCTAGCGGGTTTTCGCCTCCACGGATTCGCAAAAACCCCGCAGACTGTTGGAAGGCTTTTTCACCAAAGCGTGGTACGTCCAGTAACTGCTCGCGCTTTTGAAACGCACCTTTTTCGTACCGCCACTGGACAATATTCTTTGCCAGGCTTTCGCCAATGCCGGCAACATAGGACAAAAGTTTATAAGAAGCACTATTAAGGTCTACCCCAACACGGTTTACACTTGATTCAACAGAATCATCCAAACCCTTCTTGAGTTGGGATTGGTTTACATCATGCTGGTATTGACCAACGCCAATGCTTCTCGGTTCAACCTTCACAAGCTCTGCCAGAGGGTCTTGGAAACGGCGGGCGATGCTAATTGCCCCCCTCACAGTTACATCTAAATCAGGAAATTCCTCACGAGCAACTTCTGATGCCGAATAAACTGATGCGCCTGCCTCGCTGACGCTTACACAGGCAATGGTCTCCCTGCCAGTATTGCTGAGCCATTGATGAATAACGGCCTCAGTCTCCCGCCCGCCTGTTCCATCCCCAATAGCAATGGCCTCGATAGGGTACTTGGTAGCCAGTTCATCCAATACCGCCCAAGTGCCGTCTAAATCTTTTTTTGGCTCAAGGGGATATACAGTGACCGCCTCCATAAACTGTCCCAAGCGATTAATGATTACCATCTTACAGCCAGTTCGGATGCCGGGGTCTATGCCCAAAGTACACATCTGACCTGCAGGAGGTGCCAAAAGGAGATGATCCAGGTTTGTTTGAAATACTTTTATTGCTTCAACATCTGCTCGTTTTTTGGCCTCAATCCTGACATCAGTTTCTAGGGTGGGAGCTAAAAGACGGTCAAACGCATCCTCGCATACAGAGTGGAGACTAGCACGATAGCCAGATTTTGGATTGATTTCCACTCTTGAAACCAGAGCCGTAACCAGTCGTTCTCGGTCGGTTACTAATTTTACTTGCAAAATTTCCTCTTTTTCACCTCGTCTAATTGCAAGTACACGATGGGTAGGGGCTTTGCGTATAGGTTCCTTGTAATCCCAGTAGGGCTTAAAACGCAGGGCTTCCTGTCCATCCTTACGCTCCTCCCTCAGGAGAGTCGTAATAGTTCCGTGGTCAAAAAACTCCTGACGTAACCATGCCCTAACATCAGAATTTTCTGCAAGCCGCTCGGCCAGGATGTATCCAGCACCCTCCATACAAATAGATGGAGTTTGTAAACCTTCGCTATCTTCGCTTACATACGGAGAGGAAAGCATGAGAGGGTCGGCCCCTGAATCATCGGCCAAAAGCTCATTCAATAGCGACTCAAGGCCAAGCTCCTTAGCAACAGTCGCCTTTGTGCGCTTCTTGGGTTTATAAGGCAAATACAAATCTTCAAGCTCAGTCTTTGTCCAGGCATTTTCAATTTTTGCAGTCAACTCTGGAGTGAGCTTCCCCGCCTTGTCTATAGACTTTACAACGGTCTCGCGCCTCTCTAGGAGTTCTTTGAAATAGGTTGCCCTTTCTTCTATGGAGCGAATCGCAACTTCATCTAAAGACCCAGTAGCTTCCTTGCGATACCTTGCAATGAAGGGAACTGTATTTCCCTCATTCAAAAGTGCCATAACAGATGCTACTCCTACCCTAGGCAGGGACAATTCCTGACAAACACGTTCAACTACAATCTCCACAAAAAAATCCCCCCACTGTTCTCTACTACATGACAGGCAACCTCCATTATATCAGTTTCAAACAAAAAAGCGTCAATCGGTATGAGATGACCCCTTTTCAAAACCCAATGGGGTTTTGAAGCATCGGAGTTGTAAGGAAGGTTGCTTATACCGAGTTGCACACATACGGGTGCAACTTGTACTAGGTTGCGTTTAATCGGGATTAAACGCGAAGCGCAAAAGTTTTTGCAAACACGAGCAAAGCCCGTATTTTCAAAAACTTGCGGGCACCGCATTCGCGTTGCCGTCATACCAAGTTGCTCCCGGTTGGGTGCAACTTGGTATTGGTATCAGTTGGTAAGAATATCCGTCAAAACAAAGAGGCATTTCAATAGGCTATTGCAACTTACAACTGGAATAATCTATCATGTATATTAGGTTTGTGTTCGGAGCCCTAAATGGCGGTTGCAATAACTAATACACACACCATCGGTATCATTGGCGGTGGAAGGAGTGGGTCTGCCATGTTGCGCTTTCTGCTAAAAACCAATGTGGCCAAAGTAGTTTTTGTGATGGACATCGAACCCAACGCCCCAGGGATGGTAGAAGCCAGAAATCACAATATTTCAGTATTTACAAAATTACCTGATGCGCTAAAACAGCCGCTTCCAGATTATATCTTTGCAGTTTCAAGTGACAGCGAAATGGATGAGTTATTAAAGCAAACCCTAAAAGGGACTCCAACTCGCATCATCAACCAATCCACCAGCAGGATGATAGTTGAACTGGTAGAAGACAACAGGACGCAGATACAACTAGGAGTGGGCGAGGCAGTTAATGCCATCAAAAAAGAATTGCTGACCACCCTGACTGCCAGTCAGGGGCTGACATATAGAATTAGTAACATGATGGCGAGTATGCAGATGCTTGCTCTCAATGCCAGCATCGAAGCCGCCAAAGTTGGCCATGCCGGCAAAGGCTTTGCGGTTGTGGCAGAAAACATGACAAAATCTGTAGAATCTGTGCGCAAACTCACCCAAGAAATCGAAGACGTAAACAAAACCCTGACTACTATTTCAGGAGAAATTGAAAGCGTTTTGGTTCTGCTGAAGTGAAGTAACTCTAAAGTGCAGAGTTGCACTTTAGAGTAGCCAGTGACAAGTAGCGAGTGTCAAATACTAATGGTTAAATTGCCGAAGGACTCCAAACATAGAAAGACAATTGCGGACATCAGGTCGAAACCAGTGCCGAAAAACCTGATCTGGGAAGATATAGAATCGCTATTTAAGGCCATCGGGTGTATAGTCAAAGAAGGCAAGGGTTCTCGTGTTACGTTTCAGTACGCCCTCAAACAAAAAAACCGGCCAGATAGAATAGTTCAAGAACACTTCCATCGCCCTCACCCCCAAAAAGAAGCAAAACCTTACCAAATCAAAATTGCTGGGTTTTTTCTTACTAGACTAGAGGAGTTGCCATGAAAAAATCAGTCACTGCACCATATAAGGGTTATACTCCCACGATAGAGTACAGCCAAGAAGACGGCTGTTTTATCGGCAAAGTGTTGGGTCTAAACCTTCATGGCATATCGTTTGAAGGTCAAACAGAAGATGAAATTAGAGTAGATTTTGAAAACGCTATAGATTTTTATCTAGAAACAACTGAAAATCCAGAAAACCAGTTTGATGGCTTTATTACATTACAGATTACTCCAGAAATGCACTGGGAGCTATATGGTAGAGCAAAGCGAGCAGGCAACGACAACCTCAACGCATGGCTTGTTAAAGAGCTGAAAGAATCTGTATTGCATCTTCCTTGATACCTATTTTGCATTTTATACTAGGTTGCGTTTAATCGGGATTAAACGCGAAACGTCATAATGAACGTGACGTAAGCAACCAAATAAACAGCGATTTGAAAGGACAAAATGCAGGAAAAGTCAGCGTGACTGCCTCGTGTATCCACTTGCAGGCAAGTGGATGCCGAGAGAATTTT